>ENA-UPSB01001406-UPSB01001406.1-bioreactor-metagenome-genome-assembly--contig:-NODE-1406-length-28367-cov-5.904493_pt1 | contig 28367 bp, 26 predicted proteins | sample MGYA00238182_ERZ773286 | MGnify/ENA primary metagenome ERZ773286 (study PRJEB29026, sample SAMN07631240) | bioreactor metagenome | isolation source: Switchgrass digestor | place: USA: Dartmouth...
GCGTAAAAATAACCGTCCCGGTTTCCGGCGAAGACCTTTCCTCAGCTACCAGCGGGTTGGTGTCAAATCCGGCGCCTGCCTTGAATGTCCACAGCGGCTGGCCGGTGAAAGCGTTCACGGCGTGAAGCCGGTGATCAAAACCGCCCACATAGGCCACGCCATCGGCAACGGTGGGGGAGTGCCCCAGAGGCATTTCAGTTGCATATACCCACTTTTCGGCCCCTGTCGCAGCGTCCAGGGCATACAAACCTGCAGATGTGGAGATGTACAGGGTGTCGTAAGCGGTGATGATCTGCACGCGCTGCGGGATGTAGGGTTCGAAGGGTTTGTACCAGAGAGGCTTTACGTTACCGCGGATCTCCTGCTCGATGTGCGAGGTGCGTTCCGCATTTCCGCCTGGCATCACCCAGGCTTCACCTGTACCGGTACCTGTCCCTGGAAAGGCCCCCGATTGAGTCAGGGGTAGATATAAATTGGATGCGGGAGTTTGTTGAGCGAAGAGAGCGGAGTTAGGCTGTTCCCGGCTGCTGCCCGGGCTGCTGGGCATCGCCGTCAGCGCCGTTGCGCTTCCCAGTGAAACCAGTAATCCAGTGAGCACAACTACCAGTAATAAACGGTATTTTATGGAATTGTTCACGGCTCTCCCTACCTGCTTTCTTCCACCTACCTTCCCATATACCTGACTGCCGCGGCATCCTTACCGCTGGTACCGCCAGGTAGAAACATACCCTATCCTACCTTGAAAAAACGATGGGGTCAACCACCCAGGTAGCCCAGTGCTTTGAGGCGCTCACGAATAGCGCGGTCCTCTTCCTCGGGGGACTGCAGGCGCGGTTCCTGCACGGTGCGCAGGTCTCCCGGCTGATAGCGCAGCTGCAGTTCAGCAGCGCGCTCTGGTTTCAAGGTTTGCACCAGGGGCTGTCCGTCGTAGTCTTCAGGCTGTGGAACACCGTAGATGTAGAGCAGCGTCGCCGGAATATCGAGCAGATGTGCCTGGCTGCGCCCGGGTTGAGTGGCAAAATCGCGACCAGCAAAAACAAAAATCCCATCGCGACTGTGATCACCAAACCAGCGTTCACCGACCATGAAATACCGCCAGGGACGGGGGTGCAGGCCGGGAAGTTTCGAGACCACACTCCAGCGCGATCCGTAGTAATCGCCAATCAGGTCTGGCGCGTGCGCAGTGAACGGGCCGCTGTAGATCTCCTCCGGACGGTAAATGGCCGGGAACACCTTTTCGCCGGTCTCCGGATCGCAGACGGCGCTCAATTTCTCGATGAGTTCCGCCGTCAGGGCTTCTTTTTCCTCGGGCTGCACGACACCCTGCGGCTCGCGTCCAACCAGGTTAATGGTCAGGCTGCCGCGATGCCCGCCGGGCTGGAAGACCCGGGTTTCCGCCGGGACAAAGCGGTCCAGTGTCTCGATCTGCAGATTGGCCAGGGGGATGGCGCTCTCCAGACGGCTGCGGAGCGAAGTAGTCCACGTGTGGGGCAGCCGAACCAGGGCCTCACGCAGAATGCGCCGGTAGATCCGGTTCGCCAGGTGACTGCGGCCGTTCTGCATGCGCCGCAGGAGGAAATTGGCGACCTGCGCCTGACTGTTTACAGGGCGTGGAGGGCGTTTCAAAACGCCCTGTTCGGCCAGCCAGGCCTGCATCAGAAACACGCCGCGCACCCGCCGCGAGCCGTGGTCCGAGATCAGCATGACATTGTCGGGCGCAAATTCATCCAGCAGCAGCCCCAGGTCGGCGTCGCTGTCGATAATCGCCTGTTCGACCACCGCTTCATCGGGCATGGTGTGGTTAGCGTGGTCGAGCAGCATCAGGTTGAGGATCAGCACGTGCACCTGATGGACGTTGGCAAGCCATGCTGCCGTGCGCACCTGCCGTTCCTGAAAACTGCGTTCCGCCTGATAGGCGCCAGGCGACCAGGTGCCCTCCGGCGGCATGTCGACGTCCGGCTGGTATGGCCCGTAGCGAGCCTCGATTTCGTTTAACAGGCTGGCCGGGTAGGTCAGATCGCGCTTCGATGGCGGGGCGCTGAAGCCGCACAGTAAAAATCCATCCAGCGGTTCTACCGGATAGGTGAGGGGAATGTTGACTACTCCGGTGCGGATGCCGGCAGCGTTTAGCCGCTTCCAGACCGGTGTGCCGCAGCGCTGGCGCGCATCTACCGGAACAAAGCTGTAATCATCGGGCCGGCGCTGCACCCATTCGAAAACCCCGTGTTTGCCCGGATTCACACCGGTCACCAGGGATGACCAGGCAGCCGGTGTAATGGGCGGCATCACCGAGCGCAGCGTACCGCTGGTCCCCTGCTGGAGCAAGCGCTCCAGATTCGGCAGCTTTTTCGCTTGAAGAAGTGGATCCAGATATTCCCAGCAGGCGGCATCCAGCCCCACCAGCAGGGTTTTGGGAGGGTGATGCTCAGAGCTCAATGGAGTGTCCTCCCTGTGTGCTGGCGTGATCTGCGGCCGGCTGTAATTGATTGACCACCGAAACCCCCGCAATGTTTGGAATAAATACGCCGCTTTCTCTGTCACCGGCAAGTCTTGGGCCGCATACTCGAAAGGCGGCAGAGCTTCCTTTCGCCAGAGTGACGGCGTCCTCGGAATCGCGCAGACGCGCCTCGATCAGATAATCCCCATCACCAAGCTGCAGTTGGTTCAGCCGAATAGATATATAACCCTGGCCTTGAAGGCTGCAGGAGGGAAGCCCGAGACTTGAGGAGCGCAGCATGGCGCATACCAACCCATCGGAGCGCACAATGCGCACCACATAATTCACCTGGGGGAAATCGCGCTGGGCGTAATAATGCAGGCGGATGTCGGCTCCATCGCTGTAATCCAGCACCTCACTGGGCTGTCCATCCAGATTACAGACCTCAATCCCCAGAAGCTGCAGATCGGTGCCTCCCTGCCCGCTGATAAACTCATACGGTTTTTTGCTGTCTAAGATCCGGTTCCCCTGGCGCAGCCACTGCTCATACGCGGCAATGGCTTCATCGATGGTCCCCTGGGCCTGGATCTGTCCCTGGTTGAGGAAGATGCCCCGGTCACACACGGCGCGCATCTGGAACAGGTTGTGAGAAATGAAGATAATACTGACCCCCTGTTCCTGGAGGGATTTGATGCGCTGAATACACTTCTGCCTGAACTCCGCGTCTCCTACCGCCAGGACTTCATCCACCAGCAGCACTTCCGGATCGGTGTGGGCGGCTACCGAAAATCCCAGCCGTACATACATCCCCGATGAATAGCGCTTGACCGGCATATCGATGAAGCGTTCCAGCCCAGAAAATGCGACAATGTCATCGAATTTCTGACTGATCTGCTGGCGGCTCATCCCCAGGATCGAGCCGTACAGGTAGGTGTTCTCCCTTCCGGTCAGTTCGGGATGGAAGCCGGCACCAAGCTCGAGCAGCGCTCCCAATCTCCCGTTGACTTCGATTGTTCCGCTGGTGGGGAACGTTACCCGCGAGAGGAGCTTCAGAATCGTGGTCTTTCCGGCTCCATTCGGTCCCAGGATGCCAAGCGCCTCGCCTTTATTGACTTCAAAACTTACGTCCTTCAGCGCCCAGAGGGTCTTCTTCTCGGTTGCGCCGCCTTTCCTGCGCCAGTTTTTCAAACGATAGGATAGGGTGTCGCGTAAACTTCCCTGATGGGAATGCAGATAATAAAGCTTTGAAAGGTTTTGAACTCGGATTGTGGGCAGCGCCTGGTTCTCAGATGACATCCGGCAGTATCCTTTCGGCGCGCTTGAAATATGCGTAGCCAGCGACAAGGAGAATGATCGCAATGCTTGCCGACAGACCAAACGCGACCGGATCCGGGTTCAGACCCTGGATGATCACACGGCGAAATGCATCGATCAGGCCGGCCATCGGGTTGAGCAGGTAAAACGGCCGCAGCCAATCGGGGACGGAGCTCAGGGGGTAAATGATCGGGGTGGCATACATCCAGGCCTGAATGGCAAGCGGGATTAAAAAGCGTACGTCGCGATAGAAGGCGTTAAGAATTGCTGCGAAAAGCGCCACTCCTGCGATAAACACGGTCTCGGTCACAATCAGTACCGGGAGCCACAGCAGCGTGATGTGGAAGGGTATGCGGTAGAAGAGCATCAACCCCACCAGCACGATGGAGGCGATCGCAAAATCAACCAGTGCAGCCCCGATGGAAGCGAAGGGCAGGATCTCGCGCGGAAAGTAAATTTTTGTCACCAGGTTCATATTGGTGACCAGGCTGGTGACGCTGAAGGTGATTGCAGTGGCGAAATAGGTCCAGGGCAGCAGGGCAGAATACGCAAAGATTGGATAGGGGATCCCTTCTGTGGGTACGCGCACAAACACGGAGAAAATGATCACGAACAGCACCATCAGGGTCAGCGGCTGCAGAATGGCCCACAAACCGCCCAGCATGGACTGTTTATAGCGCAGCCTGAGTTCGCGGATCGTCCACGAGATCAGCAGTTCACGAAACTTGTAGATTTCTCGCAGGTATTGGATCATATCTTTTTTCTGAATGAAATGAGTACGATGATAGAAACCAGCAGGAAGACCGGAAATACCCCCATCAATGTAATCACCCCTGGCTGGGACATCAGCTCATTGTCGTCATAAGGCGGGGCAGGCGTAATGGAATTGACCGGGATGCTGCTCGCTTCGGTAGCGGCTGCCGGTTGGGGCGTTACCGTTGCGGGAATCATATGGGTGGGCGCGGGCGGTGCCTCTGTGGGGACCGCCCCGGAAGGCAGGGTACGGCTCATATACCAGATTTCTGCCCGGTCCTGATCCTGGAATACCAGGTGCAGCTGGTTTCCGGATGAAATCGCAGCTCGCAGGGCATGGGCATTGATGCGTTCACTGGCCGCTTCAGATGTGACGCTTTCGATTTCAAAGAACATTTCTGGGGTCTGCCAGGCGTTTCCTCCCCAGCGAATCAGGTACATACCATTGGGGAAGCGCAGCACATCCAGCCAGTACAGCGTGCCGCTGGAATCGACGACCGTTGCCTGACTGTTGGTCTGCGAGAGCAGGTCGGGCCAGATCTGATAGCGCTGGCTCCAGTTCTCGCCGCCGTCGGTAGAATACTGGTGCCAGCGGTAAGCTCGTTCACCCTGAGCCCACTGTAGATGGATTTCGTCCTCGCCGCGAGCAGCTACCCAGGGGACGGCAAACTGCAGGCCGTCCTGGGCTGAGGTCTGGGTGACGATGCTCTGGTTGTTTGACCAGGTAAGCCCCCCGTCCAGCGAGTTGGCATACTGAACTTCAACCGCTGCCGGGCTAGGAGGCTGTGCAACCGACCAGACTACATGCAGGCGGCCTCTCTGGTCCACTGCCGCACCGATATCCTGGGGAGCAAAACCGCTGGGGCCTGTCCAGATGTTCACGGGCAGGTCCACACTGTCCTGCGAGAAACGGACTGCGTACAGACCGGCGTCTCTACCGAACAGGATGGTGTAAATGGCAATCAGCTGGCCTTCCCCCAGGTCCAGAAGTCGGACACGGCCGATCTGCCCCTGAGCAAGCTCTACCGGCAGCGACCATGCCTTCACGCGGTGGGCGTCCCAGCCCGGCGCGCTGCTGTACTGGATCGTGAAGTTCTGGATCCATACCAGGTGGACGTAGCCGTCTGCAGTGCTCACAGCCGCAGGACTGTGCAGGATTGCGGTGCTCCGTCCGTAGGCCAGGTCAACGGCATCCGTCCACAATCCGTTCGCAAGGCGGCGGTACATGATTGCGTTTCCGGCCCCCGGAGCGGCTCCTCCCTGTACCTCCTGGTCCAGGTCTTCGCTCCAGAACACATGGACATATCCGTAAATGTCGGCGGTTACAACCGGTGAGCTGGATGTATTCTCGCTCTGAGAGAGATTTATCGGGTCACTCCACCCGGTTCCGGAGATCGCCTGGGCGTAAGCGGCCTGTCTGAACTGGCCAGCAGCAAGCAGAATGCCCAGAAGAATGGTTTGAATGAGCAGTAATATACGGCGCATTCTGCTGTCCTGAATCTGGTTTGAAAGGTCAGATTTCGTCATTATGCAACCCGCCGGTTAATCAACAGGGATTGTCCTTTACCGCCGGCGTTTATGGTGGGTGATCAGGCCTGCGAAGACGATCAGAGCCGCCAGGCCGCCGCCTAAGGCGAGGGGGGGCAGGCCGAGCCTTGCCGCTGGCAGCGGCTGCCGGTTCAGGTCAGGCGTTGGTGTTGGCGCCTGGGTTGGTTCCGGGGTTGGTGATGGCTCTACGGTGGGAGTAGCAGTAGGTGTGCTGGCGACTTCTACAACGAGCTGCCCGGTAACAGGCAGTTGAATTTCAGGGATCGCCCGTGAAATAAAATTCAAAACCAGCGCCGGGTCATCGTTCCGGTAGGGTGCCAGCCAGGCTGCAGCGAGCATGCCTCCTTCTAATCGGACTGCTGCGGCGGCTCCATAGAGGGATGCCGGGCGGCTGACAAAGGAAAACCATTCCAGTGAGCTCCAGCGGCTGCCGTCCCAATATGCGTAAAGCGGCCTGTCTTCCGCCGTACCCTTGCCACCCAGCAGGTGCAGGGTCCCATTGGGGATGATGCCATCCACAGCGACGGCGAAGGGAAGATCAACTTCCTGCCAGCCCGGAATGCGCGTGGCGACACTCCACAGATCTCCCTGCAGGGCAAGGTCGCCATACGGGATCCAGCGATGCCACAGGTTTTTCTGTGCATCGGCGAACAGGAGATGTACCTGACCGCTTGCGATTGCCAGGCGTGGATGGTCATAGCCCGGTCCGACAACAATCAGCGGGCTGCTCCAGGTTTTCCCCTGATCAACGGAACGAGAGTAAAAAATTCCCTGAGGCGGTGTTGTCGCTCCGGGGATCGATACGTTGACCCAGGCGATGTGGACAATGCCGCCAGGCTCTACAATCAGTGCTGGATGGTCGACCATCTGCCATCCGTGTTCCCGGGCATTGAATATTAGCCTGGGTTCAGACCAGTTTCTACCCCCATCTTCCGACACAGCCAGATAGAGGCCGCGCTGTTCATTGAGTGGGACCACAAAAAGGATGTAAAGCCGGCCGGCAGCATCGACTCCCACCTGAGGCGAACTGGTGAGCGTAAGGTCACCAACAACCTGCGGTGACGTCCAGGAGGAGGATGAACGCGCATCCTGAGCGATCACGTAGCTGTGATAGATCTTTCCATCCAGTCCGCCAACCCAGACCAGGTGCAGCCGGTTCTGACGATCGGCCAGCAGTACGGGCTGGCGAGCATAGGCGGTGTCACCAGAGCGAAGGATGGTAACCGGTGGAGTCAGTTCATTCCCATCCCAGTGGGCGTACATCATATTTACGGCCGCATCATCGTTGTCACGTGACTTTGTCCATACGATATGCGCAATACCACTGTCATCTACCGCGACCGCCGGCTGTCCTGCTTTCTCGCCCGGAAGGGAAAGAGGATAGGTTGATGACCAGGGCGATGGCGGAGAATAAACCAGCTCAAGCACATCAGACCGGGCGGAGGTGAACCAGACTTCATTTTTACTGCTGTCCGCGCCAGCGACCACAATCCGCTCATTCAAAAAAGAAGCCCGTAAATCATTGAGGATCACCTGCTCCTGTGAGCTCGGGGATTGAAAATTGAAGCTCATTACGTGCGGGATCGACCACTGCTTCTGCGAGTCCTCCCAGGCGGAGAGCTCCAGCCGGCCTGTGCCCTCCCCCCAGACCCACAGCAGCTGCGTATCCATCAGGTGGAAAGCGTCCCCTGCCGGGCAGGCAGCGAGCCCTTCCAGCACGCGCTCCGGTTGTGACCACTGCAGGGTGTCCTCTGTGGGCTCTTCATCATTCTCTCCCATTGTGCTTACCGCGGCGCGCTGCATAAAAAGTGTGCACCTGCTGTGGATGCTGGCCTGCCAGATGCGCAGCACCTCACCATCTGGCAGGGCTGCCACGCGCGGGCGCACGGCGCGCTCCTCTGCTTTACCGACCTGCTCCGGTTCGCTCCACGACGCGCCCGCATCGGAAGATGTCGAGAAGAAGGCCAATCCGAGATGCGGATCGTCCCAGGTCAGGAAAATCTGGTCCCCACCGGCATCCCATATCCACAGCCAGACCTGATCCCGCTCCAGCAGGCGGAAATAAATGGATTCGTACACCAGCCTTGCTGCTCTCCATTCTGAGTCGCCGCCCGCATTGCGCATTACGTAAATTCCGGCTGGTTGTTCAGGGGTATGACTCTGGCGTACATAAGCCAGGCTGATTTCTCCGCTGGGGGCTGTTCCGACCTTGAAACTGAGCGCGGCCTCCGCCAGGATTTGCGGAAAGGACCATTCTGCTTTTCCGAAGGTCAGCCGGCTGTGCATCAAGTTGTAAGTGCCTTTGTTAAAGGTGTTTTCTTCCAGCCAGAAGGCATGCACCCATCCAGCCCGGTCAGCAACAATGGTGGGCATTCCGGTCAGCCCCAGTGACTGAATGGGTGTTTTTTGCGGCGGAGACCAGTCGAACCCCGCCTCAGGAGAGACCGGCTGCCCCTCTGAGACGCTGGTCATCATGCCGTCAAACACGTCCCACCAGAAGACCTGCACGCGGTCGCCATCTCCGGTAACGATGCGCGGCTGTGATGCCGCCCCGGATACGGACAGATTCTGAGGTTCGATCCAGCCCGGTATGCTGGACTGCGCCAGAACGCTTTCGGCAGCCCCAGTTAGCAGGCATAGCAGTGTGAGCAGGATGATCTTTTGTACTGTGCTGCGCACGGTCATGGTTCCTCAGAAAACCTTTTCCAGAGTGTTTCTCCGGAAAAGGAAAACGTTATCCTCCGGGTGATGGAACGGGCTTTCGTTCCCGATACAGGTTTTTATCGATCACCGGCAGCATGTTTGCGATATCCATGCGCCCGTCTAAAAAGCGGTTGATTTGCTCCAGTCCGGGCAGGGGAGCTGCGATAAGCTCGTTATAGTGGACATACAACACCTGCATATGCGGCTGCCCGGCAAGCCAGGCCGACACCCGCTCCAGGTGTTTCTGGTACATCTCCGCCAGCTGCTCATCGCTGACTTCACCGTCGGGCTGCCCGAGCCGGATGAGCATCCGGCGCTGGGATGAGAGGATTTCCTCCATGTTCCGGCGCATGAAAATGATCTTGTAAGAATAGGTGCTGGGAAGATATTCCAGGAGCGCGGAAATCACCTTGACAGCCTTTCCGCTGGCCTGCTCCAGCCATTCATGGTCCCCATCCTGAAGCTTTTTTACACGCTCAAATTCGTAATAACCTCTGGGGTTATTTTCGTCCGCTTTGCGCAGGTTATCGGTCAGGACCTCCATACCGCCTGCGTGCAGCAGTTTCATCATCATGGATGTGCCTGAACGGGGAAGGCCGGATACGATTGTGATGTAAGGCGGGGTTGATTTGGTCCGGGAACCGAAGATTTTCGAGAGAAAAGACGCTGCCATAATATAGTCTCGTAATAAATTCAACGACCTGTCACAGAGTTGGGGGGAATGATCAACAGGCATGCTCCGCCATTTCGACATCCGGAATGGATGGTCGGTAGAGCCTGTTATATTTCCGGCAGTCAGATCCCTGCTGCTTATGCTCTGCGGTAAACCAGACTGCGGAATTGACTGGGGACTAAATGACGCGCCTGGATGATGAACTCAATCCAAAAACGCGCCAGATCATTACAACCAGTAAACCCCTTGAGAGATCAGGGTTCTTCTTACTGGTATTGGGTTTGGAAGGACGCAGGCATTAACACCCCTTGATTCTGGAGCGCTGGAGATGGATCTTAATTGTGTATGCCTGCAGTAGTTTGTCATAAATTAATATGCCGCTAATAGACAAATGATTTCTTATAAGATAGAATGGAAAACGACAAAGCAGCACATCCCACGCCTCCATCAGGAGGGTGTGCCCCTGTCTGTACTCGATCGTTTCCAGGCGGTAAGTACAGGCAGCAGGATTATGGTGCTTTGTCAACCGAGAGGCGTTAGATGTTTACCAGACTTCTGACGCCTTTCATGTTATAGCAATTTGATGGTCATTGGCTAACTTCGCTATCGATTCCTCCCTTTCTATATTGAACCTGCGGTTACCGGATAACTAACCCTGGACGTGCAGTCCTACCACCTTTAACAAAGGGTCCACGCCTGATCCTTATATCAGGGTGGATTATCTCGGTGGCTGGTTTGCAGGTGGGCTGTCATGTTCACTCCATTGTGACATGTTAAAGCAGGATAATGGAGGTACCTGGGGTAACCCAGGCTTCAATGAACCTACAAATCTAATATTGTAGATTTTCTATTGATGTGGAAGATAATAAAAGTGCACAGCTATGGTCGGGCAAGGTATCCTCCCCCCTGAAGTCATTACAGGCGGTTTACCGGAAGTAGATAATTTGTCGGCCAGATTTCGTTGTTTCACTGATGGCAGTAGCAGTAAAAATAATCCCCTGATGGAATTGCCCGCACCACAAATTGTAGGAATTCCGTACCGCCGCCTTTATCCTAACAAAGAAGCGGCCGTTTGTCAATAAATTTTATTGCGCCTCTGTGATCCCTCCGCTGTTAACAAAAGCGTTGAAATCACGATTTTGTTACACATTTTTTCTTAAGAAAAATCCTATACATGCTGTCCATTCAACACATCCTGCGACCACCGCTGTTTTCCAGGGCTGGATCAAAAAAAGAAACCCGGATCTTTCGACCACAATCAAGAAACCACTATCCGTAAGCGGATTTGGGGGATAATCGGTGCCCCAGATCTCGGGGTTGACCCGAATACGGATGAACATCACAGCCATCAACAGCAGGTTGAGAAGCACTCCACAGCTCAGGCTGGTCCGCAGCAGCCAGGAGAAATCCAGCATTCAGGTCATCCTCTCAGCCTGAAACGCTGTTATTTAATCAACAGGCCGGTGACCCACAGCAGGAGCATGCCGGAGACGATTCCGGAGAAAACGGTCAGCGGCATGGATTCACGGGCAGTGTCCTTTTGAATCAACCGGGCGATTTCGTAGACCACCTCAAAGACCGCCCCGGTGCCAATGGCCAGGAAGAGCACAGCCAGGGTGGGAGAGGGAGAGAAGCCGCCGATCCACGAACCGATGATGGCCGGAGCGCCGCCGATCAGGCCCATCAGAGCCAGGTGACCCAGGCCGGGACGGTCACGCAGTACGGGTGCGATGATCCCCAGGCCTTCCGTGATGTTCTGGATAATAAAGCCAACCACTAGAAAGGCGCCCAGGGCGATCTCGCCTACGTTAAAAGCTGCCCCGATGGCCAGGCCTTCACCCAGGTTGTGCAGACCGATTCCGATGGCGATCATATAGGCAACGGAGAGACGCTGGGCGGCCTCGCTGCGGCCGGTCTCTGTCTGCCGCCGGGAGATGGCGTCCAGCAGGAAGAAGGTTGCCACCACACCGATCCCGATCAGCCCAATGCTCTGAAACGAACCGGGTACAGCCGCAGCCAGTTCCAGCGCTTCGGCCAGGGTATCCAGGCCCAGAAAGACCAGCAAACCGGCGGTGAGCGCCAGCAGGAAGACCATCGCACGCCGCCCCAACTGGCGCAGGGCGGGGAACCAGAACAGGCCCAGGTATACAGGGATCACACCCACATACAGCCCGATCAGGGTGAAGCTCAAGAACGTTTTTGAATCCGGTTCCGGAGTGACAAATGCTACCGGAATTTCAACATCAAAAGGGATCGCGTTGGTGGAGAACATGCGGATGGCGTAGGCCTCGCCGTAGGACCAGGCGTAGTCCAGGTGGACGACAGCCGTCTGCAGGCGCGGGATGGCCGGGCCGGGTGAGACGGTGAACGGCCAGACGGCATTGTTAATGATCACCTGGGCAATTTGCAGCTCATCCGGTCCGGCGTTGCGCACCACGACCTCGATCTGACCCGGTTTCAGGATCGTACGCTCTATGGTCAGTGCCTCCACCGGGGCAGGGGGGATCAGGTCCAGGCCCCCACCGGTCGTCAGGAAAAGCCAGATCACCCCTCCCAGCACAACCAGCGGCAGCGTCAGCAGTACCAGGGTGGTTGGACCAAAATGTCTTTCGCGCGCAGAGGAAACAGTTCGTTCGGCCATGGTGGACCTCCTATGGGAGTACCTCAAAGTTGCCGGTCCACCCCAGTTCAGCGAATTCCGTATTATGGGCGTGGAACATGTAAAGCCCCGGGTAGCGGTATGAGAATTCCAGGATGCCGCGCTGGGCCTGTGTCTGCATGATGGTATCCGTGAACTCGGCAGGGGTCAGGCTGGTGCCGGTCGGATAATAATGGAAGAAGTTGGCGTGCAGGTGGAAGGAGTTAATCAGGTCGAACTCCAGGATGTTGACCAGATGAATGCGCACCGTCTCCCCCACCCGAATCTGGACCGGATGAAGCTGGTAATGAAAGGGGATGGCGTTGACAGCGTAGAAGTCATTCTCATCGTCGAAATCCACGTCGAACCCGCTCATTACCATCACCAGCTCGTGGTCAACCGGCGGCCGGCCGCCGGGAGGATCGATGATGAAGGCGCCGTAAAGTCCTTTGGCAATATGACGGGCCAGAGGGGCCGCGTGGCAGTGATACAGATGTACTCCGAACGGCTCAGCGTCGAACTCATAGGTAAAGCTCTCCCCCGGCCCGATCATTCCCGGAGTCCCGGGGACGCCATCCATTGCGGCCGGGTGCACGCCGTGAAAATGCAGCGAATGCGGGTGGGTGCTGCCGTTGTGAAAGTGGATGCGAATCAGGTCGCCTTCGGTGCAGCGGATCGTCGGCCCGGGGATGCGCCCGTTAAAGGTCCATGCCGGGTAGACGATCCCGGGTACGACCTCGATCTCTTTATTGATGGTGGTGATTTCATATTCGCGCAGGGTACGCCCGTCTTCCAGTGTGGAGACTGTGCCGTAGTTAAAATCCGTAAGGATATCGGTGGGGTTGAAGCCGTTGCGCGCGTGATTCACTTCGCCCACGGCCATTGCCATGGCGTCTTCGTGATTGTGCCCGTTCTGAGCGGGTGGAGCAGCCTGCACGGTACGTGCTGCCTGACCGAGGGCTGCTGCACCCGCAGTGCCCAGCAGCGTCAGCCCGCCGGCTTTTAAAAAATCCCGTCTGGAAACCTTTTTCATCCTGCCTCCGTTGACCCCCTTAAAAGAAAAAATTGCTCCTAATATTCGAATAGTCTAAATTTTATTTTAGACTTTAATAAGGAAGCGGTCAAGTATGAAATCGGACAAATCTGGTGAAAGATACGGTGGAAGCAGTGCTGGATGCCCCTCAGCCCAGGATGTGAATCCGCTGCTTCCTCAGAAAGATTTGATTAATAATAGAACGCCCGGAACAAAGGTTTCCGGGCGTTTTCTTTCCATTCGTTTTTGTCGCTCTCTATTTTACTTTCTGGCGGGTCGCAACGTCAAAAATCACGGCAGCGGCCAGAACCAGCGCACGAACGATATACTGGTAAGAGATATCGATGCCCATCAGGTTCATTCCGCTGGTCAGCGAGGTCATCACCAGGGCGCCAACCAGTGAACCTAAAACCCGGCCCACGCCGCCAGCAGCCGAGACGCCGCCAACGTAGGCCGCGGCGATGGCGTCCAGTTCGAACAGGGTTCCCGCAGTGGTCGTGGCGGAGCGCAGGCGAGAAGCGTAGAGGATTCCCGAGAGGGCTGACAGCATGCCCATGGATGCAAAAACAACGTGGGTGATCTTCTTGACGCTGATACCACTCAATTCTGCAGCCTCAGGGTTTCCGCCGACGGCATAAATGTGCCTGCCGAGAACCGTTCTGGTCGTAATGAAATGATAAAACCCCACAACGACCAGCACGATGACCGCGGTCCAGGACAGCCCCCGGTATCCGGACAGGATCCATGTTGTACCGCCAATCAGTGCGGTAATCAGGACCAGCTTTAAGATAAAAACTGTAAGCGACGATTGTGGAATGCCGTTGTTCGACGACCGCAAGCGTGACCGGATTTCGCTGGCAAGATAGATGGCAATAGCCAGCAGTCCCAGGATGAGTGTTGCTCTGTGCATCCCGGAGAGGATACCGATATCAGGGATATCCGGGATGAAGCCGTTGCCGATGTCATTGAAGATCTCATCACGGATAATGATCGTGCCTGTCGCCCGGGTCAGCAGTTGTAAAGCGCCTCTGTAACCCAGCCATCCGGCGAGCGTGGCCACAAAGGCAGGGATGCCCAGATTCGCTACCAGGAAAGAATTGATCAGGCCTGCTACAATGCCCATTCCAAGAACCATCGGAATCACGGCGTAAACGGGTAAGTTCCAGGCTGTCATTGCCGTCGCCGCGACCGCGCCCAGGAAGCCGGCCAGAAAACCGACTGACAGGTCGATATGCCGGATGACGATCACCAGGGTCATTCCGATCGCCAGGACGGCGATATAACCGGTTTGATTCAGCAGGTTTACCAGATTGCGCGAGGAGATAAAGAGGCCATCCGTAGCGATGGCAAAGATACCCATAATAACAAACAGGGCAATGAACATCGCGTATTCGCGGATGTTCTCGCGCAAGTAATAATACAGTTCAGTAACCAGGGGTACGGAGAACTGCTCCTGTCTGTCAAGCGGTTGCTTTTGCGGCAAAATCATCTCGAGCTCCAATCATGTAGGCAACTACCTGTTCGCGGAAATTGTGCAGGTCGCCGCTCACCGGGGTGTCGCATACTTTACGCCCCTGGCGGAGGACGATCATCCGGTCGCCAACCTGGAAAATATCTTCCAGGCGGTGACTGATGATGATGATCGAAGCACCCTGATCTTTCAGTTCCTGTATCAGGTCAAGAACCTGCTGGGTGGAAGCAACGCTCAGAGCAGCGGTCGGCTCATCCATGATAATCACCTTGGCGTTGAAGGCCGTTGCGCGGGCAATCGCCACCGCCTGCCGCTGGCCTCCAGACAGCCGCTCCACCTTTTGCTTCACCGAAGGGAGGCGAATGTTCAGGCGGGTGAGCAGCTCCCGGGTTTCTTCCTCCATCTGGTGATAGTCCATCACCTGGAAGGGGCCCACTCTGTACTTAACCACCTCACGTCCGAGGAATACGTTGGCAGACACATCGAGGTTATTGGCGAGCGCATAATCCTGGTACACCATCTCAATCCCCATGCGGCGTGCATCCATGGGGTTGGAAAAGTGTACCGGCTGGCCTTCGATCAGGATTTCGCCTTCATCAGGGATATAGGCGCCGCTGAGCACTTTCATCAAGGTGGATTTGCCGGCGGCGTTGTCGCCTACCAGGCCCAGGACCTCATTCTTGTTCAGCACGAGATCCACGCCGCGTAGAGCCTGGACTGCGCCAAAGCTCTTCTTGATGTTGCGCATTTCGACAACCGGTACGGAATCTACAGGTTGGGGCATGAGGGTTTCCTTCTATCCGATAATTTTCTGCCTTCTAAACCCTGCTCGCGGGGAGTTCCCGGGCAGGAAGAGAGGAATAGTGACGGAATGCCCATCACTATTCCTCTCATTATTACATCAAATGGTTACTGATCCAATCCGGTGAACTCGTCAGCAGGCCAGTAGCCGGAGTCGATGATGGCCTCGACGACGTTCTCCCGGTCGACAGCGATCACTGCGGAGGGCTTGGCCGGGACGTCTTTCACGCCGTTGTTGTAGGTGTGGGTGGCTTCCGGCTCACGGCCTTCCAGGAAGGCGATGGCCGCCTCGATGGCGTCATTGACCAGCGTGCGCACGTCCTTGAGCACGGTCATCGACTGCTTGCCGTCGATGATGTACTGCACGGAGGCGATCTCCGCATCCTGGCCGGTGACCACGTAGCTGGTGATGTCCGCATCGGCGGCGAAGGCGTCGGCGATAGCCCGTGCGGTGCCGTCGTTGGGGGCCAGGATGAACACGTCACCCTTGTCGTCGGCGCTGGCAGCGGTCAGGTTGGCCTCGGCCAGGTTCTTGGCGACGTTGAAGTCCCACTCGGTGGTGATCTGGCCGATGATGCGGCCCATCTCCTCGCGGGTCAGCTCCGCCTTGTCCTGCAGGGCGACAGCTTCGCTGGAGTTGACGATGTAGAAGGTGCCGTCGGCGATCTTGGGCTGCAGCACGTTCCAGGCGCCTTCAAAGAAGAGGAAGGCGTTGTTGTCGGAGGCCGCTCCGGCGTACAGGTAGAGCGGGTTGCCCGTGCCGCTGGCGTGGTCCACCAGGTACTGTGCCTGTGCCTCACCCACGGCGATGCTGTCGAAGGTCACGTAGTAGTCGACAGCCTCGGTCTCGAGGATCAGGCGGTCGTAGGAGATGACCTTGACGCCGGCGTCGGCAGCGGCTTCGGCAGCCGCAGCAGCAGCGGTGGCGTCATGGGGGGTGATGATGATGACCTCCACCCCGCGGGTGATCAGGTCCTGGACGTTGGCCAGCTCGCGGGCAGGATCGCCCTGGCTGAAGAGGATCTCGACCTCATAGCCGCGCTCGGCGAAGAAATCGCGGAAGCGGGTCTCATCCTGAATCCAGCGCGGTTCTTCGCGCGTGGGCAGCACGACACCTACCCGTCCGGAGATGATCTCAGCGGAAGGCGGTTCAGGAGCTGCGCCGAGCTGGTCCAGCCCGGTGAACTCATCAGCAGGCCAGTAGCCGGAGTCGATGATGGCCTCGACGACGTTCTCCCGGTCGACAGCGATCACTGCGGAGGGCTTGGCCGGGACGTCTTTCACGCCGTTGTTGTAGGTGTGGGTGGCTTCCGGCTCACGGCCTTCCAGGAAGGCGATGGCCGCCTCGATGGCGTCATTGACCAGCGTGCGCACGTCCTTGAGCACGGTCATCGACTGCTTGCCGTCGATGATGTACTGCACGGAGGCGATCTCCGCATCCTGGCCGGTGACCACGTAGCTGGTGATGTCCGCATCGGCGGCGAAGGCGTCGGCGATAGCCCGTGCGGTGCCGTCGTTGGGGGCCAGGATGAACACGTCACCCTTGTCGTCGGCGCTGGCAGCGGTCAGGTTGGCCTCGGCCAGGTTCTTGGCGACGTTGAAGTCCCACTCGGTGGTGATCTGGCCGATGATGCGGCCCATCTCCTCGCGGGTCAGCTCCGCCTTGTCCTGCAGGGCGACAGCTTCGCTGGAGTTGACGATGTAGAAGGTGCCGTCGGCGATCTTGGGCTGCAGCACGTTCCAGGCGCCTTCAAAGAAGAGGAAGGCGTTGTTGTCGGAGGCCGCTCCGGCGTACAGGTAGAGCGGGTTGCCCGTGCCGCTGGCGTGGTCCACCAGGTACTGTGCCTGTGCCTCACCCACGGCGATGCTGTCGAAGGTCACGTAGTAGTCGACAGCCTCGGTCTCGAGGATCAGGCGGTCGTAGGAGATGACCTTGACGCCGGCGTCGGCAGCGGCTTCGGCAGCCGCAGCAGCAGCGGTGGCGTCATGGGGGGTGATGATGATGACCTCCACCCCGCGGGTGATCAGGTCCTGGACGTTGGCCAGCTCGCGGGCAGGATCGCCCTGGCTGAAGAGGATCTCGACCTCATAGCCGCGCTCGGCGAAGAAATCGCGGAAGCGGGTCTCATCCTGAATCCAGCGCGGTTCTTCGCGCGTGGGCAGCACAACGCCAACTCGCCCGGAGATTGCCGGGGGCTCTTCTTCGGCGGGTTCCTCAGCCGGAGGTGGTTCTGTTGCGGGAGTTTCGGGGGTAGCTGATGGCGCACAGGATGCTAGCAGCATGCTCAAGAGCATCAGGATTGTGAACAGCAGCGATATAGGGCGAAACAGTCTTTTTCGCATCTCAAATCTCCTCTTTGAGTTATTCGGGAAAACTTGACCTGATGAGCTTTCACTTACCTGGCCAAAAATGCTGCACTCGTTGGAGCAATCACCTCCTTTCCTGGGGTCGCTCGGGCAAATTTAACCCTTTGCCTGACCTTTGTCAGCGGTGATAATTGGGGCGCCAGAACGGCTGCCGGCGGACAGAGAAACTGTCCAGTCAGGAAGCACAGGTCCAATCCATCTGGGTTGAGCCGCTGCCTTCCCCAAATGCTGAAAGCATCCACTGGTGGGGCATACTCCGGACACTCTTCATTTTACAACTAATTTTTAACTTTTCATTGAAATTGTACATAGTTTAACACAAATTATGTGATTACCTGTAATACAGCGCGTATCCCCCACCTTCAATAATCGCTGGTCACTGTAATTACGGGCGGTCTGTCTGTGGGGTAAGCTCAGGCAGCCTCCGGTTTCTCGTGATTAATATATATTGCATTGAATCTCGCTGGAAGTCAACCGGTGAAAAAGGTCGGCTTTTTCTGTTTAACAGCACAGTCCTTATTGAAAGCAGCATCGTCCCCGACCCGCTGACAGGCACCCATGACGGAGATGTAGCGTACGCTGGCAAGAAGGGGTACCGAAACCGGTACTCGTCATCACCCCCGGAGTGAGGGGAGTGCTTAGACTGTAACAAAGCATTCGTAACGATAAAAATCTGGATAAACTCATTCCCCATACACAAACAAAAAGTGGCGGAGAACGAATTTCTCCGCCACATCTGGTGGCGCCCGCGGCGCGACTCGAACTCGCGACCCCTTGCTCCGCAAGCAGGATATAACAGACATTCACAACAGGCCACTTGCTTATCTGCTACAGGTAGGCAAGTGGCCCTTTTATTTTGCAGGCTAGTGCCCTGCTGGTCTCATTTTTAAGGTGCAGTTGGCTTTGCGTTTTTTCTGCCTCGGTTTGCGTCCTGCCATGAACAATTTTACCATTTTCAGGTGAAGGTCTACAAATGAAAGGTGAGGGACCACCTCTTTTTCAGGAGGCACAGCATTGTGCTGCGCCACGATACGATCTACAGCAACGAATAAGTCAATGTTGTCGATAAGGGACATCTTGTTAGGCGCTTTCTACGTCATCCTCGTCAGTGAGATTGAGCCTGAACGCTGCGTACGAAGCGAGATCTCTCAGGGTGGAAAGCTGCATTTTGCCCTCCAGAACCCGGTCAAGTGCCTTATCGAAGACTTCCGCGAGCTTAGGCTCTCGTTGAAGGATGACTGCGATTTTGGCCGCCAGATCGTCGGGGCCAATGCCTGCCGCAGTCAGCAGGGAGGCGGTATTCACCCCAAGATAGGAAGCGATTTTGTCGATAGTCTCAAGATCAGCGCTTTCTCCTTTCTTTAGACGACCAATTGTAGTGTGCGCCACATTGGCTCTGGCAGCAAGAGCACGATCACTCAACCCCTGCTGCGCCTGAGCCTCCTCCAACAGTTTTGCGATCAGAATGCTCTTATTGCTCACTTCTAATTCCTTATCTTTTGTCATTTTTTGTCCTCCCTGGAAAATTCAATATCCAATTGTTGCACTAATGTTACCATAGGTGTAATATCTGTCAAGCATTTGGTGTACTAGTTTGACATTGACGGAATGTGCTGGGGGATGGTACAATTGAGAACCGTTTGTAACAGATGTGCACCACGAGGCTGTTATGAGGGATTACCGGAGAACCATCACCATTCAGGACTTGAAGGAACTGGTATCGGACACCGCCGGCGTTCAACCTGGCGTGGCATGTCATCGCATCGGAAAGCACTACTGCAAACCCATGCAGACCAGGGGAGAGTGCACCAATCACTGTGAGAATTGCAGGGTGCGGCTGCGCAGTGTCTTCGCCCGCGTCGGCACAAAAGGCGACCGGGTCGCTGATCCTGTCGCAATTTTAGTCTGGTCGTGCCGCACAGAGGTGGCGGAATACGACGAGCAGGGGGAAGCGAAACGGGCCCATCCTACCACAGATTGGCTGGGACAGCCAACAAACGAGAACATCTTTTCCTTATTCGAGAAGACATTATGAAACATCGACCCCGAAAAATCGAGCGGGAGGTGGCAGAACACCTTTCCCGCTTTTTCGTCTCACGCGGCTGGGCCCCGGTGAGGCGCATCCCTGTACTGGGACGCACGGGTCCAGACATCGAAATTAATGAGAGCGGCTTCGTGATTGACGTCAAGTCCCGCAAGGAGATCCCCGTAACCGCTCTGGTCAAAAAGGGGCAGATCGGCGATTACGGCAACGGGCTCATGGCAGTTCGCCTCGACGAGATTGAAAAGCTGTATACCGATGAGCTCCCAAACGTCACTCTTTCGACGTCGAAAAAAGTAACTCGCTACTGGGAACATATGGATGAATGGCGGCGCGAGCACTGTCCCGAAGGGATCACGCTCATCATTCTCCACCGTCCAGGCCGCCACGTCTATACATCTACCGTAGTATTCCATTCTGAACAGAGGAGTGTGCTCAATGGCAAGACGACAATTTAATGCGCTGGCGACGATTTCCGACGAGGCAGTGGCAATCCTCGATTACCAGCCTGCGGAAAGTCCCACGCTGGCTCAGTCGCTGGTCGGTTTGCAGCAGCAGATCGAGGCGGCGGCCGCCGAGAATGTGATCAGCGCCATCACCAACGAAGGCCAGTCCGTCAGCGACTACACCGAAACCGAAATGGAAGCGATGGTGACGGTCGAGAGCCTGAAGCTGACCGGCGGGCTTGAATTAACGGCCGTTCTTCTGCGGGCCAAATACCTGCGCCTGATCCAGTCACGCAACATGGTTGCCAACCATCCCGGCGGGTACACCTCGCTGCAGGAGATGGCTGAGGATAACGGCATTTCGACCGCTGAACTGTCTCAAACCCTGGACCTGGTGAATGTGGTTTTTCCGTATGTGCAGAACGTCCTGGGGATTTCTCCTGCCCAGCTGTGGGAGACGGTGGGCAAAAGCAAGCTGCGTGAGCTGGTGCCCGTCCTCAAGGTCATCATCACCGGCGAGAACTCAGACACCCGCTCCACTCAGGCCGGCGCCGATGCGATCCTGGATGACACCGCCGCTACCTTGTTGGCCAGTGCCCAGGGCGAACGCTACCAGGTCCTGAATGCGCTCAGAGCGGCACGCGACGAAGACGAGCGCCGGGCCGTTCTGCGGGAGAATGACCTGAGCGAAGAGGGTGCGGACCAGCTGCAGCAGGAATTTGCTGAGACCGTCCAGCAGATGGCTGTAGACCGCCTGATTACAGACGGTATGAACCTTCCCGTGCGGCGGCTGCGCAACATCCTGCGGCCCGAACGCACCGACAACATCGAGGCGACTGTCATTCCCATGCCAAATGGCCAGCGCCTGGTGACGACCATCGTTGACAACGACCAGTACCTTCTCCTGCAGCGCAGGCTGGGTACATACATGGAGGAGCAGGTGTTTGAACTGCCTGACAATCCGCGCATGCGTCAGATCGAAGCGGCCCGCATCCGTGAGATCCGTGCTCTGCAGCGGCTGTTAGGAGAGTAACATGACGGATCTCAATTCAACGATTGGTTGGGAAAGAGCTGTGATTGGTACTGCTCTGGCCGATCCTTCGACGATGGAGGAGGCCAGCGAGCTGCGCCTCTCAGACTTTACGGGCTGCCATCAGGACATCTGGGCCGAAATGGCAGTCCTGCATCGGAGAGGGGCGCTGGAACTGCGTGCACTGGTAGAAGCCCTGCGGACACGCGGGGCACTCGACAGCCTGGGAGCTTTCGACGTCGAAAGCTCTGGCGAGGCTTATCTGGCCGAGCTCTTATCTCGCAGAGGCGACGCCATGTCCGAATACGTTGACCGGGTGATCGACGCCTCGATCAAGCGCCAGCTGCGCCAGGCGGCGGCGCTCATCAGAGCTGACGCCGACGACGACCAGGTGTCCGCCGAGGAGGCGCTGGACGTCGCCGAACAGAGGCTCATGGCCCTGAGGCGCAACCGCCTGACAAACCTGGGCATCTCGATGGCAGACCTGATGTCCGTGTTCACTGGGCGGGTCCAGGATATGATCGCCGGGACCTATCAGCCGGCATGGGTGCCCTCCATCAAGCCCATCCGGGACATTGTTCAGTTCGCCGAAGGCGAAGACATGATCGTTATCGCGGCCCGGCCCGGAGAGGGGAAGTCCTCGATGCTCCGGGCGGAAGCCTTAGAGCTCGCCTGGGGCGGCCCGCCAGACAGTCCCGATCCTAACCGGGCAAAGCCCGTGACGATCTTCAACCTGGAGAACGGCGAGATCGAGTACGCTCGATATGCAATCTCGTGGCTTACCGGCATCGACAGTATGCTTCTTCGCGATCCACGAAAGCTGACAGAGGAACAGCTGCAGATCGTTCGCGAGGCCAGCCAGGCGCTGCAGCGCATTCCCTTCCATGTGGTGACGCTGGGTTCGCCCACTGCACGGGAGATCGAGCGCATTGCCCGCCAGCATATCAGCCGTCACGGCACAAAGCTCGTGGGGGTGGATTACCTGCAGCTGGTGAGGAACGGGAACCCGAATAAAACACAGGATGTCTCCGAGACATCCAGCGTTCTGCGCTCCATACCGCTCAACTTCGGCGTGCCGGTAATTGCAATCTCCCAGATGTCCAGGGAGATTGTGCATCGAGGTGAGAACGCCGAACCGCAGCTCTCGGATCTGAGAGAAAGCGGCTCCATCGAGCAGGACGGGACCATCATCATGTTCCCGCGCGCTCTCTGGGCGTCCCCCTCTGGTCAGCAGCTGCGCCAGTTCCCAGAGAATATCAACCCCGACACCGGATACGTGTACACGACCGGGGCAAAGGCGATCCCGATCCGGGTCTATGTGCGCAAGCACCGCAACGGAAGCACCGGGATTACCGAGCCCTTCCTGTGGGTGAAGTCCACCAACCGCTTCCGCCCCCTGACCAACCCCGCTACCTGGGAGCACCAATGAAATGAAACAGAGTGATGCAGTGCGGCACCTGCGGGTGCTGATGTATGCCATGCAGAAGGCGCGTTCTGTTGCCAGAGAGACCGGGCTCATTTCTTCCAACCCGAATGTCCTGGCCCTATCCGACAGGGTGGCCGGTAAGATGTGGCCCTGGCTGATGGGCGATAAGAACCTCCTGCCGGCGCTGGAAAAGCTGATAAACAACGTCGATGACGGCCAGCCTCTCGCGCCGCAGGACTACTACAACATCATCAGCGTCGCTACGAGGCTCGAACCCAGCTTGAGTGTCATGGCGGCTGCCAATGACGAGACCTTTCCCCAGGAGGCTGACATTAACTGGCTGAGGGGATGGGAGCCAGAAGATAAGGAGACCGAATGAAAGTTGTACCGACGGTAGACGACCAACCAATCAGTGAAGAATTCCCATTGTTCCGTTTCAGGATGGGGAACAGCTTTTTGGCCTTCCTGCGCACCATTGATATTTCCATCCGGCGGAAGGTGCCCAGGGTTACGGCGGCATATCTGCCTTTTATTACCATCCGTTGCGAGGCTGGGCAGCTGTTGATTGACATGCCGCTCTGGCGGCCAAACAAATGCACCTCGATCATCATAAGTCTGTTCCCGCCGCTGATCTGGGCTGGGACAACCGACATTTTAGTTCCAGAGGATGAAGATGAATGACTTACAGGTAAAGTGTTTGGCAGGAAAAGGGGTTGTGGCAGCTCAGGAGTGCCTGGACTGCTCGCTCAGGGCCGGGCACCCGGAATGCGAATATGACTACGGCCTGCTGGCGGCGCTCCTGAAAAACGAGCCGCGCCCGGAGATCCACGTCACCGACCTGACGGACTGCCTGCGGCGGGCGTGGTACGCCAAGAAAGAGCCCCGGCCGGGCTGGGTTCATGACCGGCTGGCCGCTTACATCGGGACGCTCTTCCACTCCAGCGTGGAAATTACGAACGACGCAACCCGAAGCGAAGTCCCCCTGTCCTACGGCGGGGTGGTGGGCACGGCAGACCGGGTGTACGCCAACGGGCGTGTCGTGGACTACAAAACAACGAAATATATCTACCTGGACCGCCTGCCCTACGGCTCCCACAGCCTGCAGATCAACCTGTATGCGCACATGCTCAGGAAGATGGGCCACAAAGTGACCAGCCTGGCGATCCAGTACATTGCCACCACCGGCCCGACAACCTGTACAGGCAGGAAAGGGATGAAGCACGCTGCGATGACCCTGGAGAGGGTGAACGGCGTGCTGATGTGCCCGCACTGCGGCTCTGTACCCAGGAACGGCCACCAGGGCGTTGCGCTGGTCGAAGTCCCCATGATGCCGGAATACCAGATCGAGGCCGTGTTCAATGAGCGGCGCGACGCCCTGCAGAAGGCGCTGGAAAGCGGCGAGCCGCCGGAAGCTGAGCCGAGCTGGCTGTGCGCTTACTGCCGTGTCATCGACCGCTGCAGCAAGGGAGAAATCTACCTGAATGGATACGGAGATTACGAAAATGGCTGATGAAACCGTTGAAACCAAACCGAAAGCCAAGAACATCCACGAAGCGATCATCAACGTGATGAACGAAGTGGGCTATGTTCGCAAGACCAAAAGCGCCAAGCTGGACTATACCTTTGCTGGTGAGGCGGCCCTGATCGCCGCGCTGCGCCCGGCGATGGTAGAGAACGACATCTATATGTCCGTGATCCGCTATGAGGAGATCCAGCGGGAAGTCTACGAGACCAGAAGCGGCTCGAAGATGAACTCCACGAGGGCAAAGGCTGTGGTGCGCTTTACGCATGCCCCCAGCGGCACCTATATCGACGTGGAAGCCCTGGGAGAGGGTGCGGACAGCGGCGATAAATCCACCAATAAGTGCGCCACTGGCGCATACAAATACGCCCTGCGGCAGACCTTCTGCATCGAGACCGGCGACGATCCCGATAAAGATCCTTCTGCCGGCCAGGAGCGCGCCAGCGTCCGCAGCGCCCCGTCCAAAGCCGCCCAGTCCTCGAACGGCGCACAGTCCAAAGCTCCCACCCAGTCTGGCGGCCGCACCGAGAAAGAGTTCATCGCCTGGGCCAAGACCAAAGGCGTGAGGGCTGCGGAGATCGGTCAGGCGCTCGTGGCGGCCGGGATTACCGAGTTCAATCCCGACCACTGGGATGATATGGAAAAGGCCGTCCTGGACTTCGCGATGCAGCGCGACCTGTCTTCATAAGTGATTAGGGAGAGCTTTCGACGTCGAAAGCTCTCCCCTTTTTATTCCGTTACTCGCCGGTTCGGCGTATCGTAGCTTTCTCGATAACGCCAGTGCCTACGGTCTTACTTCCTAAACACAAGTATCGTTGTCTTAATTTGTCTCTCGCCTGGCGATAAAAAAATAAAGTGAACGACAAATCGACAGAACCAGCATGCTGGCTCTGTCGATAGCAGATAAAAGAAAAGCGGCGTCTTCCATGTTACATGTAGCTGATTTTTATTGTTGAACTACAATGATAGAGTTATGTATTTAGTATAGACAAAGTAGCAAAAAAATCAAGATCAAAAAAAGGTCCACCTGAATTAGTGGACCTTTTTCAATACCTTTTCCGGTTTTTATATTTTATTTTTTGAAATTCGGTGTACCTATCATATCTTGGACTGAATTCTCTTTTTAATGTGGGTCGGTATTTGTTTCCCTCAGCGTCAATAACGTACAAAACATATTCCTGATCCCAGACGCCGTGAGCAACTTCCTCAGTCAAAAGGAATGTACATTTGTCTCCATAAGTTAATTTTAGCGGCAGCTTTTCTTTATCATCTTTCCCTAATACTGTAAATCCAACCCATCCTTCATCTAGGCTTGAAACGATAATTTGCTTTATTGTCACGGGTCTTTTGAAAGAAGGGCTGGCCGTCATGAACATTATATAATGAAAAAACCCCGCTTTCAGGCGGGGCTTTTTCATTTAATCAATACCATTAAATACACGCAGCAGGATGTCAAGCAGGGCGGTGAAAATAGCCGCCAGGAACCCCCAGCGAAATTTGCGGAACTCATCACGCTGTTTCTGCTTCTCTTGATCTCGCCTGTTCTCAATGTTTTTGAGCCTGTCCACCTCATCGCGCAGATCGGCGATCTCCGCCTTCATGCCAGGTTTGCCGTTGCCGAAGATGGCTTCTTCCATCCGCAGCTGCGATTTGGCGATCTGGCTGATCTGCCCGTCCATCTGTCCCACATGTCCGTTCAGGCTCGCTAACTGAACGGAGGTTTCCTGGGCGATGCTGCGGGTCTCGCGAATTTCAGGGAGCAGGACCTCCAGGACGCCCTGGAGGTCACTGTTCTTCCCGGACATTTAGATCTGCTTCAAATAGGCCGCATACACCCAGCGCGAGCGATCTGGGGTAATGCAGGCCCAGCCATTTTCGATGCTGTACACGTCCACACGCTCACCTTTGCACAGAGCTGTAATTTTGTCTCCGCCTGGGGTGCGGCGGACATTCAGACCCTCTGCAGGAATAACCACAGCCACATACAGCGGTTCGGATATATTGGACACCGGCTGCAGGTAGGCAGCGTACATCCACTGCGAGCGGTCCGGGGCCGTGCAGGCCCAGCCGTCCTCAACAGCATAGACGCTGACCCGTTCACCCTGGCGCAGCGCCTTGAGGACTTCCCCGTTCGGCGAGCGGCGCACCTTGAGGCCGTTCCACGGTGTGACAGTGGCCGTGTAGAGCGGTTCCGCCGGCAGCGTTTCAATGGTGTCTATATCAGCGTGCCAGTCGAACTGACTGTAGACAGCCCACAGCTCAGGAACGACAATTTTCTGGTCCATCGACCACATGACCGTGCCCTGGATTTCTGGATCTCGCCGGCAGGCGGCCAGGAACTCCTGGACCTGCTCAGGCGTGGGCTTGAGGCCCCCTTCGCAGAACATGTCGCCGGCCGGGAGTGAAAAGGGCAGACGCGGCGCCAGGCGAGCATATTCCTCTTTGGAGGCCATCAGCTTTTCCGTCGGGCGGGAGCCGCGCCAGTATACCTGCGGCGCATCGAAGTCGCAGACCTGTCTGAGCTGGTACCACGGCAGGAGTGGATGGTAAGAAGGTTTCCAGTACGAGTTGAGCCCCAGGGGGAGTTTCCCAACGCCGGCCCGCAACGTACGGGCGAAGACGAGTGCCGGCGCGAACTGGCCCTTAGCCTCTGCCTCGGCGTCGATGAGATAGGCTTCCGGTTTGTACTGCTTGATCGCATTGACGGCGGCGTTGGCTTCCGCCAGGGCGTCCCATTTTAAGTACACGTAGCCCCAGGCGATCACCCGGATGCCTTTGTCCCGGATCTCTTTGATGTAGGGCTCCAGATGGGGAAAGATGTAATTACCGTCGTGGATCTTGATCGCCACGAAGTCCGTCTTCGATCTTACCAGCTCATTGGCGACCTCAGATGGCGTCCCGATCCTTTCGGGTTTCCAGATATATACACCCTTACCGCTAATAATGGTTGCCATGAGGTACCTTTCGACGTCGAAAGTTAGTCCCCGATCAGATAGTCGAGCGCCATCAGATCGCCCACCTTGAGAGTGGTGTCCCCGAAGTCCTTGATGGAGATGGGGTCGCCGCTGAGCTCGATGGTCACGTCGCGCAGGGCTTCATACTCCTGGTTGAACTCATCCATCTTTTCTAGTGCGATCTTGAACTGGCCGTTGCCCTGGTCCTGGCCGTACCGGATCAGGAGCTCGTTGAAGGTCTGGTGGTACTGTTTGAGCTCAGTCAGACACTGCCCCGCCAGCCTCGCCAGCCGGAACGCTATCTGCGCCGGCAGCTCCATCTCCGGGATGCTCTGCAGATTTTTTTCGGTTTCCGCGATTTTCCCCAGCTTTACCTGTATCATTTTTGGCCTCCTTGATTGTGCAGCGAATAATCTCTCCGGTTTTCTCCAGGTGAAGGTGCAGGCGTGCCTGCTCGCGGTCGCTGCCGCGCTCCCTGTCGGTCAGATCGCAGTAGGGGGTGTGCATCAGGCGCCTGTACCGCTCCACCATCTCCGCCGGCATGGTCCAGGTACCGTCATCGTTGAAGGTCCCGTGCAGGAAAAGATACTGCATCCAGCCGGCCCAGATCTCATGCTCCAGGTCGGCATGTCGTTCGATTGTGCGGGCGTCGTCTAACATGTTAGATGTTTGTCCTCACCTGATTGAGCACCTTCTGGTGGTTGCACGGGGCTGTCTCGCCGCCGGTAAGGAACTGCTCCACCTGCTGGCACAGAGTAATCAGCTGCAGGAGCTGTTCTTCGGTGATCCCTGCCACCTTCAGGTCTTCCCCGGTGATGCCGTTCTCTTCACCAGGGGCGTAGCCGCGATCTGCATAGATTTCCTTCAACCGCACCAGCTTTTCAGACGCCAGAGCGAACTGCGTGGCGGTGTCGATCAGCAGCCGGATATATTCAATGATCTCCATAGATAAGCGGGCCTCCTCGTAGGTATCAAAGGGGATTTCCCCATCGCACGTGTCACTGGTCGAGAGCACGAACTTGCCTTCATAGTTTTCAAAGATGTGCGTCATGCGAGCTGCACTCCTATCTTGGCGCCGAGCAGAAGAACATTTCTTTCCAGCGTATCACTGGAGTTAGCGCCCCACCGGATGAGGCGAATGTGCAGCACTGAACGCCTCGCCAGAGCCGGTATGCTGAAGTCTATGACAGTCACATTATGTTTCTGTGTG
>ENA-UPSB01001407-UPSB01001407.1-bioreactor-metagenome-genome-assembly--contig:-NODE-1407-length-28366-cov-5.294020_pt1 | contig 28366 bp, 26 predicted proteins | sample MGYA00238182_ERZ773286 | MGnify/ENA primary metagenome ERZ773286 (study PRJEB29026, sample SAMN07631240) | bioreactor metagenome | isolation source: Switchgrass digestor | place: USA: Dartmouth...
TAATCCTGGGCTTTACCTGCAAAGATAGCCGTAATGCCTGCCGTTGACATTAATAAAGTAAAAGTTAAGGAAGCCTCGGCAGCCGACCAATTATACATTTCAATTAATGGCTTGAGAAAAACACTCCATGAATATGCCAAGCCAGCACACATGCTGGCAAGCATACAAGCTATTAATGTAAACCATCTTTGGGCGTTATAATTCATCTCAAACCCCTCCTACTTCTCTTTCTCCAATTTCTTTTGCTAAAAATGCTTGACACTTACTTTCGAATAATCCATATTAAAAAAAGCACAAAACGATAAATAATATTTATTACATAATAAATCACATCTATCCAAGTGTCAATGGGTTAATAAGAAATTTTGTTGTCGTAATAAATAAATTTTTGTTTAAAATAAAGAGGTGATTAAATGGATATTAACCAGCTCAAGTACTTCATTTCCGTCGCTGAAACGTTGAATTTTACTGAAGCGGCAAGAAGAAACGGGCTAACCCAACCGGCCATCAGCCACCATATCGGTGAGCTGGAAAAAAGCTTGGGAAGTAAATTGTTTATTCGAAATCGTCGCAGTGTTACCTTAACAAAATCGGGACAGAAGTTTTTGCCTTATGCCGTAGAAATGGTTGAAATTGCAGAAAAAGCAGCTTTTCAGATAAAGCAGTTGGAAGAAGGATTTAAAGGGCATATTTCTATTGCCGCCCTTACAACTTCCAGCGCAGTTCTTTCTCGTTGCCTTTCTGCGTTTTCTTCCAAATATCCGGACATCAACGTTGATATCAATTTCACCTCAGGTCGCAGTCAGGTAATTGCGATGAATAAAGCTAAATATGATTTTCATTTTGCTGTTAAAGAAATGGTGCCTGCCGGCGAAACATTTGACTACTTAGTATCCCATCGGGACAGACTTGTAATGGCCGTTCCCTCCAACCACCCTTTAGCAAATAAACCGCTTGATTTTTCCCAATTGCACAACGAAAGATTTGTCACTGTAACGGAAACCGACGGTCCAGCTTTATATAATGAAATCATGAAAGTATGTTCAGCCAGGGGTTATAAACCAAAGATAACTTGCCAATATGATCGCGCCGAAGCCGTATTGCTTTCTGTTGGTGCCGGATTAGGAATAGCTATTATTCCTGAAGCTTTAAGTAAAACTTTTTATTCCGAGAATGTAACCTTTAAAGAAATTCCCGGTGATGATACATTTCGCACATATGTTATTGCTTGGCATCGGGATATGACCAATCCTGCGGCTCAATTGTTTTTAAGAGTGGTAAAGGAACTATTCGATGACAAAAAATAACCATTTTATTTTTTACCGAACTGCTTCCCTCTACTTTTCTTCCTCGCCTCCTTCTTCCCCAGTCCCAAAATCAAGTTTATTTTTTGGTTCTAATCGGAAAACAATAAAATGAGGGCATATTTTTAGCCCTCATTTTTTATTTGTATGGGTGTTTGGTTTATTGAGGATTATTCAAAAGTCCTGGGGTAGTAACTATTTTGAACCTTTATCCGTATAATACAATATCTTCAGTAAGTAGGGGGGTTAAGATTGTTTAAGTATTTCAACGGTTTATTGTATTCGGTGGAGGTAAGTTATCCTGATCCGGAATTCGGGAGAGTAATGCTGGAGCATTACGGGGGTAAGGATAGCGAATTTTCGGCGGCCACGCAATATATAAATCATAGCCAAAATATGCCCAATCCATATATACGCGAACTGTTAAATATGATTGCTGCTGAAGAACATAGTCATATGGAAATGGTTGCTGTTTCAATTCAAAAATTAGGGGGGCCTCCGCTTTGCTATGTAAATTCGCAAGGTGTCCCCTGGTGTCTCGAGTATATCGACCAAAGCTTGGATCCAGTGGCAATGCTCCAGGCTGATGCCGAGGCCGAAATCCGGGCCAGGCAATTGTACAATCTTCATTTAACAATGACTTGCGATCCTAAGTTGCAAAAAATGATACAGTTTCTAGGAAGCCGGGAAGATGTTCACAAGTACCTTTTTGAAAAAGCCCGGGATTTAATTCTACAAAATGCGCCTCTCGATTCTTTCCGGAAATTAATTACCGAATACAGGATGAGTTTTCCTACAAGCTAAAATACTCCTGTTTATTTTCACATTAAGCTATAAACGGAATTTATCTGTACGTCTCAAGTAAATTGAGGCGTCTTTTTTGTTGGTAACTTCTTCACTTTCAAATATAAAAACATAACAGCCTTAGTCCCCATCGGTATAAACTAAGGCTGTAGTTTTAATGTTCGAGTATTGTTTATTGTTATTCTTACCAATTAAAGTTTTACAAATTGTGATTATATCAGTTGGTGAACAGTGATCAGAATTCCGGCGATAACGGCTGAAGTGATAACGCCGCTTATACTGGCACCCATGGCGTACTGCAGAATAATTGCTCTTTTATTTGCTTTCGCCACTTCTTTTTGCACGATTTTAGCCGTGGTAGGAACACAAGATACTCCTGCCATACCGATGGCCGGATTAAAGTTCTTGCGATTGATAAAGTAAACTACGTAGCCGCCGATAACTCCGCCAATACCTGAGATTAAGAGAGACAACATTCCCAGGACCAGGATCGGTAAAACTTGAGGATCCAAAAGAATCCTTGCATCACACAAAGTTCCCAGCAGGAAGGCTAAAAAGAAAGAAGCCCCGTAAAGTACCACATTTTCCAGTAAATTTACATATTTAAGTATTCCGGATTCTCTAATGGCAATGCCGAGGAAGAGACAGGAGAAGAGGGGTGCGGCAATCGGGATAAGGAAGCACAGCAGTGTGCAGGCAAAAACGGCGAAAATCAATTTTTCCTTGGAAGTAACATTGGTTCGTTTGGTGGTTTTGACAATTGAACCCCGTAGTTCTTTAGGGACCAATAACCTTAAGAGGAAGGGATAGCCGGCGTAGGTTAAACTCAAATATAAATAAGCCACTACAGTTATGGGAACGAAAAGTTCAGGCGACATCTGAAGTGAGGCAAACAGAACCATGGGGGCATCCGCGCCGCCGATGGTTGAAACTGCGGCAGCTTGGCCGGGGGTAAGACCCATCGCTATTCCCAGCGGCAAAACGACAAAGGTACCCAGTTCAGCGAACAAGGCCAGCAGCATACTGGTAAATGGGTAAGATAACACAAAACTTAGGTCGGTAATTACGCCGATACCCAAAAAGATTAGGCAGGCAATAAGACCGTTGCTGAAGGTAAAGGTATAAATGGGCTGCAAAAAGTCAATTTGCAAAACATTCATTAATGCATCGGTTTCTGAAACCAGAGGGTCTAGAAAAATCGTTCCTGTTGTGTGAGCATCCATAATTAGTACACCGGCATTTACCGCTGCCATACCAAAGCCCAAGGGTATCATGATAAGAGGTTCCAATATTTGCTTTGAACCCAGGAAAACCAATACGATACCTAACAGCATCAATACTATTCTGGCAATAGCAATTTTGGTATCAACCATAAACAAGGTGCCAATCCCTTGAAATAGATGCATTAGATCCATATATGCGATCCTCACTTTCTAACTAAGTATAAAGGCAGTGGATTAAATTATGATTCATTTTTAGTCTGGGTTTTATTATCGCCAGAAAAACGGCGGATAACAAAAAGCAATATTTTGATTAAACAAGCCATAAAAAAACATATAATAAAAGTCAAGGCATAGACTTGAAGTGATGCTGCAATAGCGCTCATAATGGCCTTTTCCTCCTTAATAAATCATTAAATAAAACGGTTATATCGGAATAAGCTGAAGCTGTGTTTAACTGATTTCCTTACGAATCATGATTATATATATAACAAGCATAATAACAACAATAACGCCCAAAACTATTGATTGTGGTCCTGAAAACATGGTGTTTATCCCTCCTTGTAGGGTTCCAAAATCTTAGTGCCGGATTTAATAAAAAATGTAGTTGGAAGTGCCCAATATGATGAAAACAAGTAAGTATACAGTATACTAGAAAATTAGTATGCTGTAAAAATTAAAACCCTCTGTTAGTGTTTAATAAAATTGTTATTGCTTAATATAACGGAGCACCTTATTCACAGCGCTCCGTTATATTATGCCTGTGATCAAGTTTTTTGTAAGCCAAAAGTCTATTTCTCAAAAGCTGTGGAAATGATTATTGGCGATTAGCCGACTAATTTTTTGATTTCTTCGGTAAGCAGCGGAACAATTTCAAAAAGATCTCCTACTATACCGTAATCAGCCACGTTGAAAATATTAGCTTCAGGATCTTTGTTAATGGCTACAATTACTTTGGAGGAACTCATACCGGCCAAATGTTGGATAGCTCCGGAAATTCCGCAGGCTATATAAAGAGTTGGAGAAACAGTCTTTCCGGTTTGGCCAACTTGGAACTTTTGATCGATCCAGCCGGCGTCTACTGCAGCACGAGAAGCTCCCACTGCTCCACCGAGGGCATCGGCTAGGGCTTCCAGTATCGGGAAGTTTTCCGGACCCTTCATGCCACGGCCGCCGGAAACGATGATTTCAGCTTCAGTAAGCTCGGGACGAGCGGAAGTTGCGAGTACAACTTCTTTAAGAATGGCCCGAAGGTCTTCTTGGTCGATTTCTGCAGTTTCATTGACAATCTCAGCTTGGCGAGTTGTATCAGGAGTGGCAAGCGGGAATGTATTGGGACGAATGGTTGCCATAACCGGTTTAGCGTCAGTTGCAACCTGAGCGAAAGCTTTACCGCCGTAAATCGGGCGTTTGAAAGTTAAGAAGTTAGCCTCATCCCTTTCCATACCCGTGCAGTCGGAAGCTAAACCGACTCCCAGTCGTTGGGCAAGACGCGGTGCCAGATCTTTTCCCATAGCGGTGTTGCCGATTAAAACGGCATTGGGTTCTTCTTTGCGGATTAGTTTGTTGAGTACCGAAGTATAGGCTCCGGTGGTATATTCGGCTAATTTTTCATTGTCAACCAGAATAACCTTGTCAGCTCCATAAGAGGCGACTTCCTGGGCAAGATCTTGAATATTTTGACCAAGGACAACAGCTACCAGCGGATCTCCAGTTTCGTTAGCGATTAAGCGTCCTTGACTCAAGAGTTCCAGCGAAACTTTACGAATTTTAGCGTTGCGTTGTTCAACAACAATCCAAATACCTTTTGACATGATCATTCCTCCCCTTACAGAACCTTAGCTTCTTCGCGCAAGAGGCGGGCTAATTCGCGAACTGCTTCGGCAGGTTCGCCGGTAATTTTTTTGCCGCCCTGGCGAGGAGTTGGCAAGCTGTAGTTTTGTACTTTCATTTTAGCGCTTATGCCGCTAACGCCCAGATCAGCAGGGTTAATAACTTTAAGTTCTTTTTTCTTGGCCTTCATAATGCCGGGCATGGTAGGATAACGAGGTTCGTTGAGTCCTTTTTGAGCTGTAATAACTGCCGGCAGGGGTACTTCTATGATTTCTGTTCCCCCGTCAATTTCACGGGTAGCGGTAGCAACGTTGTTTTCAATTTCAAGTTTAATTACACTGCTGACGGATGGAATATTCAGAGCTTCGGCTAAGCGGACAGCAACCTGGCTGGAGCCGTCGTCAACAGCAATACGGCCGCCGAGGATAATATCATAAGGCATCTGGGAAATAGCTTTAGCCAAAACTTCGGCTCTTACGTATTCGTCAACGCTTTCCAAAGCAGTTTCATCAATTTGTACTCCTTTATCACAACCCATGGCCAAAGCGGTGCGGATAGCTTCTTGGGAACGAGGTCCACCGCAGCTGACAACGGTAACTTCACCGCCGAATTTTTTCTGAATGCGAAGTGCTTCTTCAATAGCAAATTCGTCATAGGGGTTGATAACCAGACTTACACCGGTAGGATCGATCTGACCGTCTTTCAGAACGATCTTTGCTTCAGTGTCGAATGTCTGTTTGATAACTACGACAATATTCATGCTCCACTTCTCCTTTACTCAAAACTTTGGAAGTATCTTTATGGAGGTTAGTCTTTGAGAATGTTATTAGCGATTACTACGCGCTGAATCTCACTGGTGCCTTCATAAATTTCGGTAATTTTGGCATCCCTCATCATGCGTTCTACCGGATATTCACGGGTATATCCGTAACCACCGAAGATTTGGACAGCTTCTTTAGTTACATAGTTGGCAACTTCTGCGGCAAAAACTTTTGCCATAGCGGCTGCTTGGGATACCGGTTTACCTGCAGTAGCAAGTTCACAGGCTTTATAGACCATAAGACGGGCAGCTGTAATCTGGGTTTCCATATCGGCCAGTTTGAACTGAATAGCTTGGAATTGGGAGATCGGTTTGCCAAATTGAACTCTTTCTTTTGCATATTTGAGAGCTTGGTCAAAAGCGCCTTGAGCGATACCCAAAGCTTGGGCGGCAATGCCGATACGGCCATAGTCAAGTGTGGTCAGAGCGATTTTAAAGCCTTGGCCTTCTTCGCCGAGCAGATTTTCGGCGGGAACACGCACATCTTCAAATACCAGCTCGTAAGTAGCGGAAGAACGGATACCCATTTTCTTTTCTTTCTTACCGAAAGAAAAGCCGGGGGTGCCTTTTTCTACGATAAATGCAGCTATGCCTCTGTGGCCTTTGCTTTTGTCCATTTGAGCGGTAACGATATAGGTATCGGCATAATAACCGTTGGTGATAAAGATTTTGGAACCGTTGATTACATATTCGTTGCCGTCTTTAACAGCTGTGGTTCTGGTTGCGGAAGCATCGGAACCGGCCATGCTTTCCGTTAAACCGAAAGCTGCCATTTTTTCACCGGTGGCCAGAGGAACCAAATATTTCTGTTTTTGTTCTTCTGTTCCGAATTTATAAATCGGATTGGATCCTAAGCTGGTGTGAGCGGAAATCGTAACTCCCAGGGAAGCGTCTACCCGGGAAAGCTCTTCGATGGTAATGGCGTAAGAAGTATAGTCAGCACCAACGCCGCCGTATTCTTCAGGGAAAACAATACCTGTTAAGCCTAGTTCGCCGCATTTTTTCCATAATTCCAGAGGAAATTCCTCTTTTTCATCACGCTCTTCAGCGCCGGGTGCAACTTCGGCTTCGGCAAAGTCACGAACCATTTTGCGCATCATGATGTGGTCTTCATTGGTATCAAAATACATTAAATTCAGCCTCGCTTTCAAACATTTCTACCGGATTCGGCATTTATCAATTTTATTTGCTATACAAAATAGCATTATTATAAATACTCATTAATATAGCTCTTTTATCTGTTAATACAGTTTTTATCTGTCAGGTTGGTAACCAAGTTCAATACCTGCGACAATCATTGTATGGATATTGGAGGTTCCTTCCAGGGTTTCAAACTGTTTGGCGTCGCGCAGCCATCTAGCACAAGGATATTCTGTGGAATAACCATAGGAACCATAGATCTTCATAGCCAAGTTCGCAGCATTTACTGCGGCTTTGCAGGCATACAATTTAGCCATGGAGGTAGCCTGTTGGCTGGGCAGATTATGATCTTTTAGCCAAGCTGCTTTATAAACGAGATATTTTGCAGCTTCGTCTTCCAATTTCATTTCGGCGATTTGCTGTTGAATCATCTGGAATTTTCCGATTGGTTGACCGAATTGGATGCGTTCGTTAGCGTATTGTACGGAGCCTTCTAAGCAGGCTGCGGAAAGAGCGGCAGCACCGGTAGCGCAACCCATACGAGTATTGTTGAGCATCCACATGCAGATCTTAAATCCTTCATTAAGCGGACCTAACAGGTTTTCTTTAGGGATTATGGCATTTTCAAATACCAATTCGGAAGTAGGAGCAGGCCACATGCCGAATTTGGTATGGATCGGAATTCTTTCAATGCCAGGAGTATTGTTGTAGTCAACAATGAAACAGGATATTCCTTTAGCACCGGCACCGGGTTTAGTAACAGCATAAACTAATCCCACGTCGGATACATGTCCGCCAGAAATCCACATTTTGGAACCGTTTAATACAAAATGATCGCCTTTGTCTTCAGCAGTCATTTTCATGCTGGCAACGTCAGAGCCGGAGTTGGCTTCCGTAATGGCAAAGCTGCCTACATATTCACCGCTAACCAAGCCGGGGATGTATTTTTGCTTTTGTTCTTCTGTACCAAACTTATTAATTGTCAGAGCCGGACCCCAGCAGTTACCGCTAATGCTCAGTCTCCAGGAAGTATGGACTTTGGCGATTTCGTACAGGGCAATAACGCCTTCCATCCATCCCATGCCATTGCCGCCGTATTCTTCAGGAATACTCCAGCCCAGCAAGCCCAGTTCTCCCATTTTGGTGAGAATTTCTCTACGATAGTAATGATTTTCTTCATCTTGTTCAATATAAGGAGCGATTTCTTTCTCGGCGAAATTTCTAGCCATTTCCTGTACCATTATTTGCTCTTCAGTCAACGCGAAATCCATAAAATTAACCCCCACAATAAATTAAAATATTAAAAAATATTTAAAAAACAAAAACTTACACAACATCATAAACATTACTCAATTATTGCTAAAACATCATTTTTTTGTACATTGTCGCCGACATTAACTTTAATCTCTTTAATCGTGCCGGCAGGGCCAGTGATCGGATTTTCCATTTTCATTGCTTCAATAATAAAGAGTTCATCATCTTCCGTAACAACATCACCAACCTTAACGTTGATCTCCAGTATTTTTCCGGTTAATGGACTAGTAAGTTCAGCCATTGTAGTTCACCTCCTGATTTGGTTAGAAGTTATGCTGCAAGCATAAACCTATCAACAATAATATACTGCAAGATTCGTGCCATATTTAAAATAAAATAATATTAAAAACAATAATGATAATTGGCAGATTATCAATTTACCGATAATAGCCGATTATCAATACTTTTTGGAAAAAATGCGGCACGAATATTTGCACAGAAATATTATAAATTATTACGGATATAAAGGGGTACAAGGAATTAATTTGAGATCAGGAAATTTATAGAAAATAGGGAATTAGCTTTAAATTAACCATTATTCAATGGCTGTACAGTTATCCAGACAACTGTACAGTTTTCCAGACACCTGAATAATTATTAACTTAGTGGAATGTATAAAGCCAAATACAAGAAAAAAGTCTTCCTAATTTAAAAGACCGTATTTGGCCAACTTTTCGTAAAATGCTGAACGGCTGATTTTTAACATACGAGCGGCTTCACTTTTATTTCCTCTGGCTCTCTTTAGAGCTTCGAGCAAGATATCCTTGTCGGTCTCTTCCAAGGTGCTGCGATATGAAGAGAAGTCAAGAGGTTCATGCTTTGTCTGAAAGATATGCTCGGGGAGGTCTTCACAGCCTATTTCCCCTTCCCAGACATAATTGGCTGCCCGCTCGATAGCATTTTCCAGTTCTCTGATATTGCCTGGCCAAGAATAGTTGGTTAAGGCTTTTTTGGCCTCCGGTTTTATGCCGGTGACATTGGAGCCAAGGATTTTATTGTATTTTTTTATAAAGCTTTCGGCCAAAGGAATGATATCTTCCGCTCTTTCTCTCAAGGGCGGCAAGTGGAAACTGATAACGTTCAAACGATAAAATAAGTCTTCGCGGAATGTTTTATTGGCGATAGCTTCCCGCAAATTCCGGTTGGTTGCGGCGATAATGCGTACATCTACTTCTTGCTTGTTGCTTCCGCCTACCCGAACGAATTCTTTGTCTTGTAGGACCTGGAGGATTTTTACTTGAATGGACAAGGGCATATCACCGATTTCATCCAAAAAGATTGTTCCTTTATTGGCCCGTTCAAAATACCCCGCTTTTCCATGTTTGGATGCTCCGGTAAAGGATCCGGGTGCATAGCCAAAAAGTTCAGATTCCAGCAAGGATTCCGGGATTGCTGCACAGTTCACTTTGACAAAAGGATATTTGGCTCTGGGGCTGGCTTCATGAATAGCCCTAGCGAACATGTCCTTCCCTACGCCGCTTTCCCCGGTGATAAGGACGGTAGAGCTGCTGCGGGCAATTCGTTGGCCGTCTTTTTTGATTTTGATAAATTCAGGATTTCTAGTTACAATCCGGTCGAAGCTACTTGTTTTCTTGTCCAATTTTTCCAGCTCGTTGCGATAATACTGTACCTGTTGATTTAGAGTAAACCATTGGCGGGAAATTTCTTCGGTTAAAGGATTATTACCCAGGTAAATCGTACTGACAATACCGGTTTTTATTATTTCTCCATTTTCTTCTTTTTTTATCGGTACATGTGATACTATACAGTTTTTTCCTTTTATGTTGTTGACATTTACTTCAACCATATCCGTTTTAGTTATATTAGAAGGATCTTTAGCCGGTAGGATGGATGAGAGCGGTTTTCCGACAATATTATCCGGGCTCTCGTCCAGTAATTGGGCGGCTGCCTCGTTGGTATATCTGATTATGCCGTCGTTGTCAGAAACAAAGACGCCGTCCGAGGAAGCCTCAAGTACCGCGCTAAGCGTTGTTTGCAACTCTTTAACCATTTCCAGTTCTTGAGCTATTCTCACGATATTTGTTCTGTCATTAAAAACAAAACTGGTACCTATTTGTACTTCATCTTCCACAATAGGTACTTGGTTCATAATAACCGGAACTGATCTGATAATGGCTTTAATACCTAAACGGCGTTTGTCTGTTGTAGTGATCTCTGGCAAAATATCTTTAATGTGTTTTCCTTTAACTTCAGTAAAATTAAGTTTAAACATTTTTTCTGCGGCAGGATTCATTCTCATAATATAACCGTCGCGGTCTGTTATAATTATTCCTTCATAATTGGCCCGGAATAATGACTCCAATAATGCGCTGGATGCCATGATTACATTTAGGCTTTCCCGTAAGTATTCCGCAGTACCTATCATGCCGACAACCTTGTTGGAGCGGTCCACTACGACCACATATGCCACCCGGCTTTGGGTAATTCTTACTACCAAGGAAACTTCGTTGTAAGTCATATCTTCGGAAACATAAATCGGGTTTTCCACCATGTAGGGACCGCAAGGATCGTCCAGTCCTGCGCCGTCTAAAAAGGCTTTAAACAATCTGTTTTTGGGAAATACTCCGATAAGATTCTGATTTTTATCGACAACGGGCAAAGTATAAATTTTATACTTCATGTAATACTCCATCACTGTGCGCAAAGTATCCTCAGGATAGAGAACATGGAAATTCTTGTTCATCATTTGTTTAACCGTTAGCATGGATGCAGGGTTAAGGATATTAGAAGCGGGCATTGTATTCCTCCTTTCCTAAACTTACATCTTCAGCCAAATACTCTTCTCTCGATCCATCTGGGAAAACTACGATCAAACCACCTTTTGGGCTTATGTCAGCGGCCTTACCTCTTAACGTATATGAATCTTTTTTAATGGAGACTATTCTACCCAAGGTTATATTTTTAGCCAGCCATTGGGAACGAAGATAAGAATATCCGGATTGTAAAAAGTTGTGATAATGTCGGTCCCAAATAGTTAATAATTGTTTAAGCAACTCAAAGCGGGATATCTTGGAGCCCGTGGTCAAGAAAAGGGAAGTTGTGGTCTCCCTACATTCAGCCGGCAATTGGTCTTTATTGAGGTTAACGTTTATACCGATACCCAGAACGACAAACTCGGAACGGCTCCCGGAAAAAGTGTTTTGCGCCAGTATTCCGCAAACTTTTTGGCCATTAATGAGGATGTCATTTGGCCATTTTATGCCTGCCTCGCATCCGCAAATCTTTTGGATGCTTTCGGCTACCACAACAGCAGAGAGCAGAGTGAGTTGAGGAATAAACTGTGAATCAATGTCCGGTCTTAAAATCATTGAAAATAAGAGGCCTTTCCCTGGTGGGCAAACCCATTGCCGCTGAAACCTTCCTTTGCCTGCTGTTTGAAAACTGCTTAAAACTATGGTGCCGTCCGGAGCGCCATTGGCGGCCAGGGATTTAGCGATTATATTGGTGGAAGTTACTTTTCGGTATATATAAACATCCCTTCCCTGCAAATGAATCTTTTTGAACCGCAGGGAATGTTTGTTATTTTCACAGTAATTTTCATTAATCATTACCGACTCTTCATTCTTTCTTTTTTGTTTTTTTCTTAAATCTTATCTTTTTATTAATCTCAAATTAACACAATTAAAGGTTTGATGCAAGTTAATAACCACTTCCAAGGCATATTGTTAATGCGATGAAAGTGGTTATTACATACATTTTCTCAGATTAATTTTTCAAAGCGTTTTGAAGCATTATCCCTTGATTATGCGCGGAGTAATCATTTGATGAATAGCGCAAATTGATTTTGGATTCTGGTAATAAGCTCCCACAAAGGCTTGACAGTATTTGCGCAGCATATTCATGTTGACGATTTCATCCACAAGGCCTTTTTTAGCGCAGAATATAGGCCTGGATTTGTCAAAATACTGTTGAACCATTTCGTTCATCTTGGCGATTGTTGAATCCAGCGGCTTTCCTGCATCCTTATCCTTAACCAAACGGCGAGAATAAGAAGCGGCTGCTGCAGTTTCCCCATGCATAACATAAATTTCGGTAGTAGCAGTTCCCAAAGTAAACACGTTATTGTTGTTAGCCTGAGGACCACCTAAAATATAGTGGGCGGCAGCAGATCCTTTACGTAAAACGATGGATATCATAGGTATTTCAGACTGCTCTATGGAGTAAATAAGGGATTGTCCGAGTCCCAGTAATTCTGCTAATTCCGCCAGGTCGCCGACGTCGATACCGGTTGTATCCTGTATCCAGATAATCGGTATTCGGTCACGTCCGCACAAGGTAACAAATTCGTTCATTTTGATTAAGCCTTCGCGGTATAATTTACCGCCAATTCCCTGGTAATCGGCATATTTGGGGTAATCGGCTCCCAGAAGACCTTGGTTGTTAGCAATAAACCCGCACAAAAATCCGTCGATTTTTGCTAAACCGCAGTACATTTCCGGACCATAGTCAGGTCTAAACTCTAAGTGTTCACTGTTGTCAAACAATCTGGCCAGGACCTCAGTCATGGAATAAGTTCGTTTTTGGTTAAAGGGAACAATGCTGTACAAATCGTCAATTGGGAATTTGGGTTCGGCCGGTTCGGCTACACGGAAGAATTCCGGATCATAAGCGGGAAGAATCTTCATGTATCTCTTTATTTCGTCTAATAATTCAGCTTCGGTATCAAAGACACTTCTCATAAAGCCTGTTCCGTTATAATGAATTTCCACTCTACCCGGAGGAACGGCTTTGTACTTGCGGGTTGCTTCAATCAATTGCTCCGCGGCTTCTTCGTCAAAGTAGCCTTTTGGATTCATACCGCCGACGATTCCGCCACCGCCTACGGCCATATTGGAATCTTTGTGAGCCAGCAAGATTGTCGGACTAATGGCATGATAGCCTCCGCCTGCAGGATTAGTTCCCCAAATACCTACAATAATCGGTATACCGAGTTTCTGCAATTCAGCGTGACGGAAGAATGTAGTGCCACCGCCTCTGCGATTGGCATAAACTGCTTCTTGCTCCATCAGTTTTACGCCACTGCAGTTTAAAATCCATACTAGAGGCAAGTGTAGCATTTTGGCCATATCAGTTACTCTAAGAATATTCTCGGCTTGTCCGCTCAACCATGCTCCGGCCATAACTTTATTGTTGGAGGCAATTATTACAGCCCACCTACCATTAATTCTGCCTAAGCCGTCGATGACACCGGTTTGACCTTCTTCATTGTCGGCCGGATCGAAAATAGTATGCAATGGGCACCAGGTTCCCGGATCAACCAAATATTCTATACGCTGCCAGGCATCCCATTCGCCCTTTTCGTTCATTTTGTCTGTTGCTTTACCGAAGTTCTTAACTCTTTCGACCTCTTTGGCTACCTCTGCTTCCACATTTTTAATTTCTTCTTCATTCTTTTTATTAACCCGGGTCAATTCCTTACCGATATCCGGCATTTTCTTGAAGTATGGATGCAAAGAATATCCACGGCTTCCCATGTTGTTAACCCCCTCTCGTTAGCCTAGTAAAATACCTGGAAACTCTGCTGGTTAGTCTAATTATTCAATTATAGCTAGAACATCGCCTTCTTCAACTTGGTCGCCGACTTTAACTTTAATTTCTTTTACTGTACCGGCATCACCATAAACAGGGTTTTCCATTTTCATAGCTTCAATGATAAACAATTCGTCGTCTTCAGTAACAGTCTGTCCTACAGATACGTTAACTTCCAGTATTTTACCTGCTATTGGACTGGTTAATTCTGCCATTGTATATTCACCTCCATTTTTTATACCTTATTACCTTGGGCGGATATTTCCGCTTATTAGTAAATTAATGCAAAAAACATGCCAATGGTATATTTTAGAACAGGAAAAAGTTATTGCTGGTTTTATATTGAAATATATGGCTGTTAAGAATAAAAAAATGGCTTAAATATAACCTTATTGTCCTTGTTCTAAAATATTGTCGTATATTTAATCCTCTCATAGAATATCCAAGACATCATATTATTATGTACCGAATATTGGGCTGTACGGTTATCCTGACAACTGTACGGATATCCTTACATTTTTAAACTGTTTGTAACGATAGCTTTTATAATCTCTTAAGCTGGAAAAAAACTCCCCTATTTGATCAAATCATTTGCCAATTAGGGGAGTTGTTTGTTTATAAGTTATTTGGAAACCCAGGTAATTTTATGTGGGTCCCATTGTAAGGCTTAAGAATTTTATAAGTGTTATCTTTCCACCAGGGCTGCTATTCCTTGGCCGCCACCGATACAAAGGGTAGCCAAACCTTTTTTCGTGTCTCTCTTGATCATTTCATGCAGCAGAGTAACCAAGATTCTGGCGCCACTGGCTCCAATGGGGTGTCCTAAAGCAACGGCTCCGCCGTTAACATTAACAATGTCCATATTGAGTTCCAGTTCCCTGCAAACTGCAATAGCCTGGGCGGCAAAAGCTTCATTGGCTTCAATTAAACCAATATCGCTTAATTGCCAATTAGCTTTAGCCAGAGCTTTTCTGGTAGCATAAACCGGACCTATACCCATAATTTGGGGATCTACTCCAGCCGATGCACCGGCAACATATCTGGCCATAGGCTTAAGACCTAATTTCTGCGCAAACTCGGCGGAGGCTAAAACTAAAGCTGCGGCTCCGTCATTAATACCGGAAGCGTTACCGGCGGTAACAGTTCCGTCTTTCTTAAATGCAGGTTTAAGCTTGGATAGAGATTCAACTGTAACACCTTCTCTTGGGTGTTCGTCAGTGTCGAAGATTTTGGTTCCGCCTTTGACAGGAATTTCGACCGGAACGATTTCATCGGCAAAACGTTTTTCTTTAATAGCTCTTTCTGCTTTGTTTTGGCTGGCCGCAGAAAACTTATCCTGTTCTTCCCTGGTGATTCCCCAGCGTTCGGCAATGTTTTCCGCGGTTATGCCCATATGATAATCGTTCATGGCGCACCACAAGCCGTCGACAATCATGGTGTCGATAAGTTGGTCATGGCCCATACGGTAACCAAAGCGAGCTTTATTTAAAGCGAATGGAGCTCTGGACATATTTTCTGTGCCACCTGCGACTACTACGTCGGCGTCTCCAAGAGCAATGGATTGGGCGGCTAAATTAACGGCTTTCAAACCTGAACCGCAGACCTTGTTGATGGTTAAGGCAGGAACTTCAACCGGCAATCCCGCTTGAATGGCAGCTTGGCGAGCCACGTTTTGGCCTAAACCGGCTTGGAGAACACATCCCATTATAACCTCATCCACTTGTTGAGGGTCTACTTGAGCTCTCTTGAGTGCTTCTTTAATGACAAGGGTAGCCATATCTTTGGCCGGGATATCCTTTAAGGATCCGCCCATGGAGCCGATAGGAGTCCGTACAGCGCTAAGAATAACAACTTCTTTCATAAATAAAAACACCTCCGCCAAAAAATAAATAATGTAACAATAATCCACAAGTGAATACAAAAAATTATTTTACCTGTATCAAACAAACTCAGATGGGGCTGATAACCCCACCTGAAACAAATTATATTTATTCCATCGAACCAATTACCTCAGGAATAATTAATTTTGCTTCTGTTTTGGATTGAATTTCATCTACGGTTACTCCCGGTGCCAGCTCTTTAAGGACAAGGCCTTCAGGAGTTACTTCCATAACGCCAAGTTCAGTAACAATAATATTGACTTCTTTGGCTGCAGTTAAAGGCAATCTGCATTTCTTGAGGATTTTGGGCTCACCGTTTTTGGTTGTATGTTCCATGGCAACAATGACCGTTTTGGCTCCGGCCACTAAATCCATAGCACCGCCCATTCCGGGTACTAATTTTCCGGGTACCATCCAGTTGGCCAGGTTGCCTTCTTCGTCTACTTCCAAGGCCCCTAAAACAGATACATTTACATGTCCTCCCCGGATAATTCCAAAAGACATGGCACTGTCGAAGCAACATCCGCCGGGAAGGATTGTTACAAGTTGTCCACCGGCATTAATAACTTGCGGGTCTTCTTCACCGGGTTTAGGGTTGGGTCCTAAACCTAAGAAACCGTTCTCGGAGTGTAATACGATATGGACGTCTTCCGGTACATAATTGGCTACCAGGGTGGGCATTCCAATACCAAGGTTAACAACATCGCCGTCTTTTAAAAAGCGGGCAACTCTTTTGACAATTAACTCGCGTGGTGCTGTCATTGTATCTTCCTCCTAACCTTTAACAATCATATCGACAAAAATGCCGGGGGTCACGATTTCGTCAGGATCCAGGCTGCCTTTAGGCACAATTTCATCGGCTTCCACAATAACCAGATCCGCTGCCATAGCCATAAGGGGGTTAAAGTTCCGTGCTGCACGATAGTAGATCAGATTTCCGGACTCATCCGCTTTGGCTGCTTTTAAGAGAGCAACGTCCGCGCGTAATGGCAGTTCAAGCAAATAGGTCTTACCGTTGATTTCGATTTTTTGTTTGCCTTTTTCCACGACGGTGCCCAGGCCGGTAGGAGTAAGAAAACCGCCAAAACCGACTCCGGCCGAACGAATTCTTTCAGCGAGGGTTCCCTGCGGGATAAGCTCAACTTCGAGTTCGCCGGCATGCATTTGTTTACCTGTCTCCGGATTAGTGCCGATATGAGAACCAATAAACTTCTTAATTAGTCTATTAACGACAAGTTTACCGGTTCCCTTGTCCACAAAAGCGGTATCGTTATTAATAACAGTTAAATTGCCTATACGTTTTTCGATAATGCCGTCCACCAGTGTTTCCGGAGTGCCAACAGCTAGGAAACCGCCGATCATTATTGTTTGCCCTTCTTTAATATGGGACAAAGCTTCTTCTCTTGAAACAACTTTTTTCAAACGGAACCATCCTTTCATAATAAAATTGCTCCTCATATTTTGGAGGAGAAACAACAATTCGGCCTGAAAATACTGATCTAGTTTGGTACTCAAGCCACTTATAATTCAAGTACTGTGGAAATTAATACTTGAAATAAACTTAAAATTTATATATATAGATGATAAACAAATACTGGGATGTTGTCAAGACGTATAGTGCTGTTAAGAAGAGCCCCCGGTAAAACGGGTGCTCTTCTTAGCCTTAATAACAACCTTCCACGACCATTGCTAGGCCAAGTCCGCCGGCAATGCACAAGGTGCACAAGCCATATTTAACCTTACGCCTTCTCATTTCATACAGAAGAGTGGTCATAAGTCTGGCACCGGTGGCTCCCAAAGGATGGCCAAGAGCAATAGCTCCGCCATTGACATTAACAATGTCCGGATTGAAGCCGGCTAATTTTATTACAGCCAGAGATTGAGCGGCAAAGGCTTCGTTAAGTTCTATTAAGCCGATCTGATCCAAAGTCAAGCCTGCCCGTTCCAGGGCTTTCTGGGTAGCATAAACCGGAGCAATACCCATGTATCTTGGATCGACACCGGCCGCAGCCTGGCTGCGGATAATAGCCATGGGTTTATATCCTAATTCTTGAGCTTTTTCCGCTGACATTACCAACACTACAGCAGCACCGTCGTTACGGCCTGAAGAGTTGCCGGCTGTAACCGTTCCACCTTCTTTGAAAACAGGCGGTAATTTGGCCATTTTTTCCAGGCTGGTTTCCCGAGGATGTTCGTCGGTATCAAAGATAATCGGGTCGCCTTTTCGTTGTGGAACGGGAACGGGAACAATTTCCTCTTTAAAGCGGCCTGATTTTATTGCAGCCCAAGCTTTTTGCTGGCTGTTAAAACCGAATAGGTCCTGCTCTTCCCTACTGATGTTGTATTTTTCAGCCACGTTTTCGGCAGTCATACCCATATTAAAGTGACCGAACATTTCTTCCGGCTGGGACCTGAACTGGCTTTCGGTGTTGGAATCCACTAAGACGTCATTACCGGCTTTGTAACCATATCTTGCTTTACGCAGATAGTAGATGGCATTACTCATACTCTCGGTACCGCCGGCTACAATAATATCGGCCAGTCCGCATTGAATCTGTTGTACGGCGTTCATAATAGCCTGCAAACCGGATCCACACTGGCGGGAAACAACATAGGACGGCACTTCGATCGGTATTCCGGCCAATAAAGCGACTGTACGAGCAATATTGGGAGCATCCGCACTAATTTTCACTTGACCGAGAATGACCTCATCAATCATAGCCGGATCAATTTTGGTGCGGTTAAGCAATTCTTTAGTTACTATACGGCCGAGTTCTTCAGGTTGCACATCTTTCAAGGTTCCGCCCATGGTTCCTACAGGGGTTCGGATGGCATCGACTATTACTACATCTCTGAGCATCTATTACTCACCTCTAATAAATTTAAAATATTGTTTTGAAAATGAGGCTCGTAAAGACCCTCAAATTCATAATAAGTATTATACTATATTAACCGATTGCTGTCAGCCCGCCGTCACAATATACCATTGCGCCGGTGACATAATCCGATGCCGGTGAGGCCAAGAATATGCAAGTGCCAACAGTTTCTTCTGTTTTAGCAAGTCTTCCCATAGGAATATTTCTGGTATATTGTTCTGCTCTGCCGGGCTCGGCCATAACTTTTTCCATCATCGGGGTGGCAATGAGAGCCGGGCAGACGGCATTGACCCTGACTCCGAATTTAGCCCATTCAGCGGCCAGGCAACGCGTAATCATATCCACGGCAGCTTTGGAAGCACAGTAAGCGCTGTTGCCGCCGGCATTGGCACGGATACCGCGCACAGAAGAGACATTAATGATTTTGCCGTATTTCTGTTCAATCATAATGGCACCGAAAGCCTTGCAAGCCATCATAACACCTTTAACATTGACGGCAAACAGGCGATCCCATTCTTTCATATCAAATTCCAGTGCCGGATATTTAACGTTAAAGCCCTGGGAATTGACTAAAATATCAACTCTACCATAAGCTTTCTTTACATCTTGAGCCAGTTTATTAATACTTTCTTCATCGGAAGCGTCAACCTGGAAAACATCAAGTGTTAAGCCGCTTTCTTTTTTGAATGCGTCGGCTACAGCTCTAAGGTTGTCCAAATTACGGCTGGCAATAGCTACTTTAGCTCCGGCTTCAGCAAGCCCCTGAGCCATGGAATGGCCGATTCCGCCGCCTCCACCAATAACAACAGCGTATTTACCTGTCAAATCAAACAATTTCGTTGACATTGATTGCACCCCATTTCAAAAAATTAATTAATTTATCAAATTAAGCTAAATACATTTTTGATTTAAACGACATCTGTAAAGTGTATTTGTCTTTCAGCTAGACTTACTTTGCCCCACAAGTATCTTGTGGGGCAAAGTCTTTATTCGGTTTAGAAGGAGCCCGGCTCCCAAGCAACGAGTCTGACGAAACCGCCATCAGCCATTTCACAGCGGAATGGGAAAGCGGCAATGATCATACGTCTACCTGTGACTTCATCAATGTCGCCGCCGGCATTTTCTATGGTGCAGCAACCGGCTTGCATAAAGAGTCTGTGGCAGGGTTCATAGTCTGGGAACAATTCATCAGGATTTTTACCTGTAGCTTTGCGATAGGCTTTATCGAGCCAAGGCATTTGTTCGCTGAGCGGATAATGCCACAGCGGAGCGTCAGTTGCACCCCAGGTACCGGCAATACCTTTAATTTTCTTTTCATAAATAAGCCATTTAGCAACTTCGGGACCCATGCCCGGATAATAGTTGAAATATTTGTCATTGTTGATTCTCCAATAATGATGGAAACCGGTATTAACAACTACCCAGTCATACTCTCTAATTTCTAAGCCGTCTTTTTTGCAGGCTTTTTCAAAATCTTCCGGTTTCAGTTCATACCAGAGATCTGGTTCAAAGCCGGTTTTCCATTTGGCTTCAAACTCATCCCGGAGGTGGCGCATATCAAGAATAACACCGGTGCCGATGCAGTATTCAAGCGGAATTTCATCAAAAGTGTAACCGTTTCTGGCACGATCTACTTCTTCTTCATGAAGAACGTGGTTAGGAGCATCCATATGAGTGCCTGCATGGAGTGTACCGGTATAAGTCATAGTGCGTTTGTGGAAGCGGCCCAGATACTGGCCCCGTGGGAAAATAAGGTCCTGACGCGGACCGGGGAAGGGCCAAAGCGGAGTGTCTGTACCCCAAGGCTGGGACAGATCATAAATTTTTGTCATTTTGTTCCTGTCGAGATAAAGTTTACTCTTATCAAGGGGCATATAAGCCATATGATAAAACCTCCCATCAAATTTTTATATTCTCATGTATTCGGTTCATGAGAATCAATTCTTAGTCAACTTTTTTCTTTACGCCGAGAATTTCGCGGGCTTCTTCTGCCGTCGCAATTTCACGGTTGCAAAGTTTGGCAAGTTTAACTGCTCTTTCCACAAGCTGAGCATTGGTGGCCAAAACTCCCTTATCGAGATAAAGGTTATCTTCCAGGCCAACGCGCAGTCCGTCGCAGCCGGCTGCCAGTCCTAAGAGCATGCAAGGAATGTGGGCTTTACCGATACCGGTAATAGACCAGGTGGAGCCTTCAGGAATCTTAGGCAGCAAATAAGCCAGAGATTCGGCATCGCCAGGCATAGCGCCGGTAACCCCGAGCACGAATTGAATATGGCAAGGAGTTTTGAGAATTCCTTTTTTGATGTAATAATAGACGTTTTGGATATGACCGCCGTCAAAAATCTCGATTTCAGGTTTAACGTCAATTTCTTGAATGTGTTTGCCCAGTTTTTCCAGGAAAGTGGGGGTGTTTAAGAAAACAAAGCTGTTGGCCCAGTTCATGGAACCCGGGTCAAAGGAACACATTTCCGGTTTAATAAAGTCGAGGTGATGGATTCTCATTTCATCAGGAAACTTAGAACCGGAAGTAGTCGGATTCAGAATGGCATCCAAACCTTCGGCTTTAAGAGCTGCACGTACTTTAGTAATAACTTCTTTCCAAACCTCAGGATCCATAGTGTTAATGCCGTCTTTATCGCGTACATGAATGTGCAGGACGGAAGCGCCGGCCTTCACACAGGCTACAGCATCAGCTGCTATTTCATCGGGAGTAATAGGAACATATGGAGTTTGTTCTCTTGAGGTTGCGTTACCGACCATGGCAGCTGTAATTATAAGCTTTTTACTCTTAGCCATTAAGTCTCTTCCTTTCTCTATTTTTTGTAACTGTTAGGATAAAATTGATTAGCTTAAATGTTGGTAAAATAAGAAAATTTTATCTTTAACATATTTATGTTTAAACACTAAATTCAAAAATAACTTAAGGTCAACTGGCTTTTGCTTAATTATTTAATAACATCGCAAGGGTCATCCATGAACTTTTTGGCGATTTTAAAGATTTCAAACAACTGTTTGTCGCGTTTAGCAAGGACTGCTTCTTTATCGACATTCGTATAATCATAGAACCCTTTGCCGGTCTTAAAGCCTAATTCACCTTTTTCGATATGTTCAGCCAGTGTTTTAGGCATATCTACCGGAGGCGGCATGGTATAGCTTTTGTTTTTAAAGTTGTTGGCTGTCATGTCCAGGCCGCCGAAATCGGCACGTTTGCATAAACCCAAAACAACTGCACGAGGAATAAAGCTGGCTTGAACAGCTTTATCGATATCTTCCGGCGTGCAATACCCGTTGTCCAATAAATAAAAGACTTCTTGATTGAGACACATTTGCAGGCGGTTAGCAATATAGCCACGAATAAACTTTTTCATCAAAACAGGCGTCTTGCCGCATTTTTCTAAAAGTTCGACTGTTATGGTTGCATATTCTTGAGGCGCTTGCTCGCTCTTAACCACTTCAACCAAAGGTATAAGGTAAGGAGGAGCATACCAGTGAGCGATAACCATCTGCGGAAGTAAGCTTTCCGGAACCAGTTCGAAAATATTTAAGCCCGAGGTATTGGAGGCAATAATACAATCTTTGCTGGCACAGGCTTCGAGTTTGGCATAAAGCTCGATTTTAGCTTCCTTGTTTTCCACGATGGTCTCTTGAATAAAATTAGCACCTTTTACTGCATCTTCTACAGTATAGGCAAAATTAACCCTGTTGAAGACTTCTTCCAGCTGGGAAGCGGGCAGCAAATCCTCTTCCACGAAAGTTTCCAAGCTTTTACGCAGAGTTTTTATCGCCTGCTCGCGTGTGGACTCTCTACGGGTCCACATCGTAACCTCATAACCACCCATAGCGAACATTTGGGCTATACCGGGTCCCATGGTACCGGCACCTAGAACGGCAATCTTTTTGATGTCATTCAGTGTTTTCATGTCATACCTCTTCTTTTTTTAATTTTTGGGTTACTTTTTTGTCTAATTATTTTTAATCAAACATTCATGACCATGATGACCAGTACTCTGGCTGCAACCAGGCCATTGACAGCCATGCTGCGGTTTTCACCGGGAGGAATATGGATCATGTCGCCCTCATTCAGAACATGCTTGGTTCCGTTTTCCTCTTCGACGGTGATTGAGCCTCTCAGGACATAGTAGATTCTTTCCTTGTCCGAGGAACACATTGTTGCGCCGCCATTCGGCAAAAACTCGGAAATAGATACATTGAGGTTTTTGGCTCCTTCAGGGGGACCAAACTTGCGAACACCCCACATATTAAAATGATTAGGAGCATCATAAACATTACCTTCATTTGCTCTTACTACTTTCATTCTGTACACCTCCAATATTATTTGTTTATCTTTGCCTTTTTATTATAAGTTGTTTAATCCTGGTTTGTCGAGTCGGTTTGGACAGGCATGTTTAAAATAACCAGACCAAATTGAAATCTTATGCAAAATTTATGCCAATTCACAACAAAGCGAGACAATGCTTTAATTTATAGGTTGTATAAAGTTTCGGTCGTTTTTTTATGTGGCGTTTGTTTCAATTTATGTGAACAAATATACCCGCACATGTGAAAATAAATTCATCAATAAAATCCTACCCTTTCGAAAATGGCCATTTGTCAACATTTGTTAATTACTTCCTGGGAATTTCCGGTCCTAATATTCTTGTAATAAATCTTATTCACATGTATAATCTATATACGAACATATGTTCTATAATTATAATTTTAGGGTGGGATGGCAGTGAAGGTTGTAATGAAACCCATTGAAGTAATAGCCTCATTTAATCTTAATGGAGTGTCCACACCGTTAAAGTTTAGAATTATAGAAAATGGTTTTCCCGTCGTTATTACCGTGGAACATGTCAGTTTTAGATCCGAAGAGAAGCTGGCGGGCAATAAAATGATCACTTTTCGTTGCCAAAGCATGGTTAAGGGGCTTTCGAAAGTTTTCGAACTAAAATTTGAGCCCGATTCCGGGAAATGGTTTTTGTTTAAAATCTAAGGCAGTTTGGTGGGTTATAAGAGCCAAGCATTTCATTGTCATTTGCTTGTAAATTAAAAATTAGAGGTGAATTTTTTGGGTAGGCGCTTAATTTTTCACGTAGATGCCAATTCCGCTTATCTGTCTTGGGAAGCCGTTCGCCGGCTTCAATACGGAGACAGTTTAGATTTACGGACCGTACCGTCTGTAGTGGGCGGTAACCAGGAGACCAGGCGCGGGATTGTTCTAGCTAGATCTATTCCTGCCAAAAAATATGGCATCGTAACCGGGGAACCGGTTTTTTCAGCCCGGGCCAAATGCCCGAAACTCATTGTTGTTCCGCCTGATTATTATTTTTATATGCAGTGCAGCAAAGCCTTCGGCGAGGTTTTGCAAGAGTATTCTCCCCTGGTGGAACAGTATTCGATTGACGAATATTTCTTGGACTATACCGGTATGGTCCAAACGTTGGGCGATCCGTTGCAAGCGGCTTACCGCCTTAAGGAACAGATCAAGGAGGAGCTTGGTTTTACGGTAAATGTCGGGATATCTTCCAATAAACTTTTAGCCAAGATGGGTTCGGAATTAAAAAAACCGGATATGGTCCACACCCTGTTCCCCGAGGAAATACCTTACAAAATGTGGCCCCTTCCTGTGGAAAAGCTTTTCGGTGTAGGACGGGCTACCGCCGCCAAGTTAAGGGATCGGGGAATTTTGACTATTGGCGACTTGGCCAACACAGATCCCCAGTGGTTAAAATCTTTTTTAAAAAGTTATGGTTATTTGCTTTGGAATTTTGCCAATGGGCAGGATGAATCTCCGGTCATCCCCAACAGAAGGGTGGCTATTAAGGGTATAGGCAATTCAACAACTATCCCTTTTGATGTTCATGACCGGCAAACAGCCAGTCTGGTTTTGCTTTCCCTGGTAGAAAGTGTGGGAATCAGGCTGCGTCAGGCCAAGTATCTGGCGGGGCTGGTAGCCGTGTCTATTAAGACCAATGAGTTTTATTCTTATTCTCATCAGCGGAAACTCTCTACGCCTACGGATTCCACCAATCGGATTCATGAGATCGCCTGTGAGCTTTTTGATGAAATCTGGCGTCAAGAACCAATCAGGCATCTGGGAGTCAGGGTGGCGGAACTTAGCAGCAACAGTTTGATCCAAGCCAGTATTTTTGAACAGGATATGGAAAAACAAAGGGCTATGGATCGTGCTGTTGATGAAATCCGCAGTCGGTACGGATTGAAATCGGTTATGCGGGCTTCGTTTCTGCATAGCGGACTGAGCTGTATAGCGGGCGGAACAATAACCGAGGAAGAATATCCTCTAATGTCCAGCCTCTTGTAGGAGTATTTGAGGCTATAATAAAATTCCTGTAAAAATAACAGGAATGATAAATATTACGAGATTAAATTATAAAAAAAATTAATTGGCCTTTCGATTGCAAACCAATTTTTCAATATGAGAATTCAAGCTTTCTAAGTCAAAAGGTTTAAACAAAGTATAAACATTGGGGTAAACTTTATTGTCCGGCAGTTCAATGTTGTTATAGGCTGACATAATAAAGATCGGTAAGTTAGGATATTCGGTAATTATCCGTTTTAAGACTTCCAATCCGTTTAGTCTGGGCATCTTTACATCAAGGAAAACGGCATCAAATAGCTGTTCGGAGATAAGTTTAAGCGCCGTACAACCATCGGAGGCTTCGACGACATCACAATGATTAAAATTCAGAACTTCACGCATAAATGCCCTGAAGCCCTTGTTGTCATCAACAACCAAAACCTTCATGACATCTCTCCCAGCAAAGCCTTATTTACGTTTGTAATTTACTATCTTTATTATTACTTCAATATTCTATCACTTCTTTATTACCACTTTTTCTTTATGCCATATAATTATAGCATTATTAAAAAAAATTGGAAATACCTGAGATAAATCTTTTTAATTATAAATGGCAATCTTGTTCATATTTAACAAAACTATGAGTTTCTATTTGGAACATACTATTAGAACATATATTTGAAAATTAATTTTTGTTTTTTATAAACTATGCTTTTTCCATTTTGGAGTAAGTTTATAATTACCTTTTTAATTATCTATTAAGAATTTGAATTTAATGGTTTGAATTCTACATAAAAGGTTGTTCCTTCCGGTCCTGTTTCAATATTTATATCTGCGTTATGACGGGTGGCAATAACGTAACAAATACCTAATCCTAGGCCCGTCCCGTTTTGTTTCGTGGTGAAAAAAGGAGTTCCCAGTTTCTCCAGTACTTCGGGCTTAATGCCGCATCCTTGGTCTTTAATGGCCAATACCACTTTTTGGTCCCGGCAGTAGGTTTTGATCGTCAATGTACCGCCGGCCGGCATCGCTTCAAAGCCGTTACGGACAAGGTTTAAGATCATTTGCCTTATTTCTTTGTTATTTAACAATAGCTTGGGTATCGGAGATAATTCTACTTGAAGATAATGGTCATTGGCATAACCATCGGCCTCAATCAGGGGTTTTAAAGATTCAATAATACTGTTTAAATCTTCTTCTTTCATATTGGTTAGCGTATTTCGGCCGATGGAAAGAAATTCGGATATAATATGGTTGGCACGGTCAAGTTCCTCAATCATAGTAGTAAAATAATGATCGTAGTGGCTTAAATCCTTCTTGGTTTGCAGAATTTGCAGAAAACCTCTGACGGCAGCCATGGGATTTCTCACTTCGTGACTAATACCCGCTGCCATTTCTCCGATCAGGTTTAGTCTGTCCAGTTTAATCATTTGTTCCCGGTAAGACTTTTGTTCCGTGATATCTTCAACAAAGGCAATTGTAACCTCATTGTACCCTTTGGATAAAACGACTGTTGTGCGAGTCCATATATAGTTGCCGTTTTTATGGATATAACGTTTTTCCAGTTCGTAATAATCCCGTGTTCCTGCCAGCAATTCCTCAGTCAATAAATTTTCTTTTTCCAGATCGTCGGGATGGGTTATAGTCGCCCAGTCCATATGAGCAAGTTCTTCCGCCGAATAGCCGATTATATTCTCAAAAGCTTTATTGCAGCGGATAATTTTGCCGTCTCTTCCTTTGGTGGCAATACCCAGTTTGGATTTATCAAAAACCGCCTTAAAATCGGCTTCTGTTCGCTCACGCTGTTTGATTTCTTCTCTCAACATATTCTCAATATTTATCTTGTTGGTAATATCATGGGTTATGATTGAAGCTCCATAAATTTTACTATCTTCCCCATAGAGAGGAGATATGGATAAAGAAACGTGAACTGTTTTTCCGGATTTGGTTCGGCGAGTGGTTTCCAGTTTACTAATGCTTTTTCCCTCATTGATGGCGTTTAAAATCTCCTGGTCATTGGAAAGCAGTTCTTCCGGGGTTAGGATGGATATATGCTGTCCAATTATTTCCGAGGCTTGATAACCGTAAATTTTTTCCGCAGCTTTATTCCAGAATTTAATATAGCCGTCACAAGTTGTACTCATGATTCCGTCCACTGAGGATTGGACAATGGCTGCCAATTGATATAATTTTTTTCTATAATTTTTTTCCGTGGTGATATCGGTATAAAATACAGCGATCCCTTTGCCGAATGGATAAGCACTGTACCGGTAGAAATTTTTATCCGGAAAAGGAGATTGTGCTTCCCAATGGTACGGGACGGCTTGTTTTTTTACTTGTTCCAGTTTCTGTTGAAATTGAGAGCCTATTGCTTCGGGATATTCCTGCCAGATATTTTTACCGATCAATTGATCTTTGGTGAAAATTGTTTGGCTGGAATCTTTGTTTAAATAGACGAATTGCCAGTTATTATCCAGAACAATACATCCGATGTGTTGGCTTTCAATCAAGATTTTCAGAAAAGTGTTGGCTATCTCGAGTTGCTTTTTGGTTACAGTCGTATTATTTATATCTTTATCATTAAGAGTTTTAAGATTTTGGCTGAGACTTCTTTTAATAATGGCCATCATTATTCCTAAAAATATCATCCCTAAAGCCAGAACTTTGATGATATGTTTTATCAGTAAAAAAACCAAGTCCGCCTTTTTCACGTTAGTCCAGGTGTGACCGATAATTTTTCCCTGATAAGAAACCGGAACGGTAACCCCAATAATCGCTTTCCCCGACCAGTTTAATGACGTGTTGTGCACAAAAAACTCGGGTTTTTGTGATTGATAGGACATAAAATAAGGTTGATCAGAGGGGATTTCGGTCAGTAGGTTCGGATTAAAATTAGGGGCAATAGCAGCGATGGTATTTAGTTCCTTATCATAATAACCAAGTCCATACTGCGGGTAACGATTGGAAATGCTGTTAAGCGATGGTTGTAAGATCTTGTTTATGGCCAGCACTTTTTGGTCAGGAGGAATATTTATGTCCTGTTTGATATTAGCCAGTTCTTGATGATGGCTGTTGACCAGGTTAAGAATAATAGTCCCGACAGACAGTAATTCATTTTGTTTCTCGGTCAATATGCTGTTCCAGGACAGCCTGGCTATGAGTGCAGTAAATAAAAGAAATAAGAAAATAAATACTATTGATATTTTTCTAAATATTACTCTTGAAAAGGTTAATCCAGTCAAGGTGTTGTTACTCCTTAGATAGATACTTTTTCTTTAACTTTACGGGGAAATTTTCAGTTTA
>ENA-UPSB01001408-UPSB01001408.1-bioreactor-metagenome-genome-assembly--contig:-NODE-1408-length-28334-cov-6.815906_pt1 | contig 28334 bp, 24 predicted proteins | sample MGYA00238182_ERZ773286 | MGnify/ENA primary metagenome ERZ773286 (study PRJEB29026, sample SAMN07631240) | bioreactor metagenome | isolation source: Switchgrass digestor | place: USA: Dartmouth...
TTTCCCGCCTTTTTATAGTAAGCGGCCATTTCGCAGATGAGCATGGAGGCGTTCACCGCGTCCTTATCCCTCACGTATGCACCAGCCAGATATCCATAGCTTTCTTCAAATCCGAAAATATACCGTTCCTCTTCGCCCTTTGCCTCCAAAATTCCGATCTGCTCACCGATGAATTTGAAGCCGGTAAGCACGTCGATCATGGTCACGCCGTAATGCTTGGCCACCCGCTCCGCCATCTTGCTGGTTACGATGGTCTTAATGGCGACGGGATCCTTCGGCATTGGTTTGGCGCGGCCGGCGGCTTCGCTCCGGACTTTGCAGATATAATCCAGAAGCAGCACGCCCGTTTCATTGCCGCTGATGAGCCGGTATTCTTCCTCCCCTTCGGAGTCCTTATGCCTTACCGCAATCCCCACCCTGTCGCAGTCGGGATCCGTTGCAAGCAGGAGGTCCGGAGCCTGCCCTTCCCCGGAAAGACGGCGGCATAGCGCAAGGCCAAGGGCAAGGGCCTCTTTTTTCTCCGGATTCGGATAGGGGGTTGTTGGAAAATTGCCGTCCGGCAACTCCTGTTCCTTGACGATGAATACCCGTTTTACCCCGATCCTGTCAAGAATTTTCCTTACCGGGACATTTCCGGTTCCGTTCAGAGGGGTGAACACTACAGAAAGATCCGAGCAATCCGCTCCGGTGCTTTCTTTTTGCACGGCGTCCAGATAACTCTCCAGCGTCTCTTCCGGAACCGGCTCGATCAGTGTATTTCCGTTTTCGTCGGTTGCATAGATTGCGTCCGGCAGCCGTTCCGCCAGCTTCAGGTCGCCGGCTATGGTTTTCACTTCAAAAGGATCCACCTGATTGATCATGGAAAGCACTTCCTCAGCGGCGGCCGGCGGCAGCTGGCAACCCTCGTCGTTATATGCCTTGTAGCCGTTGTATTTGGAGGGATTATGACTCGCCGTAATCATGATCCCGGCGCAGCAGCCCAAATGCCTGACCGCAAAGGACAGGACGGGGGTGGGCATAATTTCAGTAAAAAGCCAGGACTTGATCCCGTTGGCGGCAAGGACGCAGGCTGCTTCCGCGGCAAACCGGCGGGAATTGATCCTGCTGTCGAAGGCGATGGCGACCGCAGGCATGCTGCCGGAATATTTCTCGCTCCCCGGGCTGTAATGCAGGTTCAGATAATCGGCAAACCCCTGCGTCGCCCTTCTGACGGTATAGATATTCATTCTGTTCGTGCCGGCGCCGAGAATTCCCCTCAAACCGCCGGTTCCGAATTCCAGGTCCCTGTAGAAACGGTCGTAAATCTCCTCCTGGTCCTTGATCGCCAGAAGCTCCTCCTTCAAAATTTTGTCCAGGCTCTCATGGTTCAGCCAGCGCTTCATCCTCTCGTCCGCCTGATGCATACCGGTATCCCTCCATCCTCTTTCACATTTATCATACCCAAAAAAGCTTCCCAAAAAACACAGCCCTCCAGCCGGCATCACAAACAGCGCTGATGAGGCTAATATTGCAAATATTTTCCGATAAGAACAGTTTAGCATAATTCCCATGTCAATAAAAGCGAAAAGCCGCAGCCAAGGCTGCATGCTACTACGTTATGAAAGCCGTAATCCGGCGGAAAGCGGCGGCATTGCGAAAAGCCGCAGCCAAGGCTGCATGCTGCTACGTTATAAAAGCCGTAATCCGGCGGAAAGCGGCGGCATTGCGAATGCCGCAGCCAGGGTGGCAGACTGCAGCGCTATGAAAAACACATCCGGGTTGATAAGCTGCGGCGGCAGGCACTTGCCGGGACACAGAAAAACCCGCCGGTTTGCGGGTTTTTCTGTTTTTACTTGTTTAATTCATCTATTAGCTCCAGCGTCTTGAACTTGAGCTTAAGGGTGGCTGGTTTTTCTCTTTCTCTCGTCAGCGGATCGTACTTTTCGTCCAACAGAATTTCCTTATAGATCTCCTGAACGTCCTCCGCCAGTTCATCCTCTTCCGCAGGCTCGGCCCCGATCAGGCATAACGGCGGGAACAGGACGCACCACCAGTTTTCTCCTTTTCCTTCTCCTATGGTAATATGCAGGGTTTCATAATTGCCGGAGGGAAATACGATGTCGCCGTAGGCCTTCTGAGGGATCCATTTCACTCCCAGTTCCGCCTTTACCGGGTATTGATATCCGTTTTCACGGATAATGCGCTCCGCCGCGGCTTCGATTTCCGATAAATTATTGCGAATGTACTCCCTGGATGTTTCCAGATCCAGGCTTACCCGGACCGGGCCGCCCTCTTCCTCCGTCCGGTTTATGGCGGCCGATCCCGAGGTTTGGAACGCCGTCAGCTCCGCCGCCATGGTCTCCCTGACCAGCTCATTGTTGATCTTAGCCAGGATCCCGTCCCTGACCTTTAGCTTCAATGCCTGGTCTTCTGCGGAATCGCTGTTTGCGACGACGTGAAACCGGATGAAATCTTCATTGGACAGTCCGTCCTGGTTATTTATGATCACCCATGTGCTATACAACAGGATACAGATCAATAGAAACATTAAAATTCCGAGCTGTTTCCGCCTTAATCCCAATAAAATCCCTCCCCTGATAAGATTTCTTATATAATCTTGCCCAAAGGGAGGGAATTTTATACAAACGCTAGTTTTTATGGCGCGGCTGAACGTTTAATGGTTCTTTGCCACGATGAGAAGCTTCGTGCCGGGCTTGATCTCCTTTGCGGTTTCCAAATCATTGATCGTTTTGAGCTCGTCGATGGTGGTCCGGTATTTTTTGGCTATGTTCCAGATGCTGTCTCCAGTTCTCGATATGTAAAGAACGATGCCCGGAAGCGGAGCCCGATCCTGGGGGCTTTCCAGGAAGCTGACGTTCTTCACCAATTGGTGCTTCCTTTGGCCGGATACCGCCGTGTTAACCAGAATCCCCGCATTCACTTCGATCTGCTTATTGTTGATCTTGTCAAACCACAGCTCTTTCAGCACAATGTCGTTGTTTGCAGTCATGTCCGGCGTGATTCCCGGGATTTCCATGGCGCTCCGGAACGGTATTTCCTGAGCGATGTTGAAGACTGTCTTTCCGGAGTTAGCGGAAGTGCAGATCAGGTTGACGTTGACCACGCCCTCCACGACGCACTTGGTCTGGTCGATAAAGGACCTCTTTTCGCTGACATTGCCGGAGATATAGACGATCTGGTCGACATTGCCGTATTTTTCGGGTATGTTGACGATCTCCCGGGCTGAGATTTCCGCGACTCCGCTGCCGCCCAGGCTCATCGTCTCGACTTCGTCCGTTTCAAACTCGACATCCTTCAGATGATGGTATACGTCGGTGACAAATTCCTTCTCGACGTTTTTATAAAGCTCCAGCTCGGTGTCCACATTCATATCCAATGCCAAAAGGTTTCTCTTTCCGTTTCCGTCTTCCTTTACGGCAAGGTTCAATGAAGCGACATGGAAGCCGACCTTGCTGCCCGCGGGACTCTGGTCGCCGGGATTGCCGTCCCCGTCCAGTTTGATGAATTGGGTGAATTCCGTTTTTCCCTGGTAGAGAACCGGGATCGCCGCATCCGAAACGGAAGCCAGGGATACGCCATCCGACTGTTCGGTTCCCGAGGTCTCCTCCGCCCCAAGATACAGGACATTGCAGTAAACGGAAGCGTTTATCACCGCTTTTTCCCGCGTGATCTGCTTGTGGTTCTCCACTACGCTGACGTCGTATTTCAGGACTTTGAGTATTTCAGGCATGTTTTCCTTCAGCATGAATTCATCCTTGACATCAATGACCTCTGTCTTTCGCATGGCGACGTCGGTAAGGGTTATCTTTTCTTTCAACATCTGCAGTTCTTCGTTTCTGACGCCCTCGAAGACTTCCACATCAACTTTGCCGTACTCTTTGATCCCGAAGGATACCGACGCTCTTACTCTGATTTTTCTTTCATTGACTACAGTATAATCGATGGATTCGATGTTCGGCGTGATGACCAGGTCGGCATACGGGCCCGCCTTAATCTCCGTTTCATTTTTGAACGGTATCTTTGATTCGATGGCGACGATGGGATCTCCCGCCGCAGTCTGCTCGGGGATGTAAAGGGTTTGGAGGATCAGATCGCCAAGCAGCCTCACGCTGTCGGTTCCCGTCTGCCCCGTATGGATTTCCCTTTCCATCAGCTTCACTTTTCCGTCCATCGAAAGAATGTATGCCAGATCCGGCTTTACGTCGGGAACCAGAATGTCCTCTTCAATGAATATGCGTACCGGAGGCTTCCTCTTCAAATCCACAAGCCTCAGTTTGCTGCTCATTACGTTCGTCGCAACGGGAGTGATCTTGGCCGGAACGGTCTTGGGAACGAAAACCGGCTGCGCGGCCGGCTTTGGCGGCGGAGCAAATACCGGAACCGCGTCGTCCTTCTTCTTCCATAATTCTGCGACTGCCTTTTCCTTCACAGATTCCGAAACCCCGAAATCCGCCTGAGCAGCTTCCCGGGCTTCCGCAATCTCTATCGGTTCCTGAGCCGTAGCCTCTGCAGATTCCCGAACTTCTTCAGCCGGCGCGGCTCCCGCCGTTTCCTGAACTGCCTCGACCTGGGCAGTCTCCTGAATCGCTTCGGCTTGCGCAGGTTCATAAACCGCCTCGACCTGGGCAGTCTCCTGAATCGCTTCGGCTTTCTCAGGTTCATAATCCGCCTCAGCTTGCGCAGCTTCATAAATATCCGCAACTGCTTGCTGTACTTCTGCAAATTGTTCGGACCCTTGTTCCCCCGCAGCTTCCATGGCAGTCTGAGCTCCCGAAATTTCCATGGGACCCTGGACGCCTACTGTTTCCATGGGGCCCTGGGCTCCCGCAACGGCTTCAAAGGCACCGAAGGCTTCCTTCGAATCAGGGACTGCACGGTACTGCCCCGCATCCGCTCCGTAATATGCCGCAAGCTGGGCAGGCTGGAATCCTTCCCCCATGGGCTGCGGGAAAGAGGATACCGGCGTTTGTTCGGTCTGATACGGAACGGAAGGCTCCTTTCCATGCACAAACAGCAGCTCCGAAAATTCGTCGCTTTCCGCGGCCTGTTTTGCGCTTTCATGGAGCACCCTTTCATAGGCCGCCGGATCAAACCGGCTTGTTACGCCCCGCGGCACATAATGAAAATTATATTCCTCTGCTTCTTTGGCAGGCTGTAGTGCATAATCCGGAATTCCTTGATATTCAAATGGGTCCTTTTCGTATGTCATCACATTTTCCCCCTCTATCACCAGTTCGCTCCACTGTTTTTCGCCTCCGCCGACATATTGCGGCACGGTTGTACCTTGTCAGCCGAGGTCATTATAATGATATTCCGCACGGGAGCCTGTTATGACAAAAAAAGGACCGAATTTGAAAGCGCGAATTGGCGCAGGAAGTGAAGATTACTGCCGGAACTGCTCTAGGATTACTGCCGGAACTGCACAGAGGTCACTGCTGGAACAACTCGGTGGAGAGATATCTTTCCCCGGTGTCGGGCAGCACGACCACGATCAATTTGCCTTTGTTTTCGGGTCTTTTGGCAATCTCTGTCGCCGCGAAAGCCGCCGCGCCGGATGAGATTCCCACGAGAAGTCCTTCCGTCTTGGCGAGTTTTCTCGATGTCTCAAAGGCTTCTTCATTTTTTACCTTGAAGATTTCGTCCACGACATCCCTGTTGAATACGTCCGGCACGAAGCCCGCTCCGATGCCCTGGATTTTATGCGGCCCTTTGGTTCCTCCGGACAACACGGGGGAGTCGAAGGGCTCCACGGCCACGATCTGCACCTCCGGCTTCCTGCTCTTCAAAATCTCTCCTACGCCGGTAATGGTGCCGCCTGTGCCGACGCCCGCGACGAAGATGTCCACCTGTCCGTCCGTATCGTTCCAGACCTCTTCCGCCGTCGTTTTCCTGTGGATTTCGGGATTTGCCGGATTTTTAAACTGCTGCGGGATAAAGGAATTGGGTATTTCCGCCGCCAGCTCTTCCGCCTTTTTAATCGCGCCCGGCATTCCTTCCGCGCCCGGCGTAAGCACCAGTTCGGCGCCGAGAGCCTTCATCAGGTTTCTTCGCTCAACGCTGAAGGTTTCCGGCAGGGTCAGGATCAGCCTGTAACCCTTGGCCGCCGCCACGAAGGCCAGGGCGATGCCGGTATTCCCGCTGGTGGGCTCGATAATGACGGTATCCTTATTGATTAGCCCTCTTTCCTCGGCGTCCTTGATCATGGAATATCCAATCCTGTCTTTTACGCTGGAAAGCGGATTGAAATATTCCAATTTGGCGACGATTCTTGCCCCGAGATCGTTCGCCTTGTTGTAGTTTGTCAGCTCAAGAAGCGGTGTGTTTCCGATCAGATCGGTCAAATTTTTCGCTATTTTACTCATTTCCAACTTCTCCTTCTTTGCCTTTTTATTTATTTCCCCTATTACCTATATGAATTATATGTTTAATTGCATTGTATGCTTTTTCCGCCGCTATGTCAATCATTTTTAATAAATCGGAAGAAAAATTAATCGACAGGAAATTCGCGATTGTTTCCCGCAAATAAAAAAAGGGCCTGGTTCTGTGCGGTACAGGAATCAGGTCCAACTGATCAATCGACTGATTTCAGTTGCATTTTCGCCGCGGCGCTGAGGCTGCCGAAACGTCTGGTTTAATCTTTCTTTAGCTCTTCGTCTTTTTTATGTCCTTCGTCTTTAAAAAAGGCTTCGTCGTTCTTGATCATTTCCATTAATTTGTCGATGTGGTTAAAGGCTTCAAACCTTGCGTTCGCTCCGTTTCCGTTTGCTATTTCCTCATATATCCGCTTGTGCTCGGGGATCATGTCTTCGGCGCGCTTGAAATCCTTGAAATAGATATACCGGAACCTCAGCACCAGCTCCTGAAGCTGCTCGACCATATGGATCAGATGGTTGTTTCTGCTGGAATCCACGATCAGGCGGTGGAACTTTGTGTCGTTGGCGATCATCTCCGCCATATTGCCTTCGATGACAGCCTGCTTGAATTTTTCCTTCACTTCGTTCAGCTGCTCTTTTTCGGCATCGGTCATTCTTTGCGCCGCAAGGTAAGCCGCAAGTCCCTCAAGATTCGCCCTTACTTCGAGAATGTCCACCATGTCCTTGACGGAAATTTCAGAGGCATACGCGCCTTTTCTCGGTTCAATTACGACCAGCCCCTCCTTTTCCAGCTTCCTTATGGCTTCCCTAACCGGTGTGCGGCTGACCCCCATATCTTCGGCCAGCTCGATTTCCATCATCCGGGTGCCCGGTTTAATTTTCCCCGTCAGGATGAGGTTCCTCAACTCCTCATAAACAATTTCCCTTAACGGTCTGTGGCTTTGAATATCGAAATTCAGCATACCAACATCCTCTCGTTAATTGTCCATATCTGGTCGGACGCCAGCGCCGGAACCATATCGCCCGTTCTGAATGCGCGGTACTGACGCCTTCGTTACAGCGTTATAAAGCGTTATTATGACGTTACAGCGTTCTAATAAGGTATGTTTCCTTATTCAGCGATTTCAGTTTTAAATAAGCCGACTCCCCTTTTCTTTTGCTTGTGTATAAGCCGAACACTGTTGGGCCGCTTCCGCTCATCAAGGCCTTATATGCTTTACCGTCATGTATTATTTTGTTCTTTGTATACGCAATTGTAGGATACTCTTTTAAGCTATAATTTTCAAGTACATTGCACATATTTTTTGATACTTTGAAAAAATTGCCCTCTTTGAGTCCATTCACCAGTTCGGCCGTATTCGGACGTTCCGAAATCCCTTCAAGATCAAGGCCTCCGTAAACCTGAGCCGTGGAAACGCTGATGGGCGGCTTAGACAAAAGCACCCATGCTTTCAAAGGCACAGCCGGTTCCAGCTGGTCTCCGATGCCGGACGCCACGGCGCAGGTCAAAGCCATGGGATCGCTCTTGAGCCCCAGTTCTTCGTTGAGTGCCGCCTGCCCCGAAAGGCAGAAGGGTACGTCGGCTCCAAGCTTGGACCCGTGCTTCATAAGCGTTTTAAGGTCCAGCTTCAGATCCCAGAGCTTGTTCAGCGCATGGATCACCGCCGCGCAGTCGGCGCTGCCTCCGGCCAATCCCGCCGCGACGGGGATCTTCTTCTTGATGTCGATCTTGATCAGACCGGTTTTCCCTCCGCCATACTGTTCCGCCATGAGCGAGGCAGCCTTCCAGGCGAGATTTCTATCGTCCGCCGGCAGCCAGGGCAAGGTTGTGGAAAGGCTGATCCGGATGCCGTTTTCCTCCTCCGTCCCTTCGTCCTCCTTCCATCTGACCCTGACTTTGTCATAAAGGTCGACCTGCTCCATGACCATCAGCACTTCGTGATACCCGTCGGGACGTTTTCCTAAAACATCGATGGAGAGGTTGATTTTTGCGTAGGCTTTCAAAGTGATTTCGTTCATGGATCGGTCCTGCTCCTGTTTCTTCAAATTCTCGTTTTCACCCAGTGTAAACGGAAATTTCGAATTGCCATTGAATTGCGCTGAATTGCTCGTTCAATATCCGCAATTTCCGTTAATCCAGATTGCCCGCCAATGCGTCAGCCGGCGGGAAGCGCTTCCCGCCCAAACGGGAAACAGCGGGTGGATGTATTATCCGCCCGCTGTCGATATCTTTAATATATCATTTTTTATTTCGTTGTTTTGCTTTTTTATTTCTGCTTTTGCCGGTCTCTCTTTTCGGTCTGGTGGTGCCTGCCGCCGCTCTTGCCGCAGCCTCCGCCTTTGCCTTTTCGGCCTTCGCTTTTCTGCCGGTGACATAGGTGCTTCCAGCTGCCGAGATCGGCCTGGGTCCCTTAACCCGCTTTATATCTTTGATCTGCTCATAGGTTTTAACGGAAGCCTTGCCCTTGACCTGATGCTTTTCCTTGCTTTTTGCGGCTTCCGCCTTTGCTCTCGCCTTTGCCTTTTCCTTCTCGGTCTTGGCGACGATCTCCTCCACAGGTTTTCCGGTTTCCTTCGCAACCTTGTACACGTTGACTTTTACCTTGTTCTCCGCCTTCGCCTCTTCTTCCTGTTTTTTCAGCTGGCGTTTGGCGGAAATGGAGGTCAGTACAACCATACCGACAATCATCACGCCCATGAGCGCCATGTTGACGTTGTTGTCGGTGTTTAGATTTCTCGTTCTCAGCGTGATCGTCTTATCTTCTCCCAGTGAATTCCCGTTGGCATTGGTGAATTCCCCCGAGATAAACAGCTGGTACTCCGAGTCCGATTCCAGCGTCTTATCTACCAGGACCCATATCTCTTTGGGCTTTTTCGGGTCATACAAGATCTTTATTGGCAGTTTTTTACCATTTGAATCCGTAAACCGGAACGCGTCCTCGCTGCCTTCCTGAAGTTCTGTTTTCGATACGTCTTCGTTAAAGTACAGCTTTACCACTAGATTTTCCGGGCGGGAGTCGCTGCTGCCATCCTTCGGATAGCTGTCTAAGAGTTCCAGTCCCTGCGCAAAGCACCAGGAAAAGGACGTCAGCACGATTAAAATGGATAGGCTTATCACGAGGCCCGCTTTTTTCATATTGTATATTCCTCCGATTTCTTCTTTCTCAATTTCTGCTTTCGCAAATTTTGAAAAAATGTCTTCATTATTTTCTCGCATTGCTGCTGCAGGATGCCGGTTTCTATCTCCACATAATGGTTTAGTCTTTCATCCTGCGGGATGTTCATCAGGGAACCGCACGCTCCCGTCTTCGGGTCAGGGGTGCCGATGAAAATCTTTTCGACCCTGGCCAGCACCAAGGCTCCCGCGCACATGGAGCAAGGCTCCGCCGTTACATACATCCTGCAGCCGGTCAGCCGCCAGCCGCCCAAAATTCGTGCGGCCTCCCGTATGGCGATAATTTCCGCATGGGCGGTGGGATCTTTGCCCGTCTCCGTCATATTATGTCCTCGGGCGATAATTTTACCGTCTTTTTCTATGACAGCACCCACGGGAACTTCACCGATGGAAAGAGCTTTTTCCGCTTCTTTCAATGCTTCCTGCATGAATTCCTCAGGACTCATCTTTTTCTCCTTCGAACGTTCACTTTAGACCATCGTCTTGTTTCCCGCAATGCTCTGATCTTGATATGCAAGAATGGCCGCAATAGCCAATATGCCATACAATATTAACATAATTCGCAAGCTTTTTCAATGGAAAATCGCAAGGAATGTGACCTGGAATCTGCAAGGGAAACGGCCGGGAATCCGCAAGGGATTTCACAGGAAACAAAAGGCCCTTCCGCTTTAAATCAGCCGGAAGGGCCTATCTTTTTCAGGAAGTTTTTAAACGTCCTCGATATTTCCGGTCTTGCCGTCAATAGCCACGATCCAGTACCCGTATACGTTTCTGTTGTTTTTCTCTCCTTTACGGTAGGCTTCGACGGGATCCGAACCGCGGAGGGGCTGCCAGTAGGTAAAGCCGGATTTTCCGCCGTCGGGCTGCTCTTCGTCCAGGAACCGCCCCGGAATTCCGAAGAAGAATTTGACCGCCATTCCGTTTTCATCGGGTTTGGCCCCAAATATATAATGGCGGTACCGGGTGGCGAAGTAATGCGCGCCGGGAGATACCAGCGGCAGACTGGAGACATTGACGATTTTCTTCCACTTGGCCCCCGTCTTATCCTTGTCAAAAGGAACCACATCCTCGAAATATTCCGCGATCCGGCAGGTATGGGCGCAGGCGTTCAGGATGTATTCGTTGTAAAAGCTGTTGTAGTTTTTCTTCGGTGCGGCTTCCTCCCGCTTTTCTTCTTCCCGCTTCTCTTCCGGAGCGGAAGCGGCTTCGCTCTGACGGGGCTCCGGCGCCGCCGTCTTCCTGTCGCGGTCTCCCTCGGAGAATCTTTCGTCATGCAGAGTCTGCTCCAGATCGTCGACGATCTTATCGATCCTGCCTATGAGATCTTCGATATCGGGGCTCTGTCCTTTTTCCGGCTCTTCTTCTACCGGGAAGAGCTCGGATTGAAAGGGCTCGACCTCGCTTACGGTCACCCCCTTTAACACGGGGTGGAGCGGCTCTTTGCTGTCCTGTGTGGATGCGGCGGCGATGATGGCCGTCGTGTAATTGTGATAAGCATTTCCTTTCCCGTCAATGTCCATGGGAAGGAAGCGGAAATAGGTTTCGCCGTTTCCCTGCCTGTTGATGACGAGATTTCCGATTATCGTATGAATGGTCCTTTCTCCCTTTTTACCGAACAGTATGAGCTTATATATGTAATCGCCTTTTTCAAAATATTTGAGATTCTGGACGATGCAGCGGAGTGCGCCCTTATTGTTTCCGGTTTCCACCTTCAGGTAACCCTTGATCGGGGCCGATTCCTTTTCCGCGAACTGGCGGTTCTGCTCCCCCAGCATCACAAACGTGCGGTTGTATTTAACGTAATTCATTTGTTGTTTCCCCTCCTTTTTTTCGTTGGATTTGCTTGCCGGATGTTTTATGCAACAAATGACCGGTTCATTTTGACGGCGGGCATTGTCCAATCAATAAATCAAATTGAAATCATTCGCATAAATTGGTAATATACTATATGCGATCAGGATTCGGATTATGCGGGGAGAATCGCCGCAGGTTTCCTCAGACTGGTGGTTTTGGGATTTCCTGCATGGATTCGCCGTCGGTTTGTTTCGCACACTGCGCGCGCCGATACGGGAGGAGTAAACGATGTGGGTTGACGCAATCATTGTCAGCATCCTGCTTTACGCAGTGGTTCAGGGCTTTCGCCGGGGATTCGTCCAGACCTTTCTTCAAACAGTGGGCTGGATACTTTCCGTCGGCCTCGGGTTTATCCTGTATCCTCATGTCTTGGAATTCTTAAAAGAAAAAACCGGTTTTTACGATTCGCTGCGGGGAAAGATCGCGGAAAGAATCGCAGAAAATATGGGCGCCGCAGCCGATTCGGCCATGACGGGCATTCCCGAGGTGATACGCGATTTGCTGGACAATGCGGTCAACGCGATGACCGGAGCTATTGCGGATACGCTGTCCGCAAGCCTGACCAATCTTATTTTCAACATTATCGGATTCCTGGCCGTGGTCATCGCCGTCAAATTCATCCTGATGCTGGTTACGCTGCTGTTTTCCAAAGAAAAGCGCGGCGGCCTCATCGGCGCCATGGACGGATTTTTAGGCCTCTTTGCCGGCGGGCTGAGAGGAATACTCATGATTTATATACTCCTTGCCCTGATGGTCCCCGTGTCAAACCTTTACGGGAGTTCTTTCATCATCGATCAGATTGACGGCTCCATGCTCGGCAGCCACCTGTACGACAACAACCTGATCCTGAAAACAGTAAAAAGCCTCCTGTAGGGAAGGGCTGTCGGGAAGGGACCTTTCCGGACGAATTTCTCGCTGCGGTAAAACCGTCATTTATTCCGAAATATTTATTCGCATAAAATTTTAAAATTACCTGTTGATAAATTACGCTGTTTTGAACTATAATATTTCCTGACGCTATTCTCTTAAATGACGTGCTCCCGTAGCTCAGGGGATAGAGCGTCGGTTTCCTAAACCGTGCGTCGGACGTTCGAATCGTCTCGGGAGTGCCAAAGAAAACCCTGCAATTTCAATAGTTGCAGGGTTTTTATATTTTTTATTAAACTGTCATTTTTCGGTTTTTGGTCGTTGTTTGGTCGTTATTACTTAAGGCGTTCTGTATTTATTAGTTTTCCTTTTCGGAGCGGGAACTTTACCTGTAGCCATTTCTTCTATCTTTCCGGCTACTTTTGCTATGTAATCTATTGAGACTCCGTCAGGGATTTTTTTACTGGTTAGATGTGATGCCAAATATGAGATGCTACTACCTTGAAGTCCAAGTCTCTTAGTTACAATAAAAGCTACCGCCTCCGCCTCAATTTCTATTGAATGATGAGTTAAATTCCTACGGCTAGGCCACCAACGATCTTGATCTGAGCCTAGGTGTCCTAAGAAAATATGTGCCATTTCATGGCATAGAACTCCAAATCTACTTGGTTCGTCAAGCTCATCATGAATCGAAATTCTCATTTTGCCCGATTTGGTTGTTCTATCTATTGTTGCAAAGCCAGCACTGGTACTACTGTGTTTTTTATAAGATACTCTTATTAAATATTGATTAGCATTTTCCGTTAGATTCAAAAGCCACATTGGATTCCAAGGTCCCTCAAAATGTGCGAATTCAAGTAATTCTTTTGGTAAATCTTCACCTTCAGTTGAATCTAAATCATATACAAGCATTACTGGATGCATGGGGGCCAATATCAGCATGGGTGTTGCATCTTCTTTTAGATGTCTATTAAAACGAGTAGCCCAATCGCTTTTTGATGCGAAGAAAGAACAGTGAGGGTTTTGAATTTTTACAAGCATGTTGTTGTACGGAGAATATTTTTTAAATCGTGCAATAAACTTAATCATATCTAAAAAAGCTTCTGATTTTTTGTATTTTTGACCTTCCTCAAGGAGATAGTCTAAAGTGGATACGAAAAATTTATTATCATCTTGGTGTCCATTTAGTGCGTATAATACACTATTTTCGCTTTCCGGATCAATGAGCTCTAAAAGATAGTCTCTTTCAATACTTATAAACTTATGCTCCGTCAAGAGGCTGGTAATAATATTACATAAATCCCAACGGACAGTCCACCCAAATTTTTTCTCAACCTCTTGAAGCAACTCTGATCCTGAAGGCTGACGGTTTTTCCTTAACATTTCTATCAAGTAGTATTTAACATCATTTTGTGTGTGTGTATCTACTGAATCAAAAAGAGAGAGCTGTCTGGAAGAATCCATTGTTAAATCCTTTCTATTTTTCTACATTTATCACGTTATGTAGGGGAGGCTTCAAGTATTTTTACACAATTATGTATAGCTCCTCAAGTTAGTTTCTTTTTTATATTTCCCTTTGAATCAGTCGTTGCTATTCCGCCAAAGTTTATATCACCGTCAAGAATGGCAATGATACTTCTCTCTCGAAGCAACTCAAACAGATTCTTCTCAGCTATGCGCTCACCTCACTTTTTTAGCTTCTCGCACAGAGGCAAAATTTCTTCAAGTTTAGCAACAATACGCTTCTGCTCGGCAAGTGGCGGGAGGGGAATGAGCAACATATTCCATATTCCTCTATTAATAATTGGTGTTGCTGTACCTCCAGCGCTTTCTTTCATTTTAGCAACAAAGTATTGCGAAGTAATAACAGCCAAAATAAACTGACTATCACAAGAAATTGGAGTAATCGAATTTATTTGCTGATTAAACGCGACTTCTCTATCAGTTATAGCGGCTTTTCCTATAGATCCACCAATACATACCTGCAGAACAGTACCTGCACCGCATAAACGTGCGACTAATTTACCTAATGTTGATAGTGCCTGATTGTCATAAGAAATATAGCCATTTAGGATGTCCCCTGGAGTAATAAATGGTACATCTTTCCCGATGTATTCTGGGTGGACCTTTGAAGGTGTATTGCCTGTTTGTGTAACACCAATACTACCAAGTCGTACCCACTTCCAATTCTCCGGTATATTAAACGGTATTTCATCCTCAGTAATTTGGGGTAAGAGGCTTTCTTTTTTTATTTTTCCCTCCTTGATAAGCCGTTGCTTTTCAGCTTGTATCTGCTGATACAATTCCTCAGCTGTGCCTTCCTCCGAGCGTTGTTCAACCAGCTTGCCCTGAATCGCCATCTGCAGGATAGATTTCTGCATATCACCGGGGAAACGCTTGTTGAAGTTCTCGAGCTTGCTCCATGCTTGTTCATAGCGGTCAATGTACGGCAACAGTTCTTCTATTTTGGCAACAATGCGCTTTTGCTCAGCAAAAGGTGGAATAGCAATAACGGCGCGATATAATCTATTATCGTTAATTGCTGGATAGGCTACGCCTTTAGAGTTCTCAGTATGATTAGCATAGCTATCGAAGGAAGGTGACATTAAATAATAAAAGAGGTATTTGTTGAATATTCCTTCGTGACAGGTCATTGCAGCAAACCCTGTGCTTGCAATAGGGATAAAGCTGAAAGTCTTATCAATAATACACATATTGTGCAGATAGGGTCTGACTGTAGAATACAGAATATCTCCATACGCTACAATTTTCCTTGCTCTTGAAGGGGCATCTTTAGCTTCTATCAAGTTTTCTTCTACGTTTAAACACTGTTTTTTATTGTCAATAGAGCCTATGTCAATATAAGAAAAAGTGCCTTTAGGAATTACTTGACCACGATTGTAAACAATAGACCTCAACCTCATCCACTTCCAATTCTCCGGAATATCAAATGGCTTTTCGTCCGCTGTTATTTCGGGCAAAGGTTTTTCTTTCTTAATTTTACCTTCGTATATAAGCCGCTGCTTCTCAGCCTGTATCTGCTGATATAATTCCTCTGCGGTACCTTCCTCAGGGCGTTGCTCGACCAGCTTGCCCTGGATCGCCATCTGTAGAATGCTGTTTTTCAATTCCTGTGGAGTCATTGCTTATCCCTCCCAAGAATGGCGATAATATCTGCAAGCACGCGGTCGATTTCCGCATTCAGAGATGCACGCTGCTCCTCGTACCGCTGAATAAAGTCCATAGGGTCAAGAATCACTTCTTCCTCATGAGGATAGCCACATTGATCCAGGTTGTAGCCTAGTTCCTCTGAAAGCTGCTGTACTCTATACTTCTTCGCCTTATCAAAACCGTCGATATTAATTTCCTGTCTGTTATTCCACCATTCGATAACAGGATCAAAATGCTCCAACTTTATTGGTTTCGTCTTGGAAAAGTGCTTATAGCCTTCCGGCATGTCCAGACGATAGAACCAGGTTTCAGTAGTTGGTTTTGTTCTGTCAAAAAACAAAATGTTTGTGGTTATTGATGTATAGGGGGAAAACACACTGCTTGGCATACGTATAATGGTATGTAGATTAAACTCGGAGAGCAGTTTCTTCTTAATTGCCACTTTGGCATTATCAGTACCAAACAGAAAACCGTCCGGCAGGATAACAGCCGCTCGGCCGTTTTTCTTCAAACGGTACATGATGACAGACATAAAGAGGTCTGCCGTTTCGCTGCTGGCAAGATCTGATGGAAAATGATTCTTGACCTCTGCCTTTTCACTGCCGCCATAAGGAGGATTCATTAATATTACGTCGAACTGATCATCTTCTGTGTAATCCAGTACATCGCGTAAAAGAGCATTGTCGTGATAGATTTTTGGAACATCCAGACCATGGAGCAGCATATTTGTTATGCAGAGCATGTAAGGGAACTGCTTCTTCTCGATACCATATATTGAATTATCAAATTCGGCCTGGTCGGCAGTAGTCTGTATCTGCGGAGCCAACTCCTTCAGCCAGCTTGTGATGAAGCCACCGGTACCACAGGCAAAATCCGCCATCTTCTCACCGATTTTCGGCTCAATCATTTTTGCCATAAAATCGGTTACTGCACGGGGTGTGTAGAACTCACCTGCAGAGCCCGCGCTCTGAAGTTCACGCAGAATGGATTCATAGATTTCACCGAAGGCGTGACTTTCTTCATAGTCACTCAAATTAAGTTCGTCAATGACGTTGATAACCTGACGGAGCAAAACGCCATCTTTCATATAGTTGTTTGCGTCTTCAAATGTCGTCTTGACGATGGATTTTTTTATAGGCGTTTCCGGAGTGACATTAAGACTCTTAAGAGTAGGGAACAGTGTGTTGTTGACGAAGTTTAGCAGTGTGTCACCAGTCATGGCGCTTCCACTCTTGTCATCCACAGCCCAGTTTCTCCAGCGGCACTCTTCCGGGATGATGGATTGATAATCATCCTCATTCAGAGCCCAGTCCTCCTCTTTAATATCATATATCTTTAAAAACAACAGCCATGTAATCTGCTCGATACGCTGTGCGTCACCATTAATACCTGCATCATTGCGCATTATATCCCGAAGTCTCTTGATAAAATTTGTTATGCTCATATTTAACCTGCCTTATATAATTCTTCTTCCAGTTCCTTAACAGCCTTCAAATAACCATCTTTTCCTCCGAAGAGCTGCGCTATCTTTGAAGGCTTGCCGAATTTCTGGAATGGGTCAAGCTTTAATATTTCTGTTTTCTCAATTTCATAAATACCAAAGTTCATGTACTTGTCCAAAAGGGCCTCCAAGACCTCCCGTGCAACGCCCTTATACTTGCTCAGAAAGTCACGCTTCTTTACATTGTTGGCACGTTCCTGGCGTGTCAGCGGTTTTTGATCAAAGGCAACATGGCATATAAAATCAAAATCGTCCACATCCGACATGTTCTGGTCGGTTTTCAAGCTTTCTAAATCGATGCCACGTTCCAATAACAAGTCACGAATACTTTCCTTCTTTTCCTCGGTAGACCATTGGCGGATAAAATTATCGAGGGAAGCGTATGTGCCGAGAATATTAGATTTGGTATAGTCCACAATACTTTCTTGTCGGAGCAATTTACCGTTGGCATCATAAACCGAAACGGTCTTGCCGATTATCACGACCTTGCAGCCGTTTACATCCACAATGGGTTTATCTTTCGGATCGTCGGACCCGTAAGGAGTAGCGGGGCCACGATCGTGTATTTTGCCATAACCCTCATCTTGCTCAATAGGGCCGTCCCAGTCAGGATCAGCAAAAAGGTGTGTGACGTTTCGGAAGTCCATAACCGTGAAGTGTGTTTTTCCATCTTTCTCACGGAGCCTGGTGCCACGACCGATAATCTGCTTGAACTCGGTCATAGAGCTAATCATCTGGTCAAGGACGATCAGCTTGGTCATCTTACAGTCGGCGCCGGTGGAGAGAAGCTTCGATGTGGTCGCAATCACAGGATATGGCGCAGAAACAGAAATAAAATAATCGAGTTTGCTCTTACCATACGCATCGCTGCCGGTGATGCGAACAACATAATCCGGGTTTTTCCGAACCATATCGGCATTTAGATTGGTTAAAGCTATCCGCATTCGCTCAGCATGATCCTCGTTGGCACAGAAAACTATCGTTTTCTGCATTCTATCAGTACTTTTCATATACTCAGTAATTTCATGGGCAACTTCATAAGTCCGGTCTTCAATGATGATGTTGTAATCAAAATCGCTATTGGTGTAGATACGGTCTTCTATCTCATGCCCGTTCTTGTCCAACTGTCCTTTATACGGACGCCAGCCTTCTCCAATGTTGGTGCGTATATTGATTACCTTGAACGGAGCAAGGAAACCGTCTTCGATACCTTCGCGTAAACTGTAGGAATAAATCGGCTTTCCGAAATAATCGATGTTGGAAACATATTTTGTTTCCTTCGGTGTCGCGGTCATACCGATCTGCGTTGCTGACGAGAAGTATTCAAGAATCTTCCGCCATGTACTATCCTTCTTTGCAGAACCCCTATGACACTCATCCACAATGATGAGATCGAAGAAGTCCTTTTTAAATAAGGACGCAAAACGCATGACGGAATCGTCATCCGAGACGTCATCATCAATTTCATCATTTCCTGTAAGTTGTTGATATAGCGAAAAGTATACTTCATAAGATGTGATCGTGGTAGGGTTATCCTTTGCAAAATTGATCTTATGAATTGTCTTTTCAAGCGGAGCAAAATCCTGCTGAATTGACTGGTCAACCAGAATATTACGGTCAGCAAGGTATAGCACTTTCTTCTTAATACCACTTTTTAGCAAACGATAGACGATTTGAAATGCCGTATAAGTTTTGCCGGTACCGGTAGCCATGACGAGCAGAATACGCTGCTCTCCCTTTGCAATGGCTTCCACAGTTCGGTTAACAGCATTGCGTTGATAATAGCGAGGCGCGTAAGTGGTCTGGCTTGTATAATAGGGCTGTGAGATGATTTGCTTTTCCTTATCCGTTAGGCTCTTTGCGGTCTCATAACGGGCCATTAGCTCATCAGGAGAGGGAAACTCAGACAAAGGAATCTGCCGCTCCTGACCGGTTAGAAAATCGTGTTCATAGAAGGCGTCACCGTTGGAACTGTAAGCAAACGGTACATCAAGCATCTGCGCATAGGTCATGGCTTGCTGCAAACCATAGGATACAGAGTGATTATTATCCTTTGCCTCAACAATAGCAATTGGATAATTGGCATTGATATATAGGACATAATCTGCCTTCTTGGGCTTCTCACGGAACACAAAATTACCCTTGAGGTTGATCTTGCCATCAGTAATTTTTGTTTCCATTGTAATATGGTCAACGCTCCATTTTGCAGTAACGGCGGGAGTGATATATCGGAGTTTGATATCTTCTTCACTCATCTGTTTTTTATCGATCAAAATTTATCACTCCTTTCTATATCCTGCACATAGTCAAAAGTATCATCATAATTACAGCCGATGGTATCCATATTTCACCTAGAACATTCGACATAAACGGTTCACCCCATGTAGCTTAGTCAAAATGTATGGAGACACAATAAGCGTCTTCCAAAAGTCGGACTTTTCATGATATGTTTTAAGAGAATCAATAATTTGCCTACTTTCCTAATGGTATAAAAATTATATTACACTAGGTTAAAATTTGCAAGATTTGTAAGACTATCCATCACTTCCCTTGTCCTGATCACCCCTGTTTGATCCATTTTTTTCTTTATCTCAATCACTGATTCTTAGATCTTTTTCTACGTCAGCATTTTTCAAAACTCTCAGTGATTAATAATGCAATTTAATCTTCCCTTCCTATTTTTTGCTAATTAGCGTTTTTATCATCTAAGCCTGTTTTGGATGTAATTACGAAAAAATTGATACCAAAATTTGAGCAAGATGCTGACTAAGAAAATTAACAACATTAAATTGAAAGGGTTCCTTATTTGATGCCTGCTATCGTATGAAATATCATCGGCTGATATATACTATCTTTAAAGAATAGCAAGACTTAATTGTTATTACTATATAACAATTAAGAAGATGGTAACAAAGACGATTAAATATAGTGTAGGCCTCCCACTTGATCTATGCAAACATTGATACCGAGGGATATCCCATTAATTTTGACAATATCTGAACCAATTATCATTATGTATACCTTACCATAATTTTTACTTTTCCATCGCTCTACACGCCTATTACGACCTCACAAGGCTATATCCACAGGTATTTATTACCCATTGACCACGCTTTGGAATTGCGGTGGCTTCAGAGTGTGCGGGACCCATACCACCGCCGGCGGGGAACCCGCCAACCAAAAAGCTGGCCCCCCTACCTTTGAGATGGAGGGCCGGCCCCCTTCATTTGAGAAGAGGCCGCCGAAAAAATTTCGGTCCTTGTTTTCCGGACATGGCATAACCGGCACGATATATTGTGGATTACCCGTCTGAAATCTCCATCTTAAATATATCCGGCTCCAGATACCATTCCGATTACACCCGTAACCATTGATATTCCAAGGATTACAGCCATTCCGAAAAGATCACTTCCGTCAAACATAATTTAAGGAATAGATACATTTTTCGGTCAATCATGTCTTTTTGCCAAAGAATTTGCCCTCTCCAATACCCTTGCCATAAGATCCATGGCTTCTTCCTGCCCCATATTGGAGATCAGAATGTTGGTCGTATTATCAACCGGGTTTTCCCCAGTAGCTCTAGTCACCTTGTCATGTAGAATGCCATATATGAGAGCTGCCTGGTACGCATTGGCATCACCAATCCTTTTGTCGATCTGTTGCAATGCCTTGTATTGGAGGTCTAGGTTGGACTTAAGAAGCGAATCTTTTTTACGAGTGTATAAATCGTTGAAGGTTTCAGCCTTCACTATACTGTTTCCACTTTCGTACTTATGCCTGTTCATAATCCATTTTCGTACAGTATTTTTAGTGGCTCCCACTTCTCTGGCCACCCCTTCAATCGACCCCTCAACATCATATATTGCAAGCGCTTGAGCTATTTCTAAATCTGAATATTTTTTGCCTTGCATGTTAGCCATTTAAAATCTCACCCCCAATGTGATAATAATCGATACAAATTAAATTAAATTTTTATAGTGATTCGCATTGATTCAATGAATTTTCTGAAATTGCTATTTTATATTTTTGGTACTAAAACGGTACTATGTATCAACGTATGTGACTTCCGGTTCTGCCATAATTTCTGCTCTAGCTTCGCTGACGGGTTCTCAAGATATATTTTAGTCGGGGCTTGCAGTGCCCTTCATAAAAAATTTAAACAATCAGGTCTGCAATCTGGAGTCTTCAGCTTTTTAGATACGCAGTGCATCTAGCAACTGTCTTATGTACGGCGTTTCCTGGCCGGACTCCACTAAATCGTAAATTCGATTCTTGTATTTATTATAGATGGCCCATCTCTCCTTTACTGTTTTACCTCGTCCTTCCCTTTTGGCAGCTCTTATTATCTGTTTTGCGCCGCCATTATTATTCAAGGTTATAGCCCCCTCTTGGTAACTCCTCGAAAGCATAACGCCTGGCTTTGCACAAATAGGCAACCTTGCCGAGTGCTCCGTTTCGATTCTTTGCAATAACTCCGATAATAATTTTGTCTTTCGCTTCCTGTGCCACTTTGAAGCCTCTGACTGGATCAAGAAGGTAATCGCCTTCACTTTCCCTGAACGCATCGTTGATCTTGTCAAAGTCCTTTTGTTCTTTTATCTCCGCTAAGAGAACAACCACATCCGAATCTTCTTCAATCGAACCGCTTTCTTTAAGAAGGTTAAGCGTTGGTAAAACCTGTCCTTCTGCTTCGCGATTGAGTTGGGCCAGCATTAATAAAGGCGTTTCGTATTGGAGTGCTATCTGTTTCAATTCTCTCGTTATCCCTGTGACTCTGATTCTTTCTGATTCGCCTTTACCCTGCATCAGGTTCAGGGAATCAATTATCAAGAGGTCTGGTTTGATATTTGTTACCAGTCTGCGGATCTCTGAGATGTTCTTGCCTTTATTGGTAACCAACAAATTATCTATCTTTTTCTTACAGGCACTTTCGGTTATTGCATGAAGTTCGTCCCCGTTAACCCTGCCGTTTACCATTGTGATGGTGCTTATCCCCGTGTCGGTGGAAAATACCCTCATTGCTAATTCTGTCCCGGGCATCTCCAGACTTATGTACAAAACCTTAAATCCACGCTGGGCCACCGATAAAGAAATTTGTAAAGCAAATGCACTTTTGCCCGTTCCAGGTCGTCCGGCTATTGTAATAAGCTTTCCTGGCATCAGTCCACCGATTAGGCTGTTGAGGTTCCCATAAGGTGAATAGATTATCTTGTTACACCTGTCTGTATTTTCAATGATTTCCTTTACGGCCTTATTCATAAACTCGGCTAGGGGTTGTACATCATCTGTAAAATTAAGTTTTGATTTCTCTGTCAGTGCAGCTATTCTTTCAGCAGCAGCGTAGGGATCGAATTTTTCACTTTGTAGTTGCATTAATTCAGTTATCAAACTTTCTCTGAATGTCAACGCCCTTAACTGTTCGGCGTACCCATAAGCGGTATGCGGAATCATATTAGCCCCAACAAGCCTCATAAATTCGGCGGGCTTCATCGATGTGCCTTTTCGAAGATCTGTCACCGCAAGGCCATTTTGCAGGTTGATGAAGATCTGACGGTAATCGTGATCCTGAAAATCATCTTCAGTAAGCGATAACAAAATATCTTGGTATTCCTCATTGTTCTGTAAGAGGGAGCTTATGACCAGTGTTTCGATTTCATATCTTTCATTCATGGCTACCTCCACGTTATTTTTTCTTCGGGTTTTGCTTTTAACGGGGTTGCAATCTTATCCCAAACAATACCTTTCCAGTTATTTGCCATACTTTCTTCAATCAAAGAAATTACCGCTGCTTCCCCGAAATTATCTGCGTTCATTTTGACTGACTTCAGAAAACTCTTAAACCCCGTCGGCTTATATTTTTCGTTCTTCTCTGCTTTATACCGCAGCCACAGAAAGACTTGCTCTTTCAGTTCTGTACTAAAGCAAAACTCGTCTATGGGGTAAGGGGGTATTATTTCTTTATTATCCTTATCTACATTATTGTTAGTGTCCACTCGTTGTTTACCCGTTGTCCGCTTGCTGTCTGCTCGTTGTTTAATCTGCTGTTCAGTATTTTGATACTTATTCCATTGAAGTATTGTAATTAGGCGGTTTTGGCTACTTGATTGCTGTTCAATCTGCTGTTCGATTTCGAAGGCTTTTAGAATTCTCTCTACTTTACTTTCCGAAAGCTTCCATTTATTTGCTATAGATTTCCTGCTGGTTAAAAGTTGCCCTGGCTTCAATGTTATCCGCTTTCCCCTAAACGTCACGTCATACCCTGTATGGGTTGCAGAAAGCAGAAGATAATCCCAAACAGTATAGTAATCTGTATCCTTACAAACTACCGGATTATCGAGGGTTTTCCTATGTTTATAAATAAATCCATCCAACCTCCTCACCCCATTATTCGGCTATTCTGCGGATCTTCCCGCCTACCTGCTGAAACTGTCTAATCCTGTCCAGTTCCTGCCGCTGTGGATTGGCCAAGTAGTCCTCCAGGTCATCCATGTTGATCAGATATCGCCTGCCAACTCTTATGGACCAAACGGCACCGCTGACCACCAGCTTGCGAACATAGTTCATTGTAATAGCTGTCCCCGGATCAGCCTTCTTGATCTCTTCATATGCTTCCTTAATCAACCTGATTCGTAACACGGTTATTCCTCCTCTCTTAAAACAATCTCCTCTACCGGAACCCCTAAAGCTTTTGCCAGTTTACCGACCGTTTGAGGTCTTGCTTGACGTTTGCCGTTTAAAATTCGATTAACAGCTGCAGGAGTAACATCTGCAGTTTCACAAAGTTCATTGAGAAGCATTCCGCTGTTAGCCAAGGCAATATTAAAAGCCTCTTTGATGATTTTCATAGGTTCTCCTCCCGTTGAATTATTAATTTTATTTTATATTATCAATTTTGTTTTATAATGTCAATTATATTATATCTAATTAAAATATTGTTTATTATTGACACTTAACGGTAACAATTATATTATTGGTATATAAATCAAATAAGGAGGTCCGACATGGTTGATCTGAATATATTTTCAAAAAGATTAAAAGAAGCCCGAGAAGCAAAAGGATATACTCAAAAAACATTGGCGGTAAAGGTAGGGGTTACTCCTGCATCGCTTTCTGCATATGAAAAGGAAGGGAAAAACCCTTCTTTAAGTGTTGCTGCAGAGCTAGCAAAGGAGTGTGGCGTAAGTCTTGATTGGCTATGTGGAATTGAAGGTGAAACAAAAGCAAAGATAAAAAAATATAGCGATTTAATTAAAATCTTACTTCCTCTAGCAGAGGAAAATATTCCCGAAAAGGTTATTACGGATGATAAAATTCAGCTATATGATATGGACGGATATGGTTATCAATGCTATGTTGGATTGATAGCCTTTAAAGATCCTGAAATAGTAACATTTTTCTCCGACTGGAGCAAAATGCTATCCTTGCTAGAAAAGGGCTCTATCGATAAAGAAGTATATAATCTATGGATAGAAAAGACATTAAATAAGTATAACTTTAACATTGAACCGTCCAAATAATAAACAAACGCCCCGGCGGCAACCGAAGCGAAAGCATAAATTGGCGGTAATGGTACAAGCCTCATCTACAAGTAAAACTATACCATTACGGTCCCAAAGTTTTAAGTTCAGGGTATTTTTTCGCCCTCACGAATGACAAAGGAGGCTTTACATGGCTACAATTACAAAACGTGGAGAAACCTATCGAATCCGGGTTTCCTGCGGCTATGATATTAATGGCAAGCAGATCATGAGATCCACTACCTGGAATCCACAGCCAGGCATGACAAAAAAGCAGATCGAGCGAGAACTGCAGCGACAGACCGTACTCTTTGAAGAACGCTGCCGGTCCGGTCAATTCCTTGACGGATCAATCAAATTCGCTGAGTTTGCTGAAAAATGGATTCATAACCATGCAGAGAAACAGTTGAAGGCAAAAACCGTTGCCAGGTATAAAACTTTGCTTATACGGATTAATCAGGGAATCGGTCATATTCGATTGGATAAGCTGCAGCCCCATCATATTCTGGAATTCTGTAACAATCTCGCCGAAGATGGAATTCGAGATGATCTCAAATACAAGGTGTCTTGTGACCTAAGAGCTCTTATAAAAGAAAAAGGCTTTACTATGGAACAACTTGCGACTGAGTCCGGCGTTTCAAGAGCGATCATATATTCTGCATGTTCTGGCAGGAATGTCTCCTGTAAAGTGGCCCAGAGCATATCAAAAGCCCTAAGTGTTAAAGAAGCTTTTCTGCCGGCAGAAGATACTAAAAGAGCGCTTTCCGATCGGACTCAATTACACTACTTTCGGCTTATTTCATCAATACTATCATCGGCTGTACAATGGCAAGTAATCCCTTATAATGTGTGTGCCAGAGTTAAAGCCCCCTCTGTAAAGCAAAAGGAAGCAAAGTATCTTGATGACGTTCAGGTGGCCAAGCTTTTCAATTATCTGGAGGAGGCGCCTTTTGAGTATCGTGTCTTAATCCATTTGCTTCTTTATACAGGGTTACGCCGTGGAGAGTTGTTGGGCTTGAAATGGGCCGATATTGATTTTGATAATTCCCTACTTCACGTTCGGCGAACGCTACTCTACCTACCGGGAAGAGGTTTGTTTGAAGACGATCCGAAGACAGTCGCTTCCAACAGGGTTATGAAGATTTCTGAGGGTATGATTGCCACTTTCAGAAGCTATAAAGCATGGCAGGCAGAAAAGCAACTCATCATGGGCGATAAATGGCAGGATAATGGATATTTATTTACTCGATGGAACGGCGAACCTATGCGGCCGGATACGGTGTCCGATTGGTTCAGGAAGTTCGTAAAAAAAACGGATCTACCGCCGGTATCTCTTCACAGTCTTCGACATACCAGTGCCACACTGCAGCTCATGAACGGAATCCCGATCCGAACCGTTTCGGCCAGACTTGGCCATGCAAAGACCTCCACTACATCAAATATATATAGCCATGCAATTCAGTCTCTCGATGCAAAGGCGGCAGAAGTGCTGGATGATATCTTAACCCCTATACGAGGGGGGTTAGCAAAATAAATTGATAAAACAAATTTATTGATAATTGTTTACTTTTTCTTATATTGTGGTAATATTATATTACTCCAATTTACCTTGCGGGTTAATTGGATATGAGAGGATGTCTTTCTTACTAATGTTAATAGGATTTAATGATTCAGATGTTGAAAGAATCTGCGTTGATGCAAAATATGCAGAACAAAGGTTAGGGAAACGGGTTGCAAATAAGTTGTTCCAACGAATGGAATGGTTAAGTGCAGCTAACAATTTACATATCTTTAACACTCAATATGCATTTCTTAGAATACATAAGTTAAAAGGTAATTATAAAGATTGTTATGCAATTGATATTACAGAAAGATATAGGATCGTATTTTACCCGTGTAATGAAGATGGGGAATACGATCAAAGCGATTTCCGTTATGTATCAATAATAACAATATTGGAGGTTAATAATCATTATGGAGACTAAAGCAAAAAAAATAAAGCCAAAACAATACAATGCTCCCATTGCAATTCCACCCGGGGAAACGATTAAAGAATTTTTAAACGAGTTGGGTATGACGCAAAAAGAACTCGCGCTCAGGATGGGGATGAGCGAAAAGCATTTAAGTCATTTGGTTAAAGGATCTGTAGAATTGACACGAGATACTGCCGAAAAGCTACAATTCATTTTTGGGATTGAATCGAATTTCTGGATTAATCTTGAGAATAGCTATAGGGATGCTTTGGGCAAATCAAAGAAAGTTTTCTTCAGCGATGATGAAATTTACATTGCTACAGTCATCCCTTATCCAGAACTGGCAAAACAAGGTTGGGTTACTCCTACACGTAAGGTAGAGGAAAAGGTAGTCTACTTGCGACAGTTTTTTGGCGTATGCAATCTAACCAACCTTGAAACTGTAAATGTTGCATATAGGAAAGCGAACTTACAAAAGGAAAATAAATATGCATTATTGTGCTGGATAAGGATAGCTGAATTACAAGCACTAAAAATTAAAACAAAAAAGTTCGACCGAAGAAAATTAGCAGAACTAATTCCTTCATTTCGACGTCTTACAATGAAAGATGACTTTTATACAGAATTAGTTGAATTATGTGCCGAGGCCGGTATTGCTTTAGTAGTCTCTGATCATTTAAAGGGCACGGGAGTCCAAGGGGTTACTTTTTTTAATAGTAAAAAGGATAAGGCCATTATTCAGTTAAGCGTTAGAGGTAAATACGCTGATAAATTTTGGTTTACTTTTTTCCACGAAATTTGTCACATTTTAGACGATACAAATAACGAGTTTGATTATATTACACAAGATCCAGAAGTTGAAAATCATATTGATAATATGGCGGCAAACATACTCATCCCCTATGATAAATACGAGCGCTTTACATCAAAACCATCATGTATTGAATGGAAAAACATTATGGCTTTTGCAAAGTCAGTCGAAATACATCCAGGAATCGTCGTAGGGAGAATGAAGCTTGAAGAAAAGTTACCTTATACTGTGTATACCGATGTTTCGCCAAAACTAAGAATTATAAATCATCATTAAATTCACTGCCAAGTTTAATCTAGCCAGTATTTTTTTGTAAAAATGAGCGTACGTTTTTGGTCTTTATTTGGTCGTTACGCCGGTGAAGTAGAAGTAGAAAAAATCTAATAAAAAAAAATATATCTCGTATAAACTGCTGAAATATCAACGATATTAAAGCCGTTTAAAATTTACAAGAAATTAAAATCCAATTTCCTAAACCGTGCGTCGGACGTTCGAATCGTCTCGGGAGTGCCAAAGAAATAATGATGTCTTTATGGCATCATTATTTCTTTTTTTGTTCAAAGAGGTGATTCGGACGTCCGACGAGATGGGGGCTTAGGGAAGAATTTCTTCCCCATCAGAGTTGCATTGCCTATTTGCTATATACGTCTTTGGTTGCAAATATTAAGCTTGACGCAATGAAGGCTTTGAAACGTGCAAAAATTAAAAAGAGAGCCTCAAGGGAGTGTCCATTTTGAGGCGACCATGATGTTGGTTGAAAATATTAACATTTAGGGTGGTAAACACTGCCAATGAAGCTCTCAATTTTGATTTGAAATTTACGATTGAGTAGTAGTGCGGTTTCGGAAAAAGAATGAAATAGCATAGAGTCCCGCTATTCCGACGATAGCAAATACGATCCTGCTGATAACTGCATATGTCCCGCCGAAAATACTTGAGACCAAATCATATTTGAAAAAACCGATCAGCCCCCAATTGATTGCGCCTATAATTATTAACGCCAGGGCTAAATTCCTCAAAAATGCCACAAATATCATCTCCTTGTACAATTATTTTGTATTAAATTAGTGACCAAAGCCACTGTTCGACCC
>ENA-UPSB01001414-UPSB01001414.1-bioreactor-metagenome-genome-assembly--contig:-NODE-1414-length-28166-cov-867.791825_pt1 | contig 28166 bp, 24 predicted proteins | sample MGYA00238182_ERZ773286 | MGnify/ENA primary metagenome ERZ773286 (study PRJEB29026, sample SAMN07631240) | bioreactor metagenome | isolation source: Switchgrass digestor | place: USA: Dartmouth...
CCATGAAAATCACTGCGATTATATCGCACGTACGTTCAGCAAGCAGTACGGACTGTCGCTATAGCGCTCAGGGCTATCCTGCCGACATGGTCTGAGGCATCGATCCGGACGACCAGTTCCGGTTTCAATATGAAAACCAGCAGGTGTGTAAGCATGACCGAAGAAGCTATGGAGACCTGGATGATCCTGCTTATCATGCCAATGGAAACAATGAGAAAAATGAATGTGCAGGCCCAGACAGTCATGCTGCCGTACTCTACGTAATTCAGTGTCAGCACGGGTATCAGTATAAAGAAATGCACCGCGTGTATCAGATCCTTGTACCTGTCGTTTTTCTCGATCCTTTCGATTACCTCGAAAATGACGCCGCTTACTATCAAAACGCCGCTAAAAACCAGGACCCGGGCCAGGTTCGTATCCTTGTAGATAAAATACATGCCTACTACATTGAGCACACTTGAGACAAAAAGGGAAGTCGCCAGGTAATGGACCACTCTCTTCCTGATCTGTTCGCTGAACAGCAGTGAGTCCGTCATGTTCTTCCTTATATCAAGAAAACCATACTTCTGCATAGCATAACTGACCGCCATGACCGGGATCAGCATGACGATCGGGGCCATCTGAGGTATCCTGACAGAAAATACGCTGTTGACAGCACTCTCGGTAAAAGCTCCCAGCACAAGAGCGGCCAGGATTGCCAGGATGATTATATTGGACTGCTTTCTCACGTTCCTGCTGCTGTCCGTTCTTCCCCATTTCCATAAGAAGTATATGCCGGTCAGGGTATAACCCAGGTAATACGCTATATAGAACCAATCCCAGCAGTTTTTGATCGGGACGTTGATCCAGCCGGAAGGAGTCTGTACCAGGTTGAATTGCTGCGGATTGAGCCCCGGGATATATGTAAATACGGAAAGGCATACTGCTGCGGGAAGATAAAGCAGCACATATTTCCACCACCTGTCAAGCAGATGGTTCCTGCCGGTCAGCGAAACCACGAACTGGAGCAGGATACTGAAAAAAGTCCCCCATCCGATGGCTGCGAACCTTCTCCAGAACAGGCATGCGGATATATCGGCCGCCGAGATGGCCATGGCAAAACCAAACGACCAAATGAACATCGCAGTCGTCAGTGCAAGGAAGATCCGGTTCGTGAAAGATCTTGGATTTGTATAAAGTGTGTAGATGCCCAGATATAGACTTATAATGCAAATCGAACTGAAGATGATCGAAAACACAAGAGGCAAGGCCATCACGCTGTCACTCCCGCAAGATATACATATATCTGCTTTATATATCGGTATTTACTTTTAACTGGATAACGTTTCCTCTAACCTTGTATTACATATGACAAGCCCGGGCTTGTATCAGGGGATCACTTTTCCCCTTCCTTCCTTAACGGCTCGTATGAAATCCCCGATGGTAAAAAGCTCACAGTCGAACTCCATGCCTCCGCCGGGCAAATACTCCGCGAAGTGCGCGTCGGAACCGCCGGTGTGATAAAGCCCGTATTCGTTGGCCAGGTCCAGCGCCCGCTCGTCGAACTTCGGATTCGTATGGCTTGCATTGCGGACTTCTATCGCGTCCACATGCTCGGGAAAAACACGGATCTCTTTTATGTACCATGCTTCCCGGTACGGATGGGCCTGTGAAACGAATCCGCCGGCTTCCCGCACGACTTTGAGATACTTCTCGATCGGCCATGACAGCATGTCAGGGTGTGCCAGGAGGAAATCCTTGCCCAGTCCGTATGTCAGGAATTCAGCCCCTCTGTCATTGTATTCCCATCCGAAAAACACATGGAAGTCCAGTTTGCCTGCTTCACGCAGCGCATTTTCGTAGCCCATGCAAAATAGCTCCACCCGCTGCGCCCATGGCAGATGAGCAGGTATGCACGAGTTTCCGTTGAAGAAGTGATCGGTGACTATGAGTCCCGAGTAGCCTGCCCGATAATAGGCCCGCACCATTTCCGCGCCGGTGCTCCCGGCACATGCACTTGCTTCTTTTGTATGCATGTGGGTTTCGTATCTGTATTTCTTTGGTACGGAAAGTATCTTCTCCAGTGAAAATTCCGTCATCAATCCATCCGCTGTCGCAGTATCGATCGTCATGACCCCATTGTCAGCAACGCAATTTTGTTTATCCATGTTTCACATGCTCCATACCCTGGTTGAAAAGCTGCAGTATATGATCATCATCCAGTGAATAATATACGGATTTGCCTTCCTTCCTGTATTTGACCAGCTTCATGCCCCTCATGAGCCTGAGTTGGTGCGATACGGCAGACTGTGTCATATTTACCGCTTCCGCGATATCACATACACACATTTCGCAGCAGGACAATGCAAAGATGATCTTGATCCTTGTCTGATCACCCAGCACCTTGAACAATTCGGAAAGCATGATAGCCTCGTCGTCTTTTATCATGCAGTTCCGGACCCTGTTGACACGTTCAGGATCAGTCTTCAGTTCTTCGCAGGTGTCACAGCATTCGTTTTTCATACCGATCGCCATCCGGAATAAATTTCGGATTCCAGCCCGATAATTTTATTATATTTTTAAAACCAGTATTAGTCAAATAGCAGCCAAAATGGATGTTGCTGACTTTGACGGCAATTGGTATATTTATATATAAAAGCTGGTACCGGGAGAGTTCTGCATGGCTCTGGCTATAGTATTATTGGTGATAGCGGCGTTATATGCATATATGAAGTTCGAGACAACATGGCTGAAGATAGAAAGGCTCGATTTTTCCAAAAAAGGAACCGGGCTTCGCATCATGCACCTGACGGATCTGCATGTCTACATGACGGGGATCCCGGCGGAGCGCATCAAAAAAGCGGTCAAAGCCGAGGACCCTGATATCATTCTCATTACAGGAGACTATATAAACAAGCCTGTGCATGCATCGGAGTTCCTCAGGTATCTTCAAACATTCGCCAAAGGGCGAAGAACCATAATCTGTCTCGGAAATCACGATTACAAGGCATTCGGGTCAAATACGGAAGGGCTTCGGAACTTCATACATGAAATAGAGGCGCTTGGTGTGGAAGTACTTGTAAACAGCAATGTTACAGTGGAGAAAGACGGCAGAAAATACAATATAATCGGGTTCGATGACCTGAGAAGAGGACATCCGGATATCGAAAGGGCCATGGAAGGCTGCATCCCGGACGCCCCCAAAATAGCGATAACGCACAACCCGGACCTGGTGCTCGGCATTCCCGGAAAAATAGTGGATTACATGTTCGCCGGCCACTTCCACGGCGGCCAGATATGGATGCCCTTCAACCTGGAGTTTGCGATCCTGCGCGATGACCAACTGTGCAGGATGGGCATCAGGAGAGGACTGCAGCGTGTTAACGGCATCAAGGTCTACCTGAACAGGGGCCTCGGCAACGGAGTCGTCCCGCTGCGCTTCCTGTCCCGTCCCGAAATACTCATCTGTACGATCCGATGACATTTTGCTATTCCATTATCGTGTCAGAAATAAAACTGCCCCTGTGGCCGAACTTTGCTCAGTCACAGGAGCAACTCGCTTATCTGCCTGACTTGTCCATGCTGTCCGGGCCTCATCCGTGATTACTTTTTCAGCCGCGCCCGGAGACGTTCCATCTCCTTCTCATACCCGGGCTTGCCCAGCAGTGCGAACATGTTCTTCTTGTATGCTTCGACACCGGGCTGGTCGAACGGGTTCACACCCAGCAGGTATCCGCTGATGCCGCATGCTTTTTCAAAGAAGTATACCAGGTTCCCGAACCAGTAGCTGTTCATTTCAGGTATATTCACGACGAGGTTGGGCACTCCGCCGTCATTATGCGCCAGAATGGTACCCTGCATCGCCATCCTGTTCACATAGTCTATATCCTTGCCGGCAAGGAAATTCAGGCCGTCCAGGTTGTCCTTGTCTTCCTTTATCGTGATGTTCTTTCTGGGCTTCTCTATACTCAATACCGTTTCGAATATGCTGCGGAGGCCGTCCTGGATATACTGGCCCATTGAATGCAGGTCAGTTGTGAAGTCCACGCCTGCAGGGAAAATGCCCTTATGGTCCTTGCCTTCGCTCTCGCCGTAGAGCTGTTTCCACCATTCCGTAAAATAGTGCATCGACGGCTCGTAGTTGACCATTATCTCGATGGTCTTTCCCTTCCTGTACAGCGCGTTCCTTACTGCCGCATACTGGTAGCACCCGTTCGCGGCCACATCGTCATTATTGTAAAGGTCTGCAGCATCAGCAGCGCCCTTCATCATCTCATCGATATCGATGCCTGCAACGGCTATCGGCAGAAGTCCTACAGCCGTCAGCACTGAATATCTCCCGCCGACATCATCCGGGATCACGAAGCTCTCGTATCCCTCTTCGTCAGCCAGTTTCTTCAGGGCGCCTCTTGCCCTGTCCGTAGTGGCATATATCCTTTTTGCCGCTCCGGCCTTGCCGTATTTGTTTTCGAGATATTCCCTGAAGACCCTGAATGCAATGGCAGGCTCGGTGGTCGTGCCTGACTTCGATATCACGTTGACGGATATCTCCTTGCCTTCAAGCAGCTCGAAGAGTTCCGAGATATAAGTCGAACTTATGCTGTTGCCTACAAAGTAGATCTCCGGCGCTCCTCGTCTGTCTCCGGGCAGCAGGTTGTGGAACGTATGCGAGAGTGCTTCTATCGCTGCCCTTGCACCGAGGTAAGAACCGCCGATCCCTATCACCACAAGTGCATCGGAATCGGATCTTATCTTCCCGGCAGCCTCCTTTATCCTGGCAAATTCAGCTTTGTCGTAGTTTTGGGGAAGATCCACCCAGCCGGTGAAATCACTTCCGGGTCCTGTCTTGTTATGGAGCATTTGATGAGCATTCTTTATAAAAGGGGACAAAATCGTTATCTCGTTCTCATTGATGAAGGATAATGCGTTTGAATAGTCAAAACTTATTTTTCTCATTTATTTTTTGCCTCCTGTATACAAAGTTTGTCCCGCCCCGGATCGGTTTATTTTGCATTGGCTTCACGGTCAGTTTCATGCGTACATCCTTATTTTACCGGGAATTCTCACATATTATAGCAAATCGTTGATTTCCAATCAACGTTCAAAGGATGTTTTGCCGGAATACAACAAGCTGCGGGCTTCGGCAGGCTGTAAACATAAAGGCATGATGAATAATATTTACAGCATTCTATTTATCTTACAGCTTAATATTCATCAAACCGCAAAAAATAAAACCGGATATAAAAATGCAGCAAAACGATGCGCAATATACCAGGAAACGAGAACGCAGAAACGAGGTGATTTTATGTCGAGGCCGAAAACGCCGCTGGTCCCGGAAGCCAGGGAAGCGCTTACCAGGTTCAAGATCGAGTGCGCAAAGGAAATCGGTCATGAACAGTTCGTCAAGGAAAACAACGACCATTACAAGGGCCACCTGACTGCCGCTCAGAACGGCCGTGAAGGCGGACCTATCGGAGGCCAGATGGTAAAAAGGATGATCGAGTTTGCCGAAAAAAACATCATGAAATAACATGTGGTCGTAAAACAACACCCAGGAAAAAAGCAAGGACCTGTATGCCGCGATAAAGCAAAGGAGACACAGGGAGCTAAAACAAAAGGGGACGTGAGTCTGCCGCAGGCTGTATCACACAGTGGCAGAACCCGGTCCCCTTTTTATACTCGTTTTTCCAAACGCGTCTTTCCCAGATACCTTTCGTATGTTCCTGCGATTACATCCTCAGCTGTGCTCCGAGCTCGTCTGACAGCGTATTCGTGATCTTTTCCATAGCCTTGTTCACTTCTTCGTCGGTCAGAGTCCTGTCATGGGCACGGAACGTGATGCTGTATGCGACGCTCTTCTTGCCTTCAGGCACCTGTTTGCCCCTGTAAACGTCGAACAGCTTCGCTTCCTCAAAAATTTTGCCTGCTTTTCCGATTATTACCTTCTCTATGTTCCTCACGGGGATGCCGTCATCCACGATCACGGCAATATCCCTCGTTACCGCGGGGAACTTCGGCAGCGGCTTATACTCGCGCTCTGTTGATGCGTACCTGACAAGCGGTTCGATTTCTATGAATGCGATATAATTCCTCTCTGCAGCTTCGAAATTTTCCGCTGCTGCCGGGTGTATCTCGCCGAGTATGCCGACATTCTCGCCCTTTACGATCAGACGGGCCGTCCTGCCTGGATGGAACGTCGGATCATCTCTCACGGGTTCCAGTTCGTATTCCTTAATGCCCAATGACTCCATCAGCTCTTCGATGATGCCGGAAAGATCGTAAAAATCGATATCCTCTCCATACATACCAATGGTCAGGGCCGGTTTTTCGTCAGGCAGTTCGGTCACCGGCAGGCTCTTTGGAATGTAAACGCAAGATATTTCGAAAAGCCTTGCCTCTTCGACCCTCCTGTTGTAATTGGTCGCAAGGACCCTCAACATGTCCGGGATCGTCGTTGTCCTCATTACGCTGTAGTCCTCGCCGAGCGGGTTTGAAATCACGATGGCCTTCCTCAGCGGGCTGTCTGCCGGCAGGTTCAGCATGTCGAATACCTTCGGGCTCGTGAACGAATAGGTATATGTCTCCGAAAGTCCGCAAGAGAGCATCGTCTGGCTGATTATGTCCTTTATCTTCTGTTTGCGCGTCTTGCCTCCGATGGTGGCTGCCCGGCCTTCCAGCAACGTAGGCTTTATATTGTTGTAATCATAGAACCTTGCCACTTCTTCGGCCAGGTCCGCTTCGTTCTCCAGGTCAGGCCTGAAGGTCGGAGGGATCACTGTTCCCGTGGCCTCGTCGTATTCGATCTCGAGGCGCCTGAATATCTCGAGCATCTTTTCGGCGCTGATGTCGGTCCCAAGCAGGCCGTTGATGAACTTCGGGTTGAACGGTATGGTCCTTCTCTGGTATTTCTTCGGATAGCAGTCAATGATCCCCCTGCAGACAGTTCCCGCTCCGAATTCCTCCACCAGTTGGGCGGCTCTGTTGAGAGCATTTATGACATTCTCGGGGTCAAGCCCTTTTTCGAAACGGCTCGAAGACTCAGTCCTCATGCCCAGTTTTTTTGCTGTCAGGCGTACGGATATACCATCGAAGTTAGCGGACTCAAACAGTATGGCCGTAGTGTCATCAGTGATCTCACTGTTCTCACCGCCCATGACGCCAGCAACGGCCACCGGCCTCTCAGCATCGGCGATCACAAGCATCGACTCGTCCAGCTTTCTGTCCTGCCCGTCCAGCGTACGCATGATCTCGCCGTTTTCAGCTCTTCTAACGATTATCCTGCGGCCTTTAAGGTTCCTCAGATCGAAGGCGTGCATGGGCTGTCCGTATTCGAGCATGACATAGTTCGTTATGTCTACGATATTATTGATAGGCCTGATACCTGACGCCCTGAGCCTTTGCTGCATCCAGCGGGGCGAAGGGCCTATCTTCACATTTTCCACTATCCTTGCGGCATAACGTGCGCACAGGTCGGGGGCCTTTATCTCGACTGAGACCTTACCGTCTATCGGTTCGCCGAGTTCCTTCACAGCGACTTCAGGTATCCTGAAGGATGTCCCGAATGTGGCGGCCGATTCTCGTGCGAGGCCGATGATACTGAAGCAGTCGGGCCTGTTGGATGTGATCTCGAATTCCACCACGGTGTCGTTCATTCCGAGGTATTCTTTTATATCGGTACCCGGATCCGGGTCGCCTTCCAGGATGAAAATGCCGTCCTCCGCTGCGTTGGGGTAATCGTCCTTCGTCAGCCCAAGTTCCGCTATGGAGCACATCATTCCGGCAGATTCGACGCCGCGGAGCTTGCCTTTCTTTATCCTGATCCCTCCCGGCAGGCTCGAGCCGTCCAGCGCCACCGGGACAAGGTCGTTCACTTTAATATTGGTGGCGCCGGTCACGATCTGGATGGTCCCGCTGCCGACGTCTACCTGGCACACCTGGAGGCGGTCCGCATCAGGATGCTTCTCAACAGTAAGGATCTTCCCCACGACCACCCTGTCTATCTCGGAGCCAAGCACTTCCAGGCCTTCCACCTTGGAACCCGACATGGTCAATGCATGGGCGTATTCCCTTGGGCTTACATCTATGTCCGTATAATCTTTCAACCACTTTAGCGGTAATTTCATCTCAACTATCTCCCTTCCTTGCGTATTATATCCTTATTGCGCGGCTCATCCGGGCAGCCGTATCGTGCAGCTCATTCCTGCATACGCTTTGTGCAGCCCGGTCATGCCGGCTGCCGCCGCTGTCAACCCGGGATCTGTCCGGATGCATTTCAGAACTGTTTGAGGAAGCGCATGTCGTTTTCGTGCAGCAACCTCATGTCATCGATATTGAACTTGCACATGGCTACCCTTTCGACTCCGAGCCCGAATGCAAAACCGCTGTATTCTTTCGGGTCTATCCCGCCATACCTCAATACGTTCGGATGTACCATGCCTGCGCCGAGAATCTCGATCCAGCCTTCGTCCTTGCATATCCTGCATCCTTTGCCGCCGCAGACCCAGCACGAAACGTCGACCTCTGCGCTTGGCTCGGTGAACTGGAAATGATGGGGCCTCAGCCTTATCCTTGTATCCTCGCCGAACAGTCTCCTGGCAAAGTACTGGAGCGTCCCTGTCAGGTCGCCCATTGTAACGCCGCGGTCCACGACCAGCCCTTCCACCTGGTGGAATATGGGCGAATGTGTCGCATCTACAGCGTCTGACCTGTAAACCCTTCCCGGGCAGATGATCTTGATCGGAGGTTTCTTCTTCTCCATGACCCTTATCTGTACCGATGATGTCTGGCTCCTGAGCAGGATATCGCCGTTTATGAAGAAAGTGTCCTGTGTATCTCTCGCCGGATGGCCGGCAGGGATATTCAGCGCTTCGAAATTGTAATAATCGAGTTCCACCTCAGGGCCTTCGGCTATTTCGTACCCAAGCCCGATGAACACATCCTTTATCTCATCAAGCACTATGCTCAGCGGATGCTTTTTGCCTATGAAACGCCTCCTGCCGGGTACCGTCACATCGATGGCTTCCTTCTCCAGCTTTGCCTGGCGTTCCTTTTCCTGGAGGCTTTGTGTCTTCGCCTCGAGCATCTCTTCGATGAAACTCCGCACTTCATTCGCAAGCTGGCCTATTTGAGGCCTTTCCTCGGGCGTGAGCTGCCCCATTCCCCTGAGGACGGCGGTCAGCTCGCCTTTCTTACCGAGGTACTGCAGCCGTATGCTTTCCAGTTCGGCCAGCGAACCGGCTTCATTCAGCTTCTTCTCCGCTTCCAGCTTTATTTTGTTCAACTGTTCCCGCATTGCGCTTCCTCCTTCTTGTTATTCGCTGCAATTCCAGTCGTTTGCCGTAACTTGCTTCTGATCCGGTCCTCCGGGCTCCTGGCGTCAACTCTGCCGCGCAGGGGTCCTGCACTGCAAGAACATACCCGGCCGACCGGCGGTGAAAAATTGCATCACATTATATAAAACCGAATCATTTATATATAATAAAAGCCTCCGTCCCCATGAAAGGGACGAAGGCTGTATCTCCGCGGTACCACCCAAATTTCCGAAAAAACGGACACTCTTACGCGACTTCTTCACTGCACAGGCAGATCAGGCAATCGCTTCCTGTATGTTAACGGCCAGGCGCCGGCATCTCCTACTTATCCCGCTGTACAGCCGTCCGGAACGGCCGGTACATGACTGAGGCCATGGGCATCGGCACATATTCCGAACCTTGTTCCGATACCGTATAGCACTGGGTTTTCAGGATGCAGCTCCGGAGGGAACTTCGCCGGTGTGCACATTGGCGCTGCTTTCAGCCGTGGGCAGCTCCTCTCTGTAAAGTACGTTCCGGTTACTTTCCTCTTTCATTGCTTTTGCCAGTCAATAATGTTCTGTAAATTATACATCATTTACGGTATTATATACAATATGTTTCATAAAATCAAGGAGTGATCCCATCCGTTTTGTATGCCCGCAATTTATTCTCACTGCCCTGTCCTGTACACGCGCCCATTACTTTTATCATCTGCAGCAGCCGTATCGACGTCAACGGGCCTTGCATCGGTCATGTCCCTGAAAGTGCTTGCCTGCAGTTCTCCATGCGCTTTCTCTGCCCCATCCACGGTATTTGGGTCTAAAGCGGCCTACGCAGCAGCTTCTTTTCTCTTTTCTTCCATCATGAATTTCTCCAGTTCAAGCTGGTTCCGGCACCTGATCTCTTCCTTGCGCACTTCCGCGTCCTGCCTGATCTTCTCGATCTCGATCCTGTATTTCGTTATCCTGTGGACTATGAATGGGCACACGATAATAAGCGTTATCCCGATGGCCTCCAGTGCATTTATCATGAACAAGTCCATGTCTGTACCTCCAAAATCCCCGTAATACTTGTATATATCATTTCCATTTTCCATCGTCAGGCCGATTTGTTAATTATTATATATTCAAATCGCAGAAAGGTAAATACACGAAAGGCAAATACAAAAGAAGCTGCGCAAGGCTTATGCAAAAAACAGCCGACACCGAGCCACGGCCCCATATACAGGAAGGCCATGCCTCAAATGTCCGGATGTCCCGGTCATTTGCAATCCTGTGCAGCGATGGTTTATAATTGACTTGATCACGCAGCATGCAAAGCCGCGGATAGAGGATATCGATATCGAATATTGTCCTGATTCGGAGGGTCCATGATGAGCGATAACAGGAACAACAACATAATGAACAGTAATACGAGAATCCTTCTGACCCGTTTTGCCCTGCCCGTTATCGGCGTCATAATCGCCGCAAGGATCAACAAGTGGCTCGGCATTGCGGCGCTGTTGGTGTATTTTTTGATACTTGTCTATATCTCCAGGGCAAGGATCTATACGATAATTGGCACCAGGAAGTACGGCTTTGGCCAGCTGGATGAGGCAATAAAGTGGTTCGGCCGTGCATATGCGACAAATCGTGCAAGTGTCAGGGCCGCTGTGAATTATGCTTACCTGCTTCTTAAAAACGCGGAACTGCAGAAATCCGAGGAGATCCTTCAGAAAGTGATGAAGGAACACCCGGAAAACCAGGAGATCCCTTATATAAAATCCATCATGGCTCTCGTGCTGTGGAAAAAGGGCGAACTTGACCAGGCCGTGGAAATGCTAGGGGAAGTCATTCAGACATACAAGACCACGTCTGTCTACGGAAGCCTGGGCTTTATGCTGATACAGAAAGGCGACCTCGAAAAGGCGCTGCAGTTCAATCTTGAAGCCCTCGATTTCAACCCGCGGGACAACATCATAAATGACAATCTTGGCCAGAACTATTTCCTGCTGGGCCAGTATGACAAGGCCAGGGAAGTATATGAAAAGCTGCTGGCAAAAGCCCCTTCATTCCCGGAACCATACTATAATTACGGGCTTTTGATGGAAAAGCTAGGGAATAAGGAAGAAGCGCTGGAATCGATGAAAAAAGCCCTCAATATGAAATTCTCATATCTGAGCACTATAGCAAGGGAAGAAGTCGAAACAGCCATAAGCCGGCTTGAAAACGCAGGCTGAATTTCCACATTCACAACAGGAGAGGCTGTCTGAACAAGGTCCAGGGATAAGCATTCGGCGGATCCGAACTGAAAGAGACCGGTTCCCTGAGCGTGGGATGGATAAAGCTGATCTCGACGGACCAGAGGGCAAGCTGCATCCCCGGCTCATTGACTGATGCCCCATATTTCTGGTCGCCATACAATGGGTGCCCTATAGCGGCAAACTGCACGCGGATCTGGTGAGGCCGCCCGGTGTGGAGTTTTATCAGTACCAGCGACAGTCCGTTTGCAGATCCTCTCACTTCATAGTCCAAAACCGCTTTTTTTGCGCCGGCAGGCATGCCCGGCACCGGATCGCCGATGTCGTCCAATGCTTTTACAGTGTTCGCAGCTTCATCCTTTACAAGATAATTGACCAGCGTACCTGTCAGTTCGTCCGGCACTCCGTGCACGACTGCAAGATATTTCTTGCCGAATGTTCCGGTCCTTACCTGGTCCGACAGCCGTGAAGCCGCTTTGGACGTTTTGGCAAAGACCATCGCCCCTCCGGCAGGGCGGTCGAGCCTGTGCACCAGGCCAAGATATACGTTGCCCGGCTTGTTGTACCTTTGCCTGATATCTTCTTTCAGGATCGTCAGCAAGTCCTCATCGCCTGTCTGATCGCCCTGTGTCAGTATGTTCTGAGGCTTTTCGACCACAAGCAGGTGGTTGTCTTCATATATGATTTTGATGTCTCTGCTGCTGCCCATATCCATCACTCACGCTTCCCATCTGCCAGTTGCGCCGCACGGGAGCACAAGGCCTGAAGCGCTGACAGGCAGACCTATCTCATCGGCGGTAACGCTGCCGCCAAACTTACGCTGTACCGACATCTTCAGCATGTTCCCGATAACCGTCGGCGAAAGCCCGGTCGTATATGAATTTACAATGAAAAACAGCGGCTTTTCCTTCAGCACATCCATACACATGGTTATCAGGCCATATATATTATCTTCGATCTTCCACAATTCACCGTTGGGCCCTCTTCCATATGAAGGCGGATCCATGATCACGGCGTCATACTTCCTGCCCCTCCTGATTTCACGTGCAACAAATTTCACAACATCGTCGACTATGAACCTGACGGGCCTGTCCGCAAGGCCGGACAGGGCAAGGTTCTCCTTCGCCCTGGTGACCATTCCCTTCGATGCGTCCACATGGCATACCTCGGCGCCGGCATGCGCTGCCGCGACCGTGGCTCCCCCCGTGTATGCGAACAGGTTGAGTACACTTATCCTATTCCCCGTTCCTCCGGCATCGCTTCCGGCTTCTTCAGTCCCCATGGCGCCTTTTATCTTGCTCTCTATCCACTTCCAGTTCACGGCTTGTTCCGGGAACAGGCCGGTATGTTTGAAGCCTGTAGGCTCCACGTAAAACTGCAGGTCGCCATACCGTATCGTCCATTGGGCCGGAAGCTTCCTTATGTATTCCCACCTGCCTCCTCCGCTGCTGCTCCTGTGGTAGTGGGCATCAACATCCCTCCATGCCTTCTCGTTTCCGTTGACAGGCCATATTGCCTGGGGATCGGGCCTCCTTAATGTAAATCTGCCCCATCGCTCAAGCTTCTCTCCTCCGCCGGCATCGATCAGTTCATATTCTTTCCAGTCATCCGCAAGCAACATCTCTAATTCCTCCGGAACCTGTGACTTAAGCTATGTCCTGGTAAAAGTCTGCCGCCTGGCAGCAGTGTTTATTCCTTAAAATGACCGTTCGTCCCGTTTACCCGGATCCAGGTCCATACTTTTTCCAGATGATTTTACCACATTGCGCTGAAGGATTTAAAGACACTGTTTGACTCGCCGGATACCGAACTGATATATTACAGGCAAAGCTTGATTGTGAAAAATTTTGTAACCTTTTCACGCACAGCCGGATGTTGTTAGTGAAAGGCAGAGGGGTGTGAATGCCAGATGATAAAACCGACAAACACAGATGAAAGCTTCATGCGTGTTTACCAAACATTCAGGCTTACCGTATTCGGAATCGCGTTCAATTATACCAAAAACAATGCGGACGCCTGTGATATAGTCCAGGAAGTTTTCATCAAATACCTTTCCCACGGGAACACATTTAATGGAGACGAGCATATAAAGGCATGGCTTATCCGGGTCACGATAAATGAATGCAAAAAGCATCTTATGTCTTCCTGGATAAACCATACCGTCTCATTCGAAGACCAGACGATCCCGTTTGTCGACAAACTGGAAGACCCGGATCTTTTCCGGGCGGTGATGTCGCTGCCGCTCAAATACCGTACACCTATCCATCTCCATTACTATGAGGGGTACCCGATATCCGAGATAGCTTCTCTACTCGGCGCCAGCGAGAGTACTGTCAAGGTAAGGCTGTCAAGGGCAAGAAAAATGTTGAAGAACAAGCTTAAGGAGGTTAATGAGGATGAACTTCAGGGACAGGTACAGGAAAACTTTCAGTCAATATTATGACCATTCCCTGGACGATGATGAAATTTTACGTATGATCGACCAGAAATACAGCAGCAGCAAAAGACGTTCCGGGTACAGGTGGGCTGCCACTGCGCTTGCCTCGGTGCTCCTGGTGCTGAGTACGACATATGTGTTCGCTGCTGTCGGGTGGCTGGATCTGGCCGGCATCTTCCGCGCAAATGACCCGGTCAGCGCAAAGCTTGCGGATTCGGGGATCGTGCAGGAACTCGGCATTGTTGGCGAGGATAATGATTTCACCCTGAAACTGGTGGCATTCACAGGTGATATCGAGACTCAGAAGGTGCTGTTCGAGCTGATACCAAAGAAAGACCTCAGCTATATCGACGATTACGAGGTCCGGCTCACCGCGCAGACATCTTCCCCGCAGATAATGGAAGAAACAGGCCGGGGCTGGGGCTATTGGCCGGTAGAAGCGCCGGGCACAAAAGTGATCTCTGATGACGGCAGCGAAGTGTACTATTTCAACTACGAGCTTCCTGAATTTTGGGTGAAAGGCACCACAGGAGATGTGACGATACGCGTCCTGGGCGTCAACCTGTACTATAAGGGCCAGCCTGTCGGTATGATAGCCTGCGAGTTGTTCTATACATTCACGCCTGACCGTTCGATCCTGCAGGAACCTGTTGTTGTGGCGGTAAATAAGCTGCTCACTAAAGATGTTATTGATGATTTCGTTTCATACCCGTATGACGAAGACTATGAGTATTATAAAGGCAAAATCACAGCGCCGGTAAAGCGCAGGTCGCTAATGATAGACAACATTACATTCTCCAACTACAAGGCTGAAATCAATGCAAGGATAATGGAAGATGACATCCACTTATTGGAGGCGTGCAGCATATGGGATCAATTCACCAAGCCCACATTTGCCACAAAACACTTCCTGAATGGCATAAATGACAGGAACACATATAAAATGGCAATAGTCGACAACACAGAGCGTCTCCGGCTATTTGCCGACGGTGTAGAGAAACCCATGCTGAAAGAAACGTATGCTGCTTTACCCGGCAGAGGAGATGACGGATACTTCAGCAGTTCAATCAGGTTTGAAGGATTCGACTATGAGAATGCGCAAAAAGTGGAAATACGTTTTGGAGATGAAGTAATCAAAATAAAGTAATGAAGTTTACCGCAACAGGTCGGGATCTCCCGCTTGGAGCGCTTTGCATCCTGCAGCGGGAGATCCCTGTTTCATGGAAACTCATGGGTGCGACCATGTGACTTCAATGTCAACGGCATATCCTCCGGGGATCCGCTCACTTAAACATCTGGTTTTCACGTTTAAGATCTATTCCAATCTGCTTTAAGTGGCTTCAGGATCTATTTCAGTTCCCTGCCGCCGTCGCTGGCCTCCGAAATGTAGAAAGTCGGCACCAGTCCGGTCCTGGCCGTGTATCCTTTGCCTACCTCTTCGATGAACCTGTCGACGGCATCTTCCCTTACTATGCTGACAGTACAGCCTCCAAAGCCTGCACCGGTCATTCTTGAGCCTGCAACGCCTTCCACCTTCAGTGCCTCTTCCACCAGGGCGTCAAGCTCAGCGCCTGTTACCTCGTACAGGTCTCTCAGCGAATCGTGGGACGCGATCATGTACTTGCCGAACAGCGCTATATCGTCATTGTTCAGCGCTTCGACCGACTTCAGGACCCTGTCGTCCTCAGCTATCACATGCTCAGCCCTTTTCCGGATCACTTCATCCTTTATCTCATGTCTGAACCTGTTGAAATCGTCCATCGATATCTCGCCGAGGCATGTAGCTCCAGGGAGGAATTTTTTCAGTATTTCGAAAGCTGCTTCGCACTGGCTTCTCCTCTCATTGTACTTGGAGTCGGCAAGTCCCCTCTTCTTGTTCGTGTTGGCGATCACGATTTTGTACCCTTTCAGGTTCAATGGCACGTGTTTGTAACTCAGGTCCCTGCAGTTGAGGAATATGGCGTGGTCTTTCTTTCCCATCGCGGATGCGAACTGGTCCATTATGCCGCAATTGACACCGACATAATTGTTCTCAGCCTTTTGGCATATCAGCGCCATTTCGATCATGTCGATGGGCTGGTCCAGGTCGTAAGCCGCATTGCCCAATGATACCAGCGTTACAGCTGTCGCTACTTCTATCGCCGCGGATGATGAAAGGCCGGCTCCCAGCGGCACAGTGTCGTGATACAGCAGGTCGCAGCCAACCAGCCTGTACCCTGCCTTTTGAAGTTCATCGGCTACGCCGTACTGGTAGTTGCCCCATTTCAATGATTTGTACTCATCCAGCCTGTCAAGCGACCCTGTTACCTGTATGCCCAGATCGGTGGCTATCAGGTTCATCATCCTGTCGTCCCGCGGTCTGGCGACGACGGTGGAACTCAGCGTCAATGCGGCCGGGAAAACATATCCTCCGTTGTAATCGGTGTGCTCGCCGATCAGATTGACACGCCCCGGCGATGAGAATACCCTTATGCCTTCTTCGGTACCGCCGTATACTTCGATGAACTTCTTTTTAAGATCCGCAATGGTCATATCGACACCTCTTTCCGGATTTTATCCAAGTTTCGATGACATTCCATGTAACGTTTCGCATCACTCGCTTTTCAGCGCATGTTGCTGCCGGCTGTCCCGGATCGCTGCATCCTTTTTATGTTCCCTGGCTGCCCAGGAACCTCTTGTGCGCCTCCCTGAGTTCCGCCGCCTTCTCCTCAGGTTTCGTCGGATTGGCATGGGCCCATGCCCCGGTCTCGCTGGAGGCATTGAACTTCTGCTTGTTCGATGAGCGCATCGGCGGGAAAAATTCGATATGGAAATGGTAATAATCGCTCACATCGCCGCTGTTTACGGGATCCTGGTGCATGCACATCATATACGGGAACGGGAATCCAAAAAGCGAGTCCAGCATCCCTGTCGTTTCCTTCAGAGCCCGTGCCAGGTTCGCCTTCTCCCTTCCATCGAACTGGGTGAGATTCTGTTTGTGGTTCTTGCTCACTATATACACGCCGTATGGGTATTCAGTAAAGAATGGCAGGAAGACCACAAAGTCCTCATTTTCAAAAATGACCCTGTCGCCGTGTTTCATCTCATCATCCATCATATCACAAATAAGGCATGTGCCATTGCTCTCATAGTGTTCCCTGCATGACTCCAGTTCCAGCCGGATCTTCTTGGGAATGAATGGATAGCCGTAGATCTGTCCATGCGGATGGGGCATCGTGACGCCAACCATCTCGCCCCTGTTTTCGAAAATGAAGATGTATTTGATCCTCTCATCCTTCGACAGTTCGGCGAAGCGTTCCGTCCACAAATCAACGATCTTTACTATATGCTCCACTGAAAACTGATGTAGTGATGCTGAATGGTCCGGAGAAAAAAGTATGACCTCGCACTTGCCGTATGCCTCTGCCGTCTTGTAAAAATCGGTGGCCACATCATCAGGTGTTGGCGGATTCAGCATCAGAGCCGGGAAGTCGTTGTCATACCTGTATACTTCATAATCATCAGGGACCCTTCCCGAACCAGGGCAAAACGGGCACCAGTCCTTCGGCATCTGTGGCCTGTCCTGCCTGTGTGACGCGATCATGACCCAGTCCCTGATCAAAGGGTGCCAACGCAATTCTGCCATTTGATATTCTCCTTCCACTGTTGGTACCCGGTACGGCAATATGGCAGGAGAACCGTCCCCATGTCTGACCCGTGTCCTGGAACTTTCCTCCTGTCGGGTGTCGTAGCGGGCACCTGAAATCTATTTAAAATGTTTGAACTGAGGCAGCCAGTTCTTGTTCGCCTCGAACATCTCATCCACCATCTGTTTGATTTCCGCAAGGCTCAGGACCGCCGACGTCAGCGGATCGAAGCAGACCGCATGGAATACCTTGCGCGGATCACCGGTCAGGGCTCCCTCGACTGCAAGCTCTTCACAGCGTGCGGTGGTATTGAGCAGTACTGCCAGGTGATCCGGCATCGGGCCGACATGCATCGGAGACAGTCCTCTCTTCGATGCCAGTACGGGGACCTCGACGCAGCATCCTTCCGGAAGATTGTCAATAAGCCCGTAGTTCCGCACGTTTCCGTTGAACTCGAACATGGTCCCGTCGCCTATGGTCGCATTGAATATATATGCCGCATACTCGCCGCCCCTGTTCAGGTCAACGGTCTCCTCGACAAGCCAGTCCTCGATCTCTTTTTTCCATGTGTGCTCGCGTGCGAGGTATTCATTCAGTATAAATGCATATTCGCCCGGGTTCCAGCCCGTTCCATGCGTGCAGTATCTCTCAATCAGATCGGGCCTTTTCCTGAACCATGCGTTGTATTCCGAATTATGTCCGCTGGATTCCGTGACATAGTAATCCAGATGGAGGAACATCTCGTTCCGTACTATTTCTTCGTTGTATATTTCCGGGTTTTCAGTGATCGCCTTTCTGATCAGCGGATATGCGTCTTTGCCGTTCCATTTGTATTCCAGGTAGAATGCCTGGTGATTCACGCCTGCACAAAGGTATGTGATCTCGTCCATCGGGGCGCCGATCCATCGTGCCAGCATTGCCGCAGTCCCCTGTACGCTGTGGCACAGGCCTGTCACCTTTACGTTGCTCTGGCTCTGCATCGCCCTGCACAGCATAGCCATCGGGTTCGTATAATTGAGGAATATGGCGTCCGGGCAGTAACGCTCTATATCCCTGCAGATGTCCAGCATGACAGGTATTGTCCTGAGTGCCCTGAATATACCGGCCGGCCCCCTGGTGTCGCCTACATTTATGTCTACGCCGTACTTTTTGGGGATCTCGATATCATACCTCCATACATCCACCCCGCCCGAAAGGATCGTACAGACCACGCCGTCGGCGCCCTTCAGCGCTTCCGCACGGTCTGTCGTCGCGGTCACCTTCGCCGGGTAATTCCCTGCGGCAACTATCTTGTCCACAGCTCTTTTGATATATGCAAGCCGTTCGGTATCGATGTCCATCAATGCTATCTCGGAATCCGCAAGTGCCGGGAATGACAGGATGTCCCTCACAAGGCATCTGGTGAAGCCGAAACTGCCGGCACCGATAAAGGCTATTTTTCTCATGGAAGCGCCCCCTTAAACAAGTGTTGTATGCCAGGCACGCCGGTCAGACAGCCATTGCAGTCACTGGACGGTTCTCGCGGCCGGATTTGAAGAACTCAGGCACAAGAACCGTTCCCATGTCCGAGGGCAGTCTCTATGTCCGGAAACCGTCATTCTGCCCGGCATGACACTTTTATTTTATACCACAATGTTTGTACAGCCAATGGCAGCATGCTTGAAAAATATGTTATAATGCTTGGTGGGGAAGAAGGGATTTGGATTTGAAACAGAAGTATTTAGTCACACATAGCCTGAACCACACCGATCTGAATATGTATCAATGCGGTACTGAGGTCTGCGACCCCGGACATTTCTATGGACCCGCCGTCAGGGACCATTTCCTCATCCATTATATCCACAGCGGACGGGGACGGTTCTGCGTCGGCGATAAAGTATACCACCTTTCCAAAGGGCAGGGGTTCCTGATTTGTCCGAATATCGTCACATTTTACCAGGCAGACATGGAAGACCCGTGGAATTACTCATGGGTAGGGTTCCACGGGCTGAAAGCCGAAAGCTACCTGAAAAGTGCCGGCCTGACGGCAGACAACCCCATTTTCACCGCAAATGACGATGAATTTATCGGCGGATGTTTCAGGAAAATGATCGAAGCCAAAAACCTCGCAAAAGGTCGGGAGATCCGCCTGCTCGGCCACCTTTACCTGTTCCTTTCGCAGCTGATCGAAGAAAACGGCACAGGTATGCTCACCGATACGGCCGGTTCCCGGAAAGAAGCATATGTGAAGAAGGCTATCGAGTACATTGAGATGAATTACTCGAGAAAGATGACCATTGCTGAACTCGCGCACAGCATCGGCCTCGACAGGAGTTACCTGGGCAGCATCTTCAAGGAACACTTCGGCGTCTCTCTGCAGGGTTATCTGAAAAACTACCGGATGGACAAGGCATGTGAACTGATGAAAAACGAAGACCTGTCGATAGGGGACATAGCGCGGTCTGTAGGCTATGACGACCCGCTGCTTTTCTCCAAGCTTTTCAGGAAATGCAAGGGAGTATCTCCCCGGGAGTACCGCAAGATGTACATCGACAGCCATAATGCAGGCTGATGGTCCGGCCAAGGCAGGGGCCTGATGGCAGCGAAACCACACATCATTGATCCTGCCAAGCAGAAATGTGTCAGACAGGTGCTGAATACGGCCACAGGTTAACCCTGACGGGATGCTGCAGACCATCGTCATGCCCTGCCCGGAAGAACAGCCGGCACCGGACTGCAAATATCGGCATGGGGTCCGCCGACCCGGTCATATGGTATGGAACAACTTTTTCAATTCGCTTTTTATATTCCACCCCATCGTTTTAATACACACCGCAAGAACAACGAAGGAAAGTACGCACGTTACAGGAAGCTGCCATGGGATGTTTCCCCCTGAAATGATCATCAGCACCGCCGATGTGATCAGCGAAAGCGCTGACAGCAGTATTACGGGGAGCAGGTTGTGCCTTTGCCGTTCGAAATCCGTGTACAGCAGCAGGCAAACTGCGATCAGCGAGCTGAAACATATTATCGAAACCACGTTTGCAGCCCATCCGGATGTAATGAAAACATCGATCAGGACAAGCATGACACAGCTTTGCACAATAGCCTTGGTAAACTGGCTGATACGATTGTATTCGATCATATCCGGATAAACGAGCATCGACCATATCATGTAAAGCGCCCAGATCACTATGACGCTCCATGCCTTGCCGCCCGACCAGATGTTTATTACCGCGCACATAAGAGCGGCAAGCAGGAATATGTCCCTCGCTATGCCGATTATTATGCTGCGGTGACTTTTCCTCTTCAGTGGCTTCGGGTATGTAATTTTAATCTGCAATGAGTTCACTCCCTTCAACCACCGGGGTAAGGCCATCCCGGCAAAGAAGTTCATACAGCGCTTCTTCAAATGACGGATCTGCCGTATTTTTGGATACGGACAGCGTTGCGGTGTTCCCGAAAGTCACCAGGGAGCAGCTCGCCCGGTTGGTGATCGCCGCTCCCAGTACCAGATCCATACTGTCTATCCGCCCGGCGATTTCCGGCGGCATTGATACCACACCAAGGTTGGAAAGCGTGTTGCTGAAACTCCTGTCTCCTATAAAGCCATATACCAGCCTGACAACAGGCGCCTTAAGGAAGAGCGGTATGAACCGGATAGCATTTACTATCCTGTTCGTTGCCTTGACCATCTCGTTCATAGCCTGGCAGGAGGCTTTCTCAGCAAGCTGGCGCATGATCTCCGGTATAAGCGCATCCGGTTCGTAGATTTCCGCCAGCGGGATCCGTATGCCGCAGTACATGGAAAAGTTTCTCAGTGTCTCCGAAGGGTAAAATTTCCTCATGTTCACAGGAACCTGGATGTTGAAGTCGCCGTCGATTTCGTCAGTTGCCCTTTTTCCTGCGGCAAACATAAGAGACAGTATGTACGCCGTGACAGTCGCTCCCTTCCTGACAGAAACAGCTTTCAGCGCGGCAGCGTCCATTTTGAAATGAATGACACGGCACGGTTTTATACGGGACAGCCTGCCGCCATACTGCACGGCATCTTTATCTACAAAGCTCGAAGCCGGACCCTCTGAGCGGATGTTGATAAATTCGTTTGCGACCTCGCCCGGGGATACCAGGCCGTTGACCGGCAGAACACCCTTCCCGCAGGAGGAAGCAGTCCCAAGCAGCCGAAAGTATTCCGCGATAAGAGTCTTAAGGAAACACATCCCGCCGGTCCCGTCCGTCAGGATATGGAAGTACTCTACACTGATGCGGTTCCGGTAATAAAGGACGCGGAAGGTCTGCGAACCGCTTCGCCCTATATGGATGGGCCGGCAGGGTATGCCTGTTTCCGGTTCCACGATATACCTGCGCTTTGTAGAATCAAGATAATGCCAGAAGAAACCCTTCTTGACCGTCGTAGCAAAGCTGGGGAACCGCTTTATCGTAAAAGTCAGGGCCATCTGGAGTATCTCCGGAACGACGTCCTCCTTCAGATATGCCGAAAGTCTGAACACGGACATATAGTCATGCTTCATTGCAAACGGGTATATTTTTGCGGCATTGTCCAGGGAATACCACGTGTTTGAAGGACGGCTGTAAAATCCGCCGAGATTTTTTGCGTCGAGCCGCTCCAATGCAACATCGGCAGGCAGGCCGGAGGATGCATAGAACTTCAGCGCTTTTGCAAAGTCATCCATAAGAGCTTTTTTCTCTTCTGCCGGCAATGCTATGCGGCATTCCAGGTCTTCAAAAAACAGGGCGGCTTTTTGATTATCTGCTTTCCTGGCAAATGGCAGGCTGATACTCTGCGAGTACCGTTTTTTCACGCCTTTCCTTCCGTCTTTCTGCTTTTCCTTGCAGGCCGTCGAAATATTCGGTTTTTGCGCAGTTTCTTTTTTTCTCATAGCAAATGACATATACCTCTTGACCATATCGGTTTCCTGCAAGCCGCTTTTGAAACCTTAATATAATCTTGTCCTTATGAGCGATTTCAAATCATATCTTTGCCTGTATTTTCCGAAATTTCTCCACTTTGGTATGCAAAAAGTTCTGCTGAGGTATACTTTACCACAACAGAACTTCCCATATCAAATTTTTATGGCCTTTTCCCGTATTGTGCCTGTCAAGTCTCTTCAGGCGATACTTTTTCATAACGCCTTCCGCTGCTATACCGGCAACGGTACCTGTATACCACCGCTATGTCTGCCGGTTCCGGTCCGTGCCTGTGAATCTTCCGGCGATGTTTTCTTACTTACGACACCTGCATGCCACGCCTCTGCTGTTCCGTTTTTCCATTTATGGGCTGGTTTTTTCAAAATTACAGCGTTTTCTGTACCATTTTTACATATATGGGCGCTTGGATTCAAATTTACTCCACGTATACGTTACATAAACTCCGTTAATTGTATCTTATGTAAACACTTTACGCTTAATCGAACGCAACCAGGTGGTTTATTGTTCAATAAACGAAAATTTGGTACATAAAACATATCCGGAGTTAATTCTGTGGTTTTCAGCCGACCACTCTGTCGGCATCGCGGCAGGACAACAGGCCTCGTGGCAGGGCAGCCGTCCCGTATCTGCACCGGCGGCAGGACAAACGTTACCGTATCTGCACCGGCAGCAGGATAACCGTCTCCATGTCTTTACCAGGCAGCAGCAGAATCGTCCCAACGCCTCAGCCCGCAGCAGTCAGCGCACCGGCGCCGTTGTGCAGCGGCTTGTCAGAGTACCATTCGGCCTGTGAATTATACATTGTCCTGTATAGTTCACAATTCTCCATCAGTTCATCATGCGTCCCTATGGCGGCGACCCTGCCCTTATCCATTACTATGACCCGGTCGGCTATCTTCGTAGAACCCAACCTGTGGGTAACGATAATGGCTGTTTTGCCCCTGGAGATCTCAACGAACTTCTTATATATGCGGCTTTCTTCCAAAGGATCGATGGCCGCTGTAGGTTCATCCAGGACTATGATATCATGCACACGGTAAAGACCCCTTGCGATCGCTATGCGCTGCCACTGCCCACCGGACAGGTCTACGCCGTCGAACTCCCTCGACAGCATGGTCTTGTAGCCATCCGGAAAACTCGCCCCATCAGCCTCGACGTCGGCCTGTTCGGCCGCGGCACTGACTTCCTCGGAGCTTTCCATGTCACTGATCCGTATATTGTCCTCCAGTGTCATCAGGTACCGCTGGTATTTCTGGAACACCCCGGAAACATTGCGGAACAGGGACCGGCTGTTCACTTTAGATGTGTCCATGCCATTTATCCTGACCACTCCTTCCGTAGGTTTGTACAGCCCCAGAATCAGCCTGATGAGAGTAGTCTTCCCCGCGCCGTTCTCGCCTACGATGGCTACCGTCTCGCCGGCTTTTATTTCAAACGACACATTATCAATACTCTTGCATTCGGCATTGGGGTAAATGAAGCTGACATTCTCCAGCACGATGCCTTCGCTGAAATCGGCAGTGCCTTCTTCCCCGCCGCGCTCCGGCAGTTCCATGAAACGTATGAAATTCTGCGCTTTGCCGAGGTTGGATGCCATATTGCCTATATGCCGTGCTATTACTTCCTCCATAATACCGAACATCATGCCAATGGAACCGAATACTGCAGCAAATGCGCCTACAGATATTTCACCTGCCAGCAATGCCTTTACCAGCATGTAGAGGATACCGCCGTATCCGGCAACCGTGAACCCACGCATGGCCAGCTCTATCAGGTTGGTTTTCCTGCTTGCTTCCCATTCAGCCTTTCCCAGCTTGCCAAGCGACTTGCCAAAACGGTCGATGAAGAACCGGAATGCCCCCAGGATCCGCGTTTCCTTGAAATATTCCCTGTCGGCGACCGCCTTTTCGTAATATTCATATTCCCGCCTGACCGGAGCGGCCTTGTCCTCAAACTTCGATATTATGCCCGTCCGCATGAGCTGTCCTGCAAGCACGGGTATGAAAACCATCACTATGGCCAGGATGAACTGCGGTTTCAGGTAGTACAGGTACACTCCCATAAAAGCGAAGTAAGGGATATAGAAGGTAAAAATCGTTACGCCGATATTCAGGATAAAGGCTACCGTCCAGGCTCCCTCCTGGGCCTTGTTTATATCGTCGTGGAGCCTGGTGTCTTCAAAGCATACCGGGTCGATACGCGCCATTTTGCCGTGTATGATTTTCGCCATCTCCCCGTTCAGTTTTGTTAAAACAACATCATGCATGAAATTATGCAGGCCATTCAGCAGCTCCCTGACAATACATGTCAGTCCGAGGGCTGCGATCATCATGCAGGCCTGCCTTATCGAGCCTTTGCCTGTCAGTACGTTTTCCACCGAATCATAAAAATTCTGGGTCATGAATGTTGCGAAGCCATGGGAGATCCCATGGAAAATGCTTACGATGTTTATGCAGATAAACAGGCCGGGCAGGGCGGACATATTCACCTTAAGTCCGAACAGTATAACCTTCATGAGCGAGACCTTCGGACGTTCATCCTTTTTCTTCTCCTTACGCATTTGCAGCCACCCCCGTCTCATTCATCTGCGGCCGTCCCGTTACATGCAGCGGTCCGTCGGACTCGCCGGTCTTGTACCATTCAGCCTGCGCCCTGAACATTTCCGCATATATCCCGTTTTTCTCCATAAGCTCTTCGTGGGACCCGCTTTCAGCTATCCTGCCGTCGGCAATGACATAGATGATATCCGCAAGCTTGGTTGAGCCCAGCCTGTGGCTGATGAATATCGTAGTCATGCCTCTTGAGATCTGTTCAAATTTCTTATATACCATGCTCTCGCTTACGGGGTCGAGCGAAGCCGTAGGCTCATCCAGTATCCTGAGCGGAGCGGAACTTGCTATGCCCCTGGCTATAGCCACACGCTGCCATTCGCCGCCGGAAATGTCGACGCCTTTTTCCTGTATCTTGCCCAATGGCGTATCCATGCCGTCAGGGAGCCTTTCTATCGTGTCGGACAGCCCTGCCAGTTCCGCTGCGTTTTCGATATCAGCACGGTCATGCTCCTGGTTCAGGCAGCCTAATGCTATGTTGTCGTACATGGATATGTAATACTTCGCAAAATCCTGGTATACCACCGATGACAGACCTTTTATCTCTGCCTGGGACATGCTCCGGAGAGGCCGGCCGTCCACCAGGATCTCTCCTTCGTAATTGGAATACAGTCCCGTGATCAGTTTTGTGACCGTCGTTTTTCCGGCTCCGTTCACCCCGACAAAGGCGTAATGTTTGCCGCTTTCTATCACGAAAGATATGTTATCGAGGATAAGCTTCTCCGTTCCCGGATACCTGAACGATACGTTCCTGAACTCGATAGTCCTGAAATTCACGGTCCTGTCGGGCAGGGCATTGGCGTCATCGTGTTCCTCAAGTTTCATAAACTCGGTAAGGTCTTTGAGGTATTCCATCTTCCGCGCAAGGTCTTCGATGATCCAGTTCACGCCCCACGACAGCTTGCCTGAAAGGCTGAAGACGCCGCCCATCATTCCGATAAACATACCAATGTCGATCTTTCCCTGGACGACAGGCGGCAGCATCGCAAGCATGACGGCCGTCGACAGTATCGATGTGATGATTCCGCCCATTTTCTGCTTTATGAAATTTTTGATCGAAACCTTCATCCTGAATTTCCTGGCAAATTCATACCGTTCCGCAAACTGCTCATTCAGCTTGCCGCTGTACCCATAAACACTGCGTTCTTCGACCGCTTCCCTGCTTTTGAGCACATCTGACAGGTACCATGTCCTGCGGTCGATTTTTGACATCTCCCTGTCAGCCTCATAGCTCCTCTCACCGGCTTTTGTGGCAATAACCAGGATGGGAACGCCCGATAATGCCATAAACAGCGCGATCCACCAGACTTGTGTGAACAAAGCAACGAGGATGCCTGCAGCGTAAATCAAATTTTCAGCTATATCCAAGACCCTCATGTACATATCTTTTACAGTAGTGTCGATCACGGGGCAGACCCGGTTTATCAGGTCGGCCGTATTCTGATCTTCTATATGCCTGTATTCAAGTCTTGCACGCTTTTCGGCCATTTCAGGACGCAGTTTCTTCCTGAAAACTATATTTGCCCTGCAGTTCACAAACTCCATCAGGACGCCGATAACGACTCCGTAGAGCATTATGCCCGCAAGCAAAGCTATCGGGACATATATATCACGCAGTTCCGCCGTTTTATTTAATATTGCTATTGCAGTATTGACGAATTTTGCCGTAACAAATATCGTAAATGTAGGCATCAGGCCGCTCACGATCCGCTGTACGGCAAATACCGCTGAATAAAAGGGCGATACTTTAAAAGGAAGGATGATCATATCGGGCAAGCCATATTTGTTCTTGATCAGAAACATTGCGTACCTCCTGCAATTATGTAAACCACTTTCGACGAATCATACGAAAAAAGCATCATTCAGTCTGATGTTGTTCAATCAGGTTTAATGACCAGGCTTATACAAAAGTCTATTTGTCAGAGGATAATCAATACTCTCTGATTATCGGCAGTCTTAACGTCAACAAGCACAAGGCCGGGGAAAACTTTTCCGGCCTGCTTCAATGCCCTGAACAGAGTGACAAGCTGCTCTCCAGTAAAAGAAACATCGGATATTGAAACATATTTTTTCATGCAGCTCTCTGCTATCCTGGCCGTAAACCTGTTCATTATGATGCCGATTGGCAGCGATATGTTAAAGCGATGCCCTCCTGCATCAATCTTGATTTTCATAAGAAACCTCCGCATCACTCGATCACGATTTCGACGACATCCCCATCAGCGCTTTTGACTTCCACCAGTTTGCCGATGACTCCGCTCTCCGCTGCCAGCAATATTGCGCCGAAGTCGATATCCTTTAAAGCATCGTTTCCTGAGATCTGCGGTATCTGCACTCCGATTTCCAGCCCGGCCTTGACCAGACTCAACGGCAGGTTTACCTTTACAATATCACCACGGTGACTGTTTACCGAAATCCTCAGAAGCATCTTGTTCAAGTCTTTGCGCTCCTCTTCCGGCACGACCTGAACAACATGGCTGCTGTCACCGCGCAGGAGCTTGTCAACCGTAATGCCGAAATAGTCCGCCAACCTGGGAAGCAGTGCGATGTCCGGACAGGACAGATCGTTTTCCCATTTGCTTACTGCCTGCGAAGATACGCCCATATACTCCGCAAGCTGGTCCTGCGTTATTCCCTTGGTTTTTCTGTATTCCGCGATCCGTGAACCTAATGTGTTTGCCATAAAAATACCTGCCTTTCATCATGTAATACTCAAAGCCAGCAAATGAATGTAAGCCCGAAGGCTATATCCGGAACCAGATACTGCTTTCAGCCTTTCGCACCTATATTATTACATAATTATGGCATTAATGAAATAAAGCAGTTGTTGAATTCTTCATCCGTCGGTTGTTTTTTACTCTACCATTGGTTGATAATACGCTGACAATTCCGACAGACTGCCTGATAAACACTTAACTTTTGCTTATATCGCCTGTCGCAGAGTTGGCCGGCTTCACGCATCGGTTGTTTTTGAAGTCTTTTTCACCGGAACTGCTGTCCGCGCTCCTGTATCCGGCGCCGCGCCCATTCCCAGGTATGGCCCGTCATCGGATC
>ENA-UPSB01001425-UPSB01001425.1-bioreactor-metagenome-genome-assembly--contig:-NODE-1425-length-27996-cov-33.499875_pt1 | contig 27996 bp, 28 predicted proteins | sample MGYA00238182_ERZ773286 | MGnify/ENA primary metagenome ERZ773286 (study PRJEB29026, sample SAMN07631240) | bioreactor metagenome | isolation source: Switchgrass digestor | place: USA: Dartmouth...
TTTTAGAATCCATCAAAGAAATTCATGAGTGATGATAATGAAAGAATTCACCCATGTATTTTAGAATCCATCAAAGAAATTCATGAGTGATGATAATGAAAGAATTCACCCATACAGATGAAAAGGGGGTCCGCATGGTTGATGTGGGCTCAAAGCCAGTTGTTAGGAGAACCGCGACAGCCGAGGGCCATATACTCCTGCGTGAAGACACCATAAACTTAATCCGTGAAAAGAAGATTGAAAAGGGGAACGTGCTTGCAACGGCCCAGATAGCAGCCATAGTGGCCGTTAAGAGGACCTGGGAGATAATACCCCTCTGCCATCCCCTCCCCCTCACAGGTGTTGATGTTGAATTTGACCTGGATGATGACCGGATCACCGCCAGGGTTACTGTGAGATGCGATGGGAAGACTGGTGTTGAGATGGAGGCCGTAACCGGTGTATCCGTTGCCCTGCTCACAATATGGGACATGGTTAAAAGTGTTGAGAAGGACGATGATGGCCAGTACCCTGAAACGGCCATCAGCAACATAAGAGTCATTAAAAAGGAAAAGCTGGAACTCTGAGGCGTGTTCATATGAAGTCCCTCCCACCTGAAATGAGACAGATCCTCGGGGACTGCTACCCCCATATAAGGGAGCTGAACCCTGCCCAGAGGAGTGCCATTGAAGCGGGTTACCTTGAATCAGAGGACAACTACATAATAGCCATACCCACAGCCAGCGGAAAGACCCTCCTTGGTATCATTGCAGCCCTGAAAACGGTCATGGAAGGTGGGCGCGTGATCTACACAGTGCCCCTTCTATCAATCCAGAACGAAAAGATAAAGGAATTCCGCAAACTTGAAGAACACGGTATAAGGGTCGGTAAGGACCCGCGGACCTCTGACATCGCGGTCATGGTCTTTGAATCCTTCGACAGCCTCACCAGGTTCTCATGGAATATCCTCCGGGAGGTTGACCTCCTCATCGTTGATGAATTCCACATGATAGGGGAGTACACGAGGGGCCCGGTAATCGAGTCTGCAATTACAAGGGCAAGGACCCTGAATCCATCAGTACGTATAGTTGCACTCTCTGCAACCCTCTCAAATATGGATGAAATAGCCGGATGGCTCGACGCAAGGGTTGTGGAGCACGACTACCGGCCTGTTCCCCTTCATCGGGAGGTCCTTGACACTGAGATGTTCGGGGTCAGGGAAAAGAACGATGTTGTCCTCAAGGTTCTTGAGAGGTCCCTTGAGGATGGGAGCCAGACCCTCGCCTTCGTATCCACCAGGAGGTTCACAGAGTCCCTCGCATCCCACCTTGCAGATAAGATATCAGGGAAGATACCTGATGACATGGTGGAGAGCTTCAGGGAGGTGGCCGGGAAGGTTCTTGAGGTTCCAAAGTCCAGGGGATCCCCTCCAACCTCCACCTGCCTGAAACTTGCAGAATGCCTGGAGGCAGGGATCGCATTCCACCATGCAGGACTCTTCAACAGGCAGCGGGAGATAATAGAGGACGAGTTCAGGGACGGGAATATACTGATGATAACCGCCACTCCCAGTCTCATGTACGGAGTCAACCTCCCATCAAGGACAGTTGTGATAAGGGACTACACCAGGTGGACGAGTCAGGGCCCCAGGAGGATCCCTGTATTTGATTATGAGCAGATGTCTGGTAGGGCCGGGCGGCCCCAGTATGATGATGCCGGCTACTCCTACCTCATAGCCAGGAGCCATGATGAGGCCATGGATCTGGAGGAGTACTACATCAGGGGTGAAGTCGAGAGGACGACCTCACGTATCATAGAGAACAGGGACGCCCTGTACAGACAGATAATTGCACAGGTCGCCTCCGGTCTCTCAGGAACCACGGAGGAGCTGGCAGATTTCTTCAGAAACACATTCTATGGGTACCAGATGGTTGAGGGTCCCTTCAGTGATTCATTCGGGATGGACAGTATTCAGTATGAGGTCGAGAACGCCACAGAGTACCTTATGAGGAACAGGATCCTCTATCCTGGCCCTGAAGGATTCTCCGCAACAGAGTTCGGTCTCCTCATAGCAAAATCCAATTACAGTGTGGAGACGGCCATCAAGCTCCACCAGTTTGCATCAGAGATGGATGAGATGGACATATACCGCCTCATCTATGAGATAACAAGGACACCTGATATGCCCCTGATATCATTCAAGGGGAGGAAGAGCCGGGACCCTGTCCGTGATAAGCTGATGGAACATGGGCTCTTCCTAATGGACGTCGGGAACGAAGAGGCGACGGCAGCTGCTCTGATTGAGTGGATCAATGAGAGAACAGAATATGAAATAGAGAATGCGTTTCATGTTTACGCTGCTTCAACGAGGCGCTCGGCCTACGAAGCCTCAAAAATCGTTAAATTTTTTGGTAAGATCTGCGAGATAATGGGAGTATACAGGCACTCCAGTCAACTCGAAATCCTTTCTGCAAGGCTCTATTATGGTGTGAAAGAGGATGCCATACCCCTTGTGGTTGGTGTGAGAGGGCTTGGAAGAGTCCGGGCCCGTAAGATCATCAAAACCTTTGGTGAGGATCTGCGACATGTGCGGGAAGATGAACTTAAACGTATTGATGGAATCGGACCAAAAATGGCAGGGGCTATTAGAAGGTACTGTGAAAGGTTCTGATGCCCTCATAATGGCTCTGAGGAACATGGCAGCCACTCTAGGTGTGTATGATCTGATGGAGGTGCGTGTCTTCCTAGAAAGGAGTTGCAGATTTGTTCAGGAGAGATACAGGGCAATATATGTGGATGCATATATGTCCATGGTCGTCGACTCCGTGCTTGACCTTAAGGCAGGGTTCTCAGGGACGCCTGAAATGGATGATGCACGTTACAGCCTCAGGGATGCCCTTAAAAGGCTGGATGAAATCAACGCTCCCACCATTGTTGGTTTAACTGTTTTATACAGAACCTATGTTAAGGGGGAACCGCTGCACCCTCCCGGAACACCATTTCCCGGAGGTTTTGAGGTTGAAAAAAAGGATGGTGTCCACTACTGTCCAGTTAAGGATAAACAGAGTGATAACCCGGAAGCCCTATGTGATATCTGTATCGCCAGACAGAGCCCCCTTCCCTGATCTTCCAGGAGGATTCAGCCCTTGTCTACTGTGATAAATAGGGATACCTCCAGCACATCAGAAATACCCCGAAATCGTCCGGAGTGCAGGTCGTGAGCAGATGATAAGAAGCAGTGATATTCCAGAAAAGATGACAGAGATGCAGCTCCTTGAAATGCTTAAAAAGGAGGCCTCCTCTGTCCATATAAAGGATATAATGAGTGCATCGGTCTACCTGAGGGAGGACGCCAGGTACCTGCCGCCCAGGGAGCAGAAGGAGTTCATCGAAAGGTTCACCAGGGCCTTCTTTAACAGGATACGGGATATAAAGAATGATAAAAACATCTACCAGGGTCATGTTGACACCGCAGGGTTAAAGGAATTCATAGACTTCCTTGACCAGCAGTTAAGCCAGGCAAAAACAGAAAATGAAAGGTGCTTTCAGAAGATCGCCCGTATAATAACAATCTACGTCACATTCGTAAGGAAGGAACCCGTTCATCCAGTGGGGACCCGCTTTCCCGGTGGTTTCACGGTTAGAAGGGAGGGAAATGTCTTCTACTGTCCTGTCAAGGACAGACAGATAAACACTCCCGGTGCCCTCTGCCGTTTCTGTGTCAGCATCCAGGACCCTGATATCTCCTGATATGTCAGGAGACCCGTACCAGAAGCCTGAAAGCAGGTTATTCTCTCTTCTTATTTCCTAATACATCAGGAGACCGATTCCATCAATTACCAGTGATAGGCCTATCAGGAAGGCCAGGAATACCGGGTTGCTTACGAATATCCCCAGGATTATATAGATGAATCCCAGAACCACAACAGATATGGCTGCAGCCCTTCCAGCCCTGTGTTCCCTTGAGAAAAGAGCTGTTATACCTGCAATTATAAGGATTATACCCGTTATGTATATCCAGAACGCCGCTAGGAAACTGAAGAGAGCCACATTACCTGCAATGGTCGCTGCAACGATTACACCAAGCACCCCCAGCAGAATGTAGAGCACCCCTGCTCCCCTGTTAACCTTCCATGTTCCAGAACCAAGCAGGAAGAGCCAGATAGCAACAAAGAGCACTGCCACACCAGTGAGGACACTCAGGGTAAATACTGAGAACACAGGAAAAAGAATCACAAGGATCCCCAGGATCAGAGATATGAGGCCTGGAATCTTTGTATCAGACACACTTTCACCCCCCTTCATTGTATATACTAATATGAATTTAATAAGAGGTCAAATCCAGACAGAAAAATCAGTAGATGGTTCAGCAAGAAAAGAAAAGGTGATGCAGATCAACCACCACCATCACATACCTCTGAACCCATATCCACATCCTCAAAGTCTTCCTTCATCTTCCTGATGCGGTCAATGGTGTCACCGCGACCCCCCTTCCTGACCGCCCTCCGGAGTTCGGATTTATCCACAACCTCCAGGTATCCTGTATTGTACCAGAGGTCTGAGTCCTCAAGGCGGACCCATCCCTCGCCATCCTCAACCTTGATGGCTGAGATCTCACCGGTGGTCCCTGTTCCAGTGTAACGTACAGCCATTCCCACCGTCAGAACATTTCCGTTTATGTCCTTTACCTCCATGCCATTCACCCCTCATTCAGGGGATATCTCCATGGACTCCTCCTCTTCGGGGGCCTCCTCTGCCTCATCTGCAGCTATTGCAAGGACGACGTAATCGCCGACCCGGCTGACACTCTCCATATCAACGATGAAGGTCCTCTGCTTGAGGGACAGTTCACCCTTGGATATTATGAGGGACTTTATGAGGCCCTCCTCAGGATCCACCTCCAGGTCAGAGACCTTACCTATCTCCATTGCATTTTTATCCAGCACCTTAAGACCGAGGAACTCCGTCACCTTCATTTGAACACCATGAAATGTTATGTCAGTCATGCTATAAAAAATGATTTATTCATAGCACCCCATATAATAGAACATGACTTCAGTTAAAATATTCAGTGTCTCAGGGATACCCATTGAACTCGATTTCTCATTTCTACTGCTGATGCTGTTCATATACATCCTCGCCTACCTTGGATTCCTCTCAGTGAACCTTGCAGTTCTAATAACCCTTGTATTTGTAACCGTGGTGATACATGAACTGGCCCACTCCTACGTTGCCCTGAGGTTCGGTGTGAAGATAAAGAGCATACTTCTGCTCCCCATCGGTGGGGTTTCAAGGATGGAGGAGATACCCCGCATCCCACGCCAGGAGTTCATGATATCAATCGCCGGGCCCCTCACAAATATACTCATGGCCCTCATCACAGCGGTCCCGCTCCTGTTTGGTCTGAAAGGAGCTGCTGCAAGTTTCGCAGGTGACTTCCTTGCTGTGAACCTGCTTCTTGCAATCTTCAACCTCATACCTGCCTTCCCGATGGATGGTGGCCGTATACTGAGGGCCATCCTGGCTGCGAGACTGAATTACATCAGGGCCACCCGGATAGCTTCGAACCTCGGAAAAATCATAGCGGTCCTGATGGCCGTAACCGGTCTCTTCTACAACTTCTTCCTGATACTCATCGGCTTCTTCATCTACATCGGAGCAGAGCAGGAGTACCAGGCAACCCTCATCTCATCACTCCTGGAGGGTGTCAGGGTGGCAGATGTTATGACAGAGAACCCTGTGACTCTTCACCCTCATATGACGGTTAAGGAGGCCCTCGATGTGATGTTCCGTGAAAAGCACATGGGTTATCCTGTGACCGAGGCCGGTGAACTGAGGGGTATTGTTACCTTCCATGATATATCTGATGCCAGCAGGGACCTCAGGGTGGAGGATGTCATGACAGGGGACGTTGTCACAGTGCGAGATGATGAGGAGGTTACAGGAGCCCTTGAGAAGATGAACCGGCTGCAGCTTGGAAGGCTCCCTGTGATGAGGGACGGTAAACTCACAGGTATAATTTCAAGAACAGATATAGTCAGAACACTCAACCTGATGAACAAAAAAACAGAATAACCAGGATCAAAAAACTCGAGCGATGAAAAACCGAATGGATATGATGTACAGAATGGATGAACACCGATAAACAGGGGATCAGGATCATGAAGGACGCGTCACGCCTCATAATCAATGGAATAATTTCAGGTGAAATAAGGACAAGGAAGGACCTTGAGAGGTTCAAGCACAGGGTCTGCCGTGAAATGGGACTTGAGAGATTCATGAGCAACTCTGAAATCCTTGAACATGCGACTCCGGAGGAGAAAAAGGTTATAGAGGGCCTCTTGAGAAAAAAACCCACAAGGACCATCTCAGGGGTTGCTGTCGTCGCTGTAATGTGCCAGCCCCGGGAATGCCCCCATGGGAGGTGCCTGTACTGTCCAGAGAGTGAAAAGGCACCTCCCAGTTACACTGGAGAGGAACCTGCAGCCCTGAGGGCCAGGATGTACGATTTCCACCCCTACAGGCAGGTTTACAACCGCCTGGAGCAGCTCCACAGCATAGGTCACCCCGTGGATAAGGTTGAACTCATAGTTATGGGGGGGACCTTCCCCTCCCACAGCCTCTGCTACCAGGAGTGGTTCATCTCCATGTGCCTCAAGGCCATGGTGGACTTCGGGGCGGAACTCAGGGGCATCAGGGTGGATGTGCCAGAACACCATGGATACGTGAAGGTTGAGGACGCCCAGAGACTAAACGAGTCCTCGCCGGTGAGATGCGTTGGCATGACCTTCGAGACAAGACCAGACTACTGCAGGGAGGAGGACGTGGACAGGATGCTGGGCCTGGGAGTTACCAGGGTCGAGCTGGGAGTTCAGACCATATACAACTACATCTACCAGCGGATCAAGAGAGGCCACAGCATAAGGGATGTGGTGGAATCCAACAGGATCCTCAGGGACTCCGGGGTGAAGGTTGCCATGCACCTGATGCCTGGCCTGTTCTCAGACTTTGAAAGGGACCTGCGCATATTCAGGAGGATATTCAGGGACCCCTCCTTCAGACCGGATATGATCAAGATATATCCCTGCCTTGTGACCCGTGGCAGCGAACTCTACAGCCTATGGGAGAGGGGCCTCTATAAGCCCTACTCCACTGAGGAGGCGGTTGAACTTATCGTGGAGATAAAGAAGATGATGCCGAAGTGGGTGAGGACCATGAGGATACAGAGGGATATTCCCTCACAGCTCATAGTGGACGGTGTCAGGAAGTCCAATCTCGGTGAAATGGTCTACAGGCGCCTGGAGGAGGAGGGGGTGAGGTGCAGGTGTATAAGGTGCCGTGAGGTTGGACACATGTCAAGGAGGGGTGTGAGGGTCGACGAGGATGCTGTTACCCTCATGGTGGAGGAGTACGCAGCCACCGGGGGGCGGGAGTTCTTCCTCTCCCAGGAGGACCCTGAAAATGACGTCCTTGTGGGTTTCCTGAGGCTGAGGTTCCCATCAGAGGAGGCCCACCGCCCCGAGGTCGATGATAAAACAGCCCTTGTAAGGGAACTGCATGTATACGGTTCAATGCTCCCCATAGGAGAAAGGGGAGATGCCGTTGGTCAGCACAGGGGCTACGGTGAGGAGCTACTTGCAAGGGCAGAGTCCCTGGCTGCTGATAATGGAATGGAGAAGATACTTGTAACAAGTGGGATAGGTGCCCGTGAATACTACAGCAAATTCGGATACCTGAAGGAGGGCCCCTACATGGCAAAGAAACTTTAGGTGGTTAAAATGAATGTGGAGACAAGGGAGGAACTTGCATCACTTATAGACCACACCAATGTGAGGGCTGATGCAACAGAAAATGATATTGAGAGGCTATGCAGGGAGGCGGTCAGCTACGGCTTCAGGTGCGCGGTGGTCACACCCACCAATGTCAGGCTGGCGGCTGAACTCCTTGAGGGGACCGATGTGACGGTCTGCTCAGTTGTTGGTTTCCCGGCAGGCGTCAGTACACCCCGCGTTAAGGCCCTTGAAGCCTCTGAGGCCGTTGAGAACGGGGCCGGTGAGGTGGACATGGTCATGAATATCGGGGCCATGAAGTCAGGCAATAGGGAGCTCGTATACAGGGATATCAGCGGCGTTGTTGATGCCGCCGGCGTCCCCGTCAAGGTTATACTTGAAACAGCCTATCTCACAGACAAGGAGAAGGTTGAAGCCTGCCTTATAAGTAAAGAGGCCGGTGCGGCATTTGTTAAAACATCAACAGCCTATGGTGGACTAGCCGGCGCCACAGTTGAGGATGTGATGCTCATGCGGAAAACGGTGGGTGATGAGATGGGAGTCAAGGCATCTGGGGGAATAAGGGATCTTGAAACAGCCCTTGCGATGATAGATGCTGGGGCAGACAGGATCGGGACATCAACCGGTGTACAGATAATCGAGGGATGGAGGTAGTGGCTGGTGAGGACCATGAGGATAAGGATAACCGTTGAGGGTAAGGGCCATGCCACCGGTGAACTTGATGATAGAAACCCCGAATCTGCAAGGAGAATCTATGATAGCCTTCCTATTGAGGGGAGGGCCCTCCTCTGGATGGAAGAGGTCTACTTTGACATACCCCTCGACCTTGACTATGAGAACCCCTCTGATAGTGCCTCCCCTGGTGACATCTCCTACTGGCCGCCCGGTTATGCCCTGTGCATCTTCTTTGGATCAACACAGCCCTATTCACCTGTGAACCACATAGGCAGGATAACCAAAAACCTTGAGCTCTTCTTCAGTGTGGATGAGGGTGACAGGATAATAATAGAAAGGGAAGAGTAACCTGCTGAAAGGGGCTGAGCCTCCCTGAATTCCTCCCAATAGGAAGGGAAGTAGATCTATTACAATAGAAAAGGAAGGGTTTATTCTGGAGAATTACATTACGGATGTGCTAGACATCCTCTATCTCACGGTAAAGGGTGTCCCTTCTTGCAGGGATCCTTCCTATGTCCCTCACAACCCTTATTATTTCTTCAGGCTCTGTCCTCACACCATGTGATGCCCCGGCGGACCTTGAAATGTTCTCCTCACCAAGCGTGCCCCCTATGTCATTGGCACCTGAAAGGAGGGCCACCTGGGCAAATTTGAATCCCAGTTTAACCCATGAGGCCTGTATGTTCTCAATGAGACCCCTGAACATGAGCCTGGATATTGCATAAACCTTGAGGTCGTCTGCACCCGTTGCTCCGGGCATTGCCAGCCCCTCACGGTAGATGGGTGCGTGTGGGTGCATGAAGGGGAGGGGTACGAACTCTGTAAAGCCCCCGGTCTTCTCCTGGATCCTCCTCAGTATATCCATGTGCTCAACACGGTGTTCAGGCCCGTCTATGTGACCGTACATCATTGTGCAGGTGGTGGGTATCCCCACACGGTGGGCTGTCTCTATGACCTCAACCCATTCAGCGGTACTCAGCTTGGTGGGGCATATGACTGCCCTGACATCATCATCCAGTATCTCTGCAGCTGTTCCTGGCATTGAACCAAGGCCAGCCCTCTTAAGTATTTTCAGGGCCTCTTCAACCGTTAATTCAGCATTCTGAGCCCCATAATAGACCTCCATTGGGGAAAAGGAGTGGAGGTGGATGTCCGGAAACTCGGATTTTATTGTCCTTATGAGGTCCTCATAGAAGTAGGTGTCGAGTCCCGGGTAGAGACCTCCCTGTATGCACAGCTCCCTGGCCCCCTTCTCAATGGCCTCTGCTGCGATTTCAAGGATCCTTTCTGTTTCAAGGTAGTAGGAGTCACCATCCACAGCATCCCTTTTGAATGCACAGAACCCGCACTGCCCCGAGCATATGTTGGTGAAGTTTATATTCCAGTTCTCGATGTAGGTTATCCTGTCACCGGCTTCGGCCTCCCTAACCATATCTGCAGCTATCATAAGGGCCTGGAGATCCCTGCCGGTTACTCCCATCAAATAGAGGGCTTCTTCCTTTGTGATTGGCTCATCCATCGCCTTCTGAAGTATTTTTTTTGTGCGGGTTTTGATGTTCATGGTGCCAAACATGCGATTTAGTATCTGGTTATGCAAGTTTAAAATTTTTGGTTTTTGTGAGATCCACACCCATTCAACCCCATATGGTCCATGTGGTCCATTAATCACCCGTAACCAATAAATTTAAATATTAGAGCGTACCAGCTTAATTTGGAGGTGAAATTATGGCTGAATTACCAATTGCACCAGTAGGTAGAATAATAAAAAATGCCGGTGCCCAGAGAATAAGTGATGATGCAAAAGAGGCTTTAGCAAAGGCCCTTGAAGAAATGGGTGAAGAAATCTCACGCAAAGCCGTTGAACTTGCAAAACACGCCGGCAGAAAAACTGTTAAAGCCACAGACATAGAAATGGCCGCTAAACAGTTATAATTAGGTCTTATTACTACTATTTATTTATTTTTAGGGACACTGCAAATTTTAATCTAATTTTAGGGCCTCTGCTTCCTGATTGTATCTCCAGTCCCTTCTGTATCTGCAATAAAGATATATAACTGATGATAATATATTATTACTGGTATAAGCAGTGAGGTGATTTTTTATGTCAACAATGGATAACCTGAAGGAAGCCTTTGCAGGGGAGTCCCAGGCAAACAGAAAGTATCTTGCCTTTGCAAAGAAGGCAGATGAAGAGGGATACCACCAGGTCGCAAAGCTCTTCCGTGCAGCCGCGGCGGCAGAGACCGTCCATGCGATGAACCACCTTGATGCCATGGATGCTGTCAGGAGTACCGAGGAGAACCTCAGGGAGGCAATAGAGGGAGAAACAGCTGAATTCGAGGATATGTACCCTGGTTTCATTGAGGAGGCCGAAGCCGAAGGCCATGAACAGGCTCGCTGGAGCTTCGACGTTGCAAACAGGGTTGAAAAGATCCATGCAGAGCTGTACAAGAAGGCCCTGGAGAACCTTGGAAGTAACGTTGAGGTGGACTACTACGTCTGCAACTGGTGCGGTAACACCGTTGAGGGCGAGGCTCCTTCAAGGTGCCCTATCTGTGGAGCTCCAAAGGACGAGTTCAAAAAGATAGATTAACCTAAACCTTTCTTTTATGCCGCAGCAGATTAAAGTCCCAGAAACTTTGTATTAAATGCCACTAACCAGAATTATTGAGGACCAGACCCTTCTCTGTAAATATTATCCTGAAGGTTGTCCCCCCATCTGAAATCATCTCGACCTTACCATCGATCTGTTCAGTGAGGCTTCTTACAAGCTGCAGTCCGAGTGATGGGCTACTCTCCCAGTCAATATCCTCTGGAAAACCTGCACCATCATCACTGACCTCAAGGGTAACCGTGCCGTTCCTCTTACTGAGGGAAACCGTTACCGTGCCCTCCCCATCAGGGAATGCATGCTTCACGGCATTTGTTAAAAGTTCATTTACTATGAGACCCAGGGGGACAGCCGTCTCCACATCAACCTTTAATTCATCTATCTCCAGGTTCAGCCGGATACGTGAATCCGCAGAGTAACTCCTGAATATCTCCGATGCGAGTCTACCCAGGTATTCTGCAAGGTCAATGTTCTTCAGATCCTCTGAACGGTAAAGTCTCTCATGGATCAGGGCCATGGACCGTGTCCTGTTTTCGCTCTCCCTGAAAAGATCCATGGTCTCCCTGTCCTTGACCTGTCTGGACTGGAGGCTGAGGAGGCTTGATATTATCATGAGGTTATTCTTGACTCTGTGGTGGATCTCCTTGAGGAGAAGTTCCTTCTCAGCAAGGGACTTCTCAAGCATACTCTGGGTCCTCTTGAGGTCAGAGATGTCATTTAATACAATCAGGAGGCATTCCCTTCCCTCTGCGTGTATGAGCTTGTTGTATATCCTCACGGTGTATTCCCTTCCATATGGATCTGTAAGGACCATCTCATAGGGTTCCAGAGTGCCATCCCTCTCTATCACTTCAATTTTGGACCTGAATTCCGTCTTAACATCATCAGAAAGGAATTCCAGTTCATAGATGGATCTTCCCTCAGTTCCTCTGATGGAATTCCAAGGGTCCCGGCGAGGGTTGAGTTCACATCAAGTATCCTCCCATCCTCAGGATCCAGGAGGAGTATGTATTCTGGTGAAAGGTCAAATAGGGATCTGTATTTCTCCTCACTCTCCCGCAGTCTCCTTTCGTTCTCCAGTCTCTGGGTTATATCCCTTGCAACCGATACAGCCACCTTCATCTCTCCAAGTTCAAGTAGCCTTGAGTTAACCTCAACAGGTATCCTCCTGCCATCCCTGGAGATATAGGTTCTGTTGAATGTCACCTTCCCACTTCTGAGGAGGTTTTTTATGATATCATATGACTGTTCCCTGCTCACCCCCATATCAGCAGGTGTCATCCTGAGGAGTTCATCCCTGGAATAGCCCAGCTTTTCAACTGCCGCCCTGTTAACCTCAATATATTTACCGGGAAGACCATTTTCCCTGATCTCCACGATGGTTATTATGTCCTCAACTCCATCGAAAACCGCTCTGAATTTCCTTTCACTTTCAATCAAGGCATTTTCTGCCATTTTTCTTTCCGTTACATCCCTTATGACGGCTGTTATAAATTTTTCATCCATATAATTCCAGCTGAAGACAGATATCTCCAGCGGCACCCTTGTTCCATCCTTCCGTACACCCTCAACATCTGTTACCATGATGGAAATTTCTCTGTCAATAATCCTGTTGAAATCGTGTTTTTCAAGGTTTTCCTCCGTGATTATGGTGTCGATGTGCCTACCCATCATTTCAGCTGCTCTGTAACCAAATATCTTCTCCGCTGCACTGTTCCATGATACAATACTCCCATTCCCATCAACGGTTATTATGGCGTCCCTTGCAGATTCGACTATTGTCCTGTATTTCTCCTCACTCTCTGCCAGTGCCTCCTCTGATTCCCCAATGGACTCTGATAGGATCACTGTGATGGCATTAACAAAGAACATCACAGACAGACGCATGACATCATCCTGGAATCCGCCGAGGGATGCGAGGGCATGAGTCACAAGGAGCACCATTCCAAGAAAGGCCGTCACTATGAAGGACCTTCTCCCGAACCATACCGCAGCTAATACTATGGGTATGTAAAAGAGGTGGGTGAATACTATCTCAACGCCGAAGATCATGTGAAAGTAGATGGTGGCTGCTGCGCAGAGTATGGTGAGTGCTGTGACAATTACCAGCCGGGCTCTTCTATTCCAGTATGCTTGTATCTTTTCTGCAACAGGAAGACTCTTGTAGGTCAAGAAACATCCCCCATCAAAGTGTACCACCTTAATCAGATGATGATGTTAGATGTGAGTACATGGATTTATGGTTTTAAGTTACATTATTCACAAGGTTATACTTAAAGTTAAACCATCAAATTTAACATTAGCTTAAATTGTTCCATGGACAGACATTTACCATTGAATATCTAACAGAATCTGATGGGATAAATGAATCTTCAACGCTCCAATTCAAAATTGTATCTGTGGATGAACTCCACCTGAGCTAATGTGTCCATCACACCCTTTACAGGCATAAAGGGTGCCTTTATCACCGGATCACTCCCCCTGAAGGGAAAAGGTTATATATGACCACTTCCATACTTTAGAAGGAACACGGGCCGGTGGTCTAGGGGTATGATACCTCCCTGACACGGAGGTGATCACGAGTTCGAATCTCGTCCGGCCCATCATGCCGTGGTAGTTCAGTTGGGAGAACGCCAGACTGAAGATCTGGATGTCGCTGGTTCAAGTCCGGCCCACGGCACTTATAACCACCTCTATATTTTGAGTAAGGTTTTTTGAGGCCCTAAAAAATTAATTTATATCAATCTACTTATCAACTGACTCTTAAAAACCAGGTTCTGTGACCAGCTTATCTGTGTTTATCGGAGATCGAGTTCATCTTCTATTTTTGCGATGGTCTCGTGAGAAGATCCAAAGCATATGCTTAATCACTGAAAAACTATCATTTAAAAAAAAATCAGTCAGGAGAGGGCCGCAGAATCCATTGAATGAGGGATTCTAATCAGCCAGGAGGTATGTCCCTGTGGCATCCCTTATCCTGACCCTCCTGAAGGACCCTGGCTCACCGGTTTCTGTAACAACCGGGATGTACGAACCCGTCCTTCCAATGAAACCCCCCTTCCTTCCCCTCTCAACAACGAGTATCTCCTGGAATGAACCCACCAGCCGTCTGTTTTCCTCCTCAGTTATCCTCATCTTGAGTTCCTCAAGGGCCCTGGAACGTCTGCGGAGTTCCCTGAAGTCTATCTCATCGAGTGAAGATGACCTGGCACGTGGGCGGTGCCGGTACTTTGAGAGGTGTATGAAGCTGGGTTTAACCTCCTCCAGGAGGCTGCATGTATCCATGAAGTCCTCCCACTCCTCTGTGGGGTAGCCAACGATTATGTCCGTTGCGATGGATATGTCGGGGATCTCTGACCTGAACCTTTCAACAATCATCCGGAACTCATCCACTGTGTGTCCCCTATCCATATCCCCGAGTACGCGGTCACTGCCACTCTGCACCGGGAGATGAAGGAAGCTGTAGACCTTCTCTGATTTGAATGCCTCAACAAGTCCATCAAGATCCCTGAGGACGCTTGCAGGGTGCATCATACCCACACGTATCCTGAAATTCCCGGGGATCCCTGATATCCCCTTTATGATGTCTGAGAGCTTTTCGCCGGTATCCACCCCATAGGCGGCTGTGTCCTGTGCTGTGAGCTGTATCTCCCTGCAGCCACTGGCCACTGCCTCCCTTGCCTCACTGATGATGAGGTCCGATGGATAACTCTGGATTCTTCCCCTGGCAAACCGGGTGCAGCAGTAACTGCAGCTACCATTGCACCCCTCACATATCGGTATGATGTGTATAAGGGGATTTGACCTGACCCTTGGGACCTTCACCTTCACATCTGACGTGAATCCGGTTATGCGCTCAACCAGACCATTACTGGCGGCCCTGACAGCCTGCGGCGCCCTTCTCAGCTGGTGTGGCCCAAGCCATGATGCATCTCCCGAGATGGCTTCAAGTTTAGAGGGGTCTATTTCGACCATGCAGCCAGCCACAACGAGACCCTTCTCAGGGTAGGTCTCCTGTATCTTCTTTATCCTGTTTATAACCTTGTGCTCCGTGGGATGCTTAACATAGCATGTGTTGATAATTATGACGTCAGCATCATCGATTCCTGTGAGCACAGCGCCCTCCTCCCGGAGGACGCCTGCCATGATCTCAGAGTCTGCCTGGTTGAATGTGCATCCAAATGTCTCTATATAAACCCTGATACCATCCATTGGAAATCACTCTTTAAATGTTAACCTGAAAAAATGGATTTGTGGTCTCCAGTTCAGTGGAATTTCCATCCATGCTTCCCTATCAGCGGGACGAAGGCGACCCCGCCGAGATTTCTGGACCTGTAATCGTCGGCGGAGGTCCTCTCAACCAGAACCAGTTCCTGATAGAATTTATCAGAACCCACGGGTATTAAAAGTTTTCCCCCTATCTCCAGCTGCTTCATGAGGGGATCCGGGATGTATGGTGCCGCTGCAGTCACGTATATCCTGCTGTACGGTGCCTCATCAGCGAATCCCTGGCTGCCATCACCGTGTATGACCGTTATGTTATCGTATCCAAGGCTTCTGAGTTTTCTGCGGGCCCTTTCATAGAGGCTCCCTATCCTTTCAATGGTGTAGAGGTGTCCCTCGGGTCCTATGATTTCAGCTATAACAGCTGCATTGTAGCCACAGCCGGTGCCTATCTCAAGGACCTTCATCCCGGGTTCAAGGTCAAGGATCTCAGCTATCATGGCAACCATGTGGGGTGCCGATATTGTCTGACCCTCACCTATGGGGAGTGGCATGTCCATGTAGGCCCTGTGCCTCTCATCCTCAGGGACAAACTCCTCCCTGGGCACCCTCTCCATGGCCCTCCTGACGGCCTCAGATTTTATGTATCCCCTCTCCATGAGGTCCTGAACCATTCTCCTTCTCTCATCCATCATGTGACCACAGCAGATCAGTCCCCGAAAGCCCGGGATCACACCACCCTGTCTGTCAGGTCATGGGTGAACCTCATATTAACCGGGACTCCGTAGATCCTCTTAATGTTGTGTGCGGGTGCTGAGCCCCTCCTTATCATCCTGTCCCCTGTCTTCATGCTCTTTATCCTGAAGACGTGTTCACCGATTTTCAGGACGTCACCAACCCTGAAGATGAAATCCCTGTCGATCTCAACCTTCCTTGAGTAGACCTCACCATGGAGGTCAACCGAGACACCGACACGTGCAGGTGCCTCAAGTGAAACTGCCCATACCGTCTCGATATCGTCTGCAGTGGCCCTATCAACCCTCTTACCACCTTTGAGTTCAAGGGAGGTCACCTCAACCAGTTTGCCTGAAACGGTGATGGCGTCACCTGCAGATAGCTCCTCACCAGGGTACAGTTTCACCTCATCCCGGTAGGATTTCCCGTGCTCACTGACCACTATCCTGTGGCTCCGGGGCTTTTCAATGACGATGCTGTCCCTGAAAACCGTTCCACATTCCTCGCATTCAAGTACAAGGTGCTTTATCTTCCTCGCCCTTGACTCATCGGTTCTGCTCTTCAGGACCCTGAATGATCCTGATCCACAGATAGGGCACTGCATCTCTACCCCTCATCTCCTGATATGCCAGTATTGATTGTTTTGAGGTAGTGATTCACGAGTCCGCCGTCCTCGAGGATTGATAGCATGTACTCATTGAAGGGTTTCATCCGGTATTCACTGCCTGCTGTGAGGTTCCTGATCTGGCCGCTTCTCAGATCGACGGATACTTCATCCCCGTCATCAGCCTCCACCTTCGCCATTATAACAGGTAACCCTATGTTTATGGCGTTTCTGTAGAATATCCTTGCAAAGGATTCGGCTATTATTGCAACCACACCTGCATGTTTCAGGGCGACAGGGGCCTGTTCCCTTGATGATCCGCAGCCGAAGTTGCGTCCGGCGACGATAATGTCTCCCTTCCTGACCTGAGAGGCAAATTCGGGTCTTGCACCCTCCATCACATGGGAGGCCAGTTCATCCAGACTGAAGGTCCTCAGGTAACGGCCCGGTATAATCATATCTGTATCCACGTTGTCACCGAATCTCCATACTCTTCCTCTTATGATTCCTTCCATTGTATCTCCCTTAACCTCGTGTTCTATCTGGTCCATGAAAACATCATCAGTCAGCTCGGGGCTTCATTTTATCATGAAAGCTCCCCTGTTGCGGCCCCCTGTTACTATTATCCTGCCGGGACCCATGGTCTCGGCCACGGCTCCAGCCACATTTCCCGGTTTTTCATCGGTGACCGAGTAGACCGCAGGTCCAAAGGAACTCATACCTGCACCTGGAGCCCCTGCAGATATCATCGAATCTATTATCCTGTCGATGAGTGGGTCCTGGAGTTCCCTTTCGATTCTCTTGAATCCGGTGCCCTGTATCTCGTTGACCGACTCTCCGAAGGCCTCTATGTCCCCCTCAAGGATAGCGGGCATCATCTTCATGAGTATTATGTGGGAGAGCCTCTCAACGTCACGCAGAGGGATGGGGCAGTACTCCTGGAATATGTTAACCTCCCTTCTCCCTGAAACGGATCTGTCGATTTCAGGGATGGCTATTATGATGTTCCACTCCTCAGGAAAATCATACCTTGCAATGACTGGCGGTGGTGAGGCACTTGAGGCAGATGATGGCAGGAAGTCTGACTTCTCCCTGCTGCTGTGGCCTGCATCCACTATGAATCCTCCATCCTCAAAGGACGCCACCCCTATACCCGAGGTTCCTCCCCTTCCCACAATGTGTGCGAGTTCCCTTGCAGTGAACTTCATTCCATGGTACTCTGCTACGAGTCTTGCCGTTGCAAGGGACAACTGGGTCCCTGAACCCAGACCAGAGTGGGCAGGGAACATGCTTCTTACGGTGAAATGAAACTTTTCATCACTCCCTATGTGCTTGAGGGTTCTCGTTGCAGCCTCCATTATCTTTGACCTGTATTCCTCCCTTAGCTTCCCTTCAGCATGAGAGGTGAATTCAACTCCCATATCATCTGAGGCCTCAAGGCCCACTACAAGTTCGGGTTCATTGAGTGTGATCCCGACTCCACCGTCAAGGCGGCCCCTCTCACCGTTGAGGTCTATGAGGGTCAGGTGGAGTCTGGATGGTGTGTTTATGATCAATTCAATTACCACTCCTTAATCCTTTGATTCGTTAAGGGGCTTTGCAAAGTGCCTTTCAACATCTGCCCGGTGTATCGAATTCATTGTGCAGAAGGGGACTATGCGACCGTCTGGGAGGGCGTAGTGTATGACACACCTCCTGACCCTGTCGATGTCAAAGTTCCATGGGTCCATGAAGTGCATGCATGATATAAGTAGGGTGTTGTAGTGGAACTCACCGAGGGCGGTGTAGGACCTCTCCTTGAATATGGATGTGATTATTCTCTTTATATCCACTGATTCCGGGGCCTCTGATTTATCCAGGGTTTTCGGGAGTTCTATTGCTGATCTTGCAATCACCTTTGCCTTTGCAGCTATTCCTCCCTCCTCGATTTCATCCTTACCCTTCTCGAGGACCTCAAAGAACCTGTCGACATCGATGAACCTTGTTATTGGAATTATCTTACCGTCCTCTATGAATATGTAGGTTGCTGTCCCGCAGTGCTGGTGGCATGTGAAGGTTACCTGGGGTTCTCCCTCAATGGCAGCCACGAAGTCAGATATCGGGCGGACAGATGATGCAGGGTAGAAGTCATCCATGGATATCTCTGAGCCTGTCTGTGCTTCCACCAGTTTCTGGAAGTCTGGTATCGTTATGCGCTGTTCCTCGACCCTGTCGGCGGGGGTTCTTCCTGCGAAGGAGACTGGCTGGAAGTTAACGCCCCTTATGATGTCAATGTTGTCAATTGCGAATCTTATGATGTCCCCAACCTGGTTGTCGTTCAGTCCCCTCACCAGTGTCGGGACAAGGACAACTCCAAGACCAACCTTTCTACAGTTCTCTATTGCCTGCAGTTTTATGGGGAGGAGGTTTTTACCTCTGGATACAATGTATGGTTCCTCTGTGACACCATCGAACTGGAGGTAAACCGTGTTGAGACCTGCCTCCCTGAGTTCAGCTGCAAGTTCAGGTTTACGCGCCAGTCTGACACCGTTGGTGGCTATCTGCACATGGGTGAAGCCCTCCTCCCTTGCAAGTTTCACCAGGTCGACTATGTCCTTCCTGACGGTGGGCTCACCCCCTGCGTACTGAATCGCAGGTGTTGGAACCGGCCTGTTTCTGCGGAGATTTCGCAGCATCTCCCTTATCTCTTCATAGGTTGGTTCATAGAGGTAGTTGGACACTGCTGCATTGGCAAAACAGATGGGACATTTAAGATTGCATCGATTGGTGACATCAATAAGACCAAGAACAGTGTGGCTTTCGTGTTCAGGGCAGAGCCCACAGTCCAGTGGACATCCCTTCATTGGGTCTGTCTGTGGATTCAGGAGCCCCTCACCTTCCTCATCATAATTTTCCGCCTTATGGTAGACCTTGGAATTGCTCCAGTAAACATTTTCAAATTTTCCATGTTCCGGGCATTCCTTCCTTATCAGAACCCTGCCCTCATCCTCAAAGACCTCCGCATCAACCGGTCTGAGGCATTCGGGGCAGAGACTCCTAGTTTTTTTTATTACCACAACAGTCACCTGTTAATCTGGATGTTAAAATGCATTGATCAATTCATCGGCAAATGTTATATATCTGATCCTTGAAATTATCCATGTATCCTCTTCTTTAAATCTAACCCACTCTCATGGGGTCTTAAAATTTTTGCGAGGTGTACAAGTGAATACCGATATTATCAATATTATAGATGTTCTCTATGTAATATACTTTATGTTACCCGCATATATGGCAAATATAAGTGGTCTCGTCTTTGGTGGGGGTAAGCCCCTTGATATGGGGACAACCTTCGCTGATGGGCGGCGCCTCATAGGTGATGGTGTGACCTGGAGGGGTACCGCCGCTGGTACCTTCGTCGGTTTGGTGGTGGGAGTAATTCAGGGCCTCCTTTCAGGTTCAATAATGACTGGCGCCATCACAGGGCTTTTTCTCGGATTCGGAGCACTTATGGGTGATGCTGCGGGCAGTTTCATCAAAAGAAGGCTTAAGATAGATAGGGGCAGGCCCGCACCAATTCTTGACCAGCTCGATTTCGTCTTCGGAGCCCTGATACTGGTATCCCCCATTGTTGTGCCACCCATTGATTACATAATCCTCATAATGCTTATTACACTGGTTCTTCATCTCTCAGCCAACATAATCGCCTACCTCCTAGGTATGAAGGACGTCTGGTACTGATGGAATGAATAACCGATAAAATAATGGGTTTCCTGAGAGGGTGCTGAAGGGGCGTCCTGTGATCTTTTCAGGGACAGGAAAAAATGCCCATTTCAGGATTTATTTCTTTCTTGAATCATGCACACAGAAGCAGGGTAAAGAGGACCATGTTTTCAGCCCACCTCTTCAATACACATAAAACCATCTCACTAATTTATCTTGACGGTTCCACGGTCCTCCATGCATCAGGAGAGAAGGGAACTGCTACTCCTTAGGAGCTTGATGGTCATGAAAAACACCTCAAGGGGTGATGACCACTCAGGGACCTCATAGACCAGCGTTGGGTACCCTGCAGCTGCCAGGGGCCTTGAGAAGAGCCTCCCTGATGAGCTTCTGTATTTAGCCCTGCCCGAGACCGGGTAATAGTTGAATCCATCCTCCTTAACCCTTTCAGCGATCTCCACGGATGCCCTGTCCATCTGAGGGGTTGCTACATAGAATCCCTCACCGTAGCCAGGTTTATGGGCGTGTGCAATTACAACGAGGTCATAGTCTGACCTCTTTATATCAGGGAGGATGTAGGTGGCTGCAAGACCCTCACCATTGGCTCTTCCCCTTGAATAATCCTGTGGACTGTCCTCAACGTTGATGCTGTAGATTATAACCTCCACCGGGAGCAGGGCAAATACACGTCCAGCCCACTGGACAGGGGCTATCGATACCTCTTCCCTTGGATGTATGCCAGTTACAATGGCTATCTTTACACTCTGCTCACCATAGTGGGCGTAGATGTCCCTCGTCACGTACCCCCTTGAATCCGAGCCTATGGTTGAATGCTCAGAGAGGTTCAGTACCACGACTGTGGTAACAAGGACCGCCACAATGGCTGCAAGAACAATCCTTAACCTCATGGAACCAGCTTCGTCTCATATTTTAAGTCTTCATCATCCCTGGGCCTGGAGATAGTCCTCCATGAGGAGTGCTGTGCCCACTGCAGGTGCCACCACACACTCTTCCTCAGTTAAGAATTCATCCATGGTCCTGCATTCCAGTTCAAGGACCTCTGCAGCCCTCTGTGCCAGTATCTTCATCCCGAGGCCCGTTGTAACAACCTCCTCCAGGCCCTCACGCTCTGAAACCTCGGCTATCCCCTCGGCTATCTTGAGGATCTGCTGGTGGTAGATGTACTCTGCAACGTCAAGCACATCACCCGGGCTGAGGAGTTCAAGGTCCGCGCATAGAACCCTGGCTATCCTCAGCATGCACTCCTCCACCGATTTCCCGGCCCCATCAGGTGTGCTGCATGTGTAATCTGATTCCCTGATGTTCCCCAGTACCCTGTGGACGTCTGCGGTGACTGCGAAGAGTTCAGATGAAACCCTGAACCATTTATCCTGGAGGGGCACCCTGTCAACTATGGTGGCCACGTTGGTCCGGAGTGTCCCTGTGTATACCAGTTCCCCTGTTGAAAGCCTTTCAAGGTCATTCCTACCCCTTGCAGCCTCGAAGCCATCCTTTACAGGTATTATATCTGTTGTGGTACTTCCAACATCAACCATTATGCAGTCACTGCTCATTGCAGATGCTATCTGGGATGTTGCAACCCAGTTGGCTGCCGCTATGTTCATGGGGTCTCCGAGGGCCTCTGATGCATCGACCATCCCTGAGAGACTCACGTATGCAACTGGAACATCGAAGGCCCCCTCCACCCTGTCAATTATATCGGCAACACCGGCAGCCTTGCTGGGGTATGCGTCCACCAGTTCAGCTGTCATGCATACACCCACACCCTCAAGTTCATGAAGGTCATCGCCCACCATCTCGAGGAGTGTCTCTGCAAGTTCGTCCTTTCTGAGCCACATCGGGAGGTACCTGAAATCAACCCTCACCTCCTTCATGTCTCCGTCAGAGCCAAAGTCTATTATGGCCATGTCGGTGTTTGCTCCTCCAATATCAAATCCTGCAATCTTCATGAAACTTCATCTCCATAATCCTGAATCAAGTAGAGTAAATAGAGAATTATATGCAGCGAATCAACAGTACAGATCAGTATCCCCTGAAACCTTCATTGACCTCCACAATCATGCCATCCGTGCCCTTCCTGAAGGATGCTGTGCCATTGAATTTAACACCAGAAGGGAGTCTTCCAAGGACAGATTCGAGTATGAGGTGGCCAAGGTTCGCCTCCGCAACCCTCCTGAGCCCTATGTATGGCGTTGTGATCCTGGAGTTTATCTCAACAACGTAGGGCTCATCTGCAAGTATTAGGTCAACGCCGACATATCCCCTTAAACCTGGAATGGACTCCACGGCCCTCCTGGCGACGGTGAATGCATCCTCCCTCATCTCATGATCCACCGGTGCGCTACCACCACTGTATTCCAGTTCACTGCCAGCCATGATGATGTCCTGCCTGTTGAGGCTCAGGGGGAGTGCCCTCTCACCGTCGGATAGGAGGCTCACACTCACACTCTCACCCTCAATGAAGTCCTGTATGATCAGGTCTCCTGATAAATCAGGCGCATCACCGGGTTCAAGGATCCTTATACCCTGACAGGCGACCCCGTCGGCAGGTTTCACTATGAGCCTTGAAGGGACATCAACGATCTCTTCAGGTTCATAGGTCCCGATGAGGGGGACCCTTCCATCAAGGGCCCTGTATGTCAGCCTCTTATCTGAACATGTCATCACGGCATCCCCTGATGAACCAAGGAGCAGCACCCCTGATTTCTCAATGATGCGGGTGAGCCTGTAGAGCTCCATACCCTCCTCTGCTGCGATGAACATGCATGCATCGAATCCCTTAAGATTCTCCTGGAGCCATTCATCCAGATCACCTATGATGGATGGTCTGAAGCCCGCCCCGATGTCCATATCTGCAAACCTCTCAGAGAGGAGGAACTCAACATCAAAGTCTCTGAAATCTGCAAGGAGGGCCTCCAGCATTGATCGTCCTTCAAGAAATATTTCAGGGTCATCTATGCCTGAGGCCGTGGCATATTCAAAGATAAGGAGCTTCAAGGACGGCCCACACCCCTGAATGTTATACCCCTTGCCCTGAACCTCTCAGGGTCCATGACGGGCCTGGTGCATATGAATATCCCGCCCGGGATCATCTCAGGTGTTATTTCAAGGTACTCTGTATGGTCTGTCATGAGGACCACGCAGTCAGAGTTGAGGGACTCCTCAAGGGAAACCGGTTCAACACCCATCCCCCTTATGATTTCAGGGCTGACATGGGGGTCGTTCACCAGGACCCTGGCTCCCTCAGAGAGAAGGGCTGCGACCAGCGGCCTTGTCGGTGTCTCCCTTGCATCAGCCACATCACCCTTGTAGGCAACCCCGAGAATCCCCACATTTGAACCCTCGAGGCTCTTACCCCTGGATTCAAGTGTTTCCCTCACGATTTCAAGGACGTGCAGGGGCATGGACTCATTTACCTCCCTGGCCGTCCTTATTAGCCTTGCAGGCACGCCCTTCCTCTCCGCCATCTCCACTATGAAGTAGGGGTCTATTGAGAGGCAGTGACCGCCGACACCCGGACCCGGTGTGTGTATGTTCACCCGTGGATGGTGGTTTGCTGCCTCGATGGCGTTTATGGCGTCTATACCAAGGGCCTCACATATAACCGCAAGCTCATTGGCAAGGGCTATGTTGGTGTCCCTGTAGGTGTTCTCCATCAGTTTAACCATCTCGGCTGTCATGAGGTCATCCACGACTATTACCTCGCCGGATGTCATCCTCCTGTAGAGTTCAGCGGCCCTCCGGGCGCTTTCAGGGTCAGCACCCCCTATTACCCTTGCATTGTTCTGCATTTCATGGAGGGTGTTGTTGGGTAGTGCCCTCTCAGGGGTGTAGGCGAGTCCAAAGTCCTCTGAGACCTTAAGACCTGTTTTCTCCAGTATGGGGAGCACCACGTTCTGACAGGCCCCCGGGGGTACTGTGCTCTCCACTATCACAAGGTCCCCCTTTTTAAGGCCCCTGGAGATTGTTTCGGCTGCAGATATGACTGCAGATAGATCTGATGTGTTGTCACTGTTGACCGGTGTTGGCACAACAATTATCATGACCTCTGATTCCGCTGCAGCCCTCTCACCGTCCATGGTGGCCCCCAGATTACCTGTCCCAACGACCTCGGCCACCAGTTCATCAAGGCCCGGTTCAAGGACGGGTGACCTTCCTATGTTAACCTTCTCCACTGTTTCAGGGTTTATGTCAACCCCTGTGACCTTAAAGCCGGCCCTCGCAAATAGTGCCGCTGTTGGAAGACCTATATGTCCAAGACCAAATACTGCTATCCTCTGATCATCCATATCAATTCCTCCGGGACCCTGATTCTATGAGAACATCCAGTCCCCTGAGGTTGAGGTCAGGAGCCGGGAAGAGAATTTCGCCTGCAGAGTAGACCATCCTCACAGATACGTCCTCCCTCTCAGCCAGGTCCGAGACGGTTATATCCTCCTCAACGTGTATCAGTCTCCTTGATGGTATGGACATAACCTCCTCAGGGGCTTCCATTCCAAGTTTACCCTCCCTGTGGAGACGGAGGGTTTCTTCAATTATCCTCTCTGAGGCATGGCCATCCCCGTAGGGGTTCTCTGCCTCCATCATCCTCCTCCTGAAATCGGGGTCCTCGAGGAGCCTCCTCGCCGTCCCGGTTATCATCTCCCTGTCGGCGCCCACAAGGATATTGCCCCCCGCCTCAACTGTCTCGGGGCGTTCTGTGTTGTACCTGAGGGTCAGGCAGGGTACGTTGAAGGTTATTGCCTCCTCCTGGAGTCCCCCTGAATCTGTGAGTACCATGAATGAGTTTGAAAGAAGAAGAAGGAAGTCAAGGTAGCCCATTGGTTTCATGAGTGTGACGTGGGCCGCATCCTGGAGCATGGTGTAGAGTCCAAATCTTTCAAGGTTCTTCCTGGTTCTTGGATGGACCGGGAAGACTATCCTGAATTCCTCAAGTTCAAGTATGGCGTCTATTATTGATCTGAGCCTTTCAGGGTTGTCCACGTTCTCTGCCCGGTGAAGCGTCAGGGCGACAATTCTGTCATCCTCTGAGAACTCTGAGAGGATGTCCGATTTCCTTGATGCTATCTCAATGTTCCTGAGGCAGGCGTCCACCACAGTGTTTCCTGTGATAAGGATCATCTCTGGATCCACGCCCTCCATGAGGAGGTTGATGGCTGACTCCTCTGTTGGGACGTAGTAGAGTTTTGAGCAGACATCTGCAACCATCCTGTTTATCTCCTCGGGCATGGTCCTGTCAAAGGACCTCAAACCGGCCTCGACATGTCCAACGGGTATGTGGAGTTTGACCGCTGCCAGTGCCCCTGCAAGGACGGCATTGGTATCCCCCTGGACCATTACAATATCCGGTTCCTCCCTTAAGAGCACTTCCTCCAGACCCCTGAGCATCTCGGCGGTCATGGCCCCGTGGCTCCCTGAGCCCACACCTATGTTGTGGTGGGGTGCCGGGAGTTCAAGGTCAATGAAGAACTGATCAGACATCTCATGGTCATAGTGCTGACCGGTGTGTATCAGTACGAATTCCATGCCACGCTTCCTTATCTCATCTATAACAGGAGCCATCTTGATTATCTCTGGCCTTGTCCCTAAAATAATCGCAATCTTCATGTTAACCACTTAAAAGAGTCTCATTTATGGTTCCTTCTTCGCTGAGCCCTGTACTCGGTTATTACCTTGAGGAGCTCCTCTTCTTCTTTCTTCTTCCTTTTTTCATTTAATCTGTGTTTCCATTTTTTTATTTCTCTATTTAAATCTTGAGTTTTAACTGACCCGAAATCATCATGTACCCTTATATGGAGTGATCTGACCGGTATAACGGGCACCTCCGCCCCCTCAAATACCTCAAGGGCCTGGTGGGACATCTTATCCTCAGTTATTATTGCCCTTGGTCCCAGATCCAGGAGTATTCTTGCGGTCTGTGAACCACCTCCTTCCGAGCTCCTGAGAAGCAGCACGTCTCCAGTCTTTATTTTCCATCTGGAGCAGGCCCTCCGTATTCCATCCCTTGTGAAGGTTTCTATGATCTTGATGGGTGTGGTGTCGCCGGAGGACTCCATGTCCCTTATCTGGAGGAGGGAGTCAAGGTCCCTTTCAAGTGCCTCCCTGCGGGATTTTTCATCTGCGTATTTCCTCTGAAGCTTCTCTATAACCTTTAATTTGTGTGAAAGTTCTCTGTTTAAAAGCAGATCCTTTGAATACTCATACTGGATCCTTTCAAGTTTTTTCTCGAGCCTTGACTTCTCATCCTCCAGTTCCCTTATCTTCTCCAGGAGGGACTTCTTTTCCCTCTTCAACCTTTCAATGGTTGATCCCTGGTTTCTTAACCTTGACCGCTGGGCCCTGATGGTCCTTCTGAGCTTTTCAACATCATATTCGTCGCCATGAGACTCCCTTTCTGAAATTTCCATGGTTTCAGATTCTTCTTCCCCTTTCACTGACCTTATTGCCTCTGCGATGGGTTTTCCCATTATCACAAGGCCCTTGACCCTCAGGGTATCAGAGGGGCTCATGCCGGTTTCGCTGGTCTTTCTTTCTATCTGCTTCAGCTTCATCTCATAATGCCTGTAGGCCTTCACGGCAGCTGCCAGGGCGTCCCTTTCGTGTGAGTTTTCAGGTGTGAAATCTGTTTCCCTCAGGAAATCCGATACCAGTTCATTCTTGAAGGATATGGTCATGACCCTTTCAGGTGTGTAGAGCCTTGCATTGAGCATTGAAGCTATCCTTTTCACTGCGCTGGGGGCTGGGTGGACGTCCGATGCCACTATAACAGGTTTTCCGTGTTCGATTATCCTTTCAATTATATCGGACCTTGCCGCCTCCTTCATGCTTCCAAGGTGGAGGAGTCTTCCCTCAAGGTCAACCAGGGCAAGGCCGACTGTGTGACCCGGGTCAATACCGGCTATCGTGAGGGGCTTTATCTCCACCCCTGACTTTTTCCTCTTATGCAGATTATGATCCTCCAGAACTGTATCCATCAGTGTAACTGTATATTTATAATTACTTACAGTTTTTGATGAATTCAGGGTATGCCCTGGATGACACCGGTTCAACGAGCTACTCCACTGGCACCTCATGGGGATGCTGACCACTCCGGCTGATGACACGGATGTAACGGAGCCACAGGGACGAAACACACCGGATGATAGAGCAAGAACACCCTGGATCCAGAGAATATGTGGCCAAAGTGGCAGACCGGTGATGGCTGCTTCTTAATCAGTCAGTCAGCTCATGTTCCTGCAGATCCCTCAGGTGATCACTCATAGCTCTCCTTACCAGGCTCATCTCCCGGTACAACCGGAATTCCTCTTCAAGCAGGGATATGAACCGTTTAAACGCATATTCATCATGCCTGAGTTTTATCTTAACCCCATATTTGAGATCCATGAGGATGAGGTTCTCGGGGGGCATGGGCTCCAGAAACACCCTCCGGTCAGTATCCAGGAGCCCGGCCATGTCATCAGGAGCAAGCTCCCCTTCAGATACCATTAAGAGAGCCCTGACCATCTTACGAACCATCTGCCAGAGGAAACTCTCACCGTAGACATCGATGATGATGGAATCACCGACCTCGGATATCCTGACATCATTTATCCTTCTCACGGGGTCCCTGTCTCTCCTCCTTGAGAAGTTGCTGAAGTCATGGGTCCCCCTGAAGT
>ENA-UPSB01001427-UPSB01001427.1-bioreactor-metagenome-genome-assembly--contig:-NODE-1427-length-27984-cov-5.642522_pt1 | contig 27984 bp, 25 predicted proteins | sample MGYA00238182_ERZ773286 | MGnify/ENA primary metagenome ERZ773286 (study PRJEB29026, sample SAMN07631240) | bioreactor metagenome | isolation source: Switchgrass digestor | place: USA: Dartmouth...
GCGCTTTGAATTCCCGAAATCTGTACTTGCCCAGTTGGGTTTTACCGGAATTAGCAGTTGAGCCGCCTAAATACATTTCCTTCTTATTTAGTTATGAATAAAGGACTAGGTCTTCAAATTTCATTGTTTTCATTTAGTAATATTTATTGTTCCATTAATACAATACATAAATAAAAAATCCCGCCTCATTGAGACGGGTTATGTATCTATATTAACACTAACCGATATATTCAACTCCCATATAGGGTCTCAAAGCTTCAGGTATCCGGATTCTTCCGTCCTTTTCCTGATAGTTTTCCAAGATAGCGGCTACGGTTCTTCCTACAGCCAGCCCACTGCCGTTTAAGGTATGAACATATTCCGGCTTTTCCTTAGGGCTGCGGCGGAAGCGAATATTAGCTCTTCTAGCTTGAAAATCTTCAAAGTTACTGCACGATGAAATTTCCCTATAATCGTTAAAGCTTGGCAACCAAACTTCAATATCATAGGTTTTCGCCGAGCTAAATCCCAAATCTCCTGTACACAGGGTTACGACCCTATACGGGAGTTCCAATTCTTGCAAAATAGCTTCGGCATCGGCGGTTAACTTTTCCAATTCGTCATAGGAGTTCTCCGGCAGAGCAAACTTAACCAACTCAACCTTATTAAACTGGTGCTGTCTGATCAAACCTCTGGTATCCCTGCCCGCAGCGCCGGCTTCCGCCCGGAAACAACCGCTGTAGGCGCAGTAGTATAGGGGTAATCTATCGGCATCAAGAATTTCATCTCGGTGAATATTGGTAACAGGCACTTCAGCAGTTGGGATAAGAAAATAGTCGGTATTTTCAATTTTAAAAGCGTCTTCTTCAAATTTGGGCAACTGACCCGTACCGATCATCGATTGCCGGTTAACTATAAAAGGGGGAAATACTTCCGTGTAGCCCTTTTGCGTGTGCTTGTCCAACATGAAGTTGATAAGGGCCCTCTCCAATTTGGCGCCCAAACCTTTATAGAAGGTGAACCTTGCTCCGGTTACTTTGCCGGCCCGACCGAAATCCAAAATATCGTGCTTTTCACCCAAGTCAAAATGAGCCAAAGGTTCAAAGTCAAATTTCCTGGGCGTGCCCCATCTTCTGACTTCAACATTCGAGCTCTCATCTTTCCCTACCGGAACGGACTGATGAGGGATATTCGGAATCAAATAAAGTATCTGTTGCATGGAGCTTTCAATATCGGCCAAGTTTTCATCAAGTTCTTTGATTCTTTGACTGACTTCCCGCATTTGCCTGATCACATCTTCTGCACTTTGGCCGCTTTTTTTGAGCCTTGCTACTTCTTCAGATACTTTATTGCGCTCGGCCTTTAGCTGCTCTACTTCATATATAATTTGTCTTCTCTTCTCTTCCTTTCGTAAAAAATCGTCCAGATTAATATCCGCATTTCGTTTTGCCAATGCTTCTTTGACCACATCCGGATTGTTGCGCACAAATTTTAGGTCGAGCATTACGAATCCCCCCATTTATGAAAAGCTGTCTTTTCCAAAAAACTCTCTTCTTGTCTAAAAACTATTTTAAAGCAAAAAGAAAATAAATTAATCAATCATATTGACAAAGTATTCATGTACCCTAAGATCGTCGGTTAATTCCGGATGAAAAGCGCTGGCTAAGATTTTACCCTGGCGAACAAACACAATCTTGTCCTGGTAGCGGGCAAGAATGTCCACGCCTTCGCCGGTTTCAAGTACATACGGAGCCCGGATAAAGACGGCTCTGAATTTTTTCTCTCCCAATGTTTCAATCGGGATGTCCGTTTCAAAACTGTCAACCTGGCGACCGAAAGCGTTTCTTTTTACTAAGGTATCCAGCAGATCTAAAGAATATTGATTGTATTGATCAATCCTCTTGCTTAACAAAATCATGCCGGCACAGGTACCAAAAATGGGCATGCCTTGCAGTGCCATTTCTCTTATTTGATCACCGAAGCCGTCCATGGCCAATTGTTTTCCAATGGCCGTACTTTCTCCTCCGGGTATGACAAGGGCTTGTATACCTTTTAAATCCTCTTTGGAACGTACTTCCTGAGTTTCTACTCCAAGTTTTTCCAAAGACTGGCAATGTTCTCTAAAAGCACCCTGAATGGCTAAAACTCCTACTTTTTTGACCAAAATTACCAACCTCGCTCCTGCATCCGCTCTGCGGGTCCGATAGTTGAGATATCAATACCGGGCATTGCTTCACCTAAGCCTTCGGAAAGCTTGGCCAGCATTTCCGGATCATTGTAATGAGTTGTAGCCATAACAATAGCTTTAGCCCTTTTAACCGGATCGGCTGATTTGAAAATTCCAGAACCTACAAAAATACCGTCACAGCCAAGCTGCATCATTAAAGCGGCATCAGCAGGGGTGGCAATTCCTCCGGCAGCAAAATTGACCACCGGCAATTTTCCGTGTTCGGCAACATAAAGAACCAAATCGTACGGAGCGCCCATTTCTTTGGCAGCCGTCATAAGTTCTTCTTTGGGCATAGTAGTTAGACGACGGATTTCAGCCATCACTGTGCGCATATGTCTTACGGCTTCCACTACATTGCCGGTTCCGGCTTCCCCTTTGGTTCTGATCATCGCAGCGCCTTCTCCGATTCGGCGTAAAGCCTCGCCAAGATTGCGGGCGCCACAAACAAACGGAACTTTAAATCTATGTTTGTCAATATGATAGAGTTCGTCAGCAGGAGTAAGGACTTCGCTTTCGTCGATAAAATCGACACCTAAAGCTTCAAGAATCTGGGCCTCAACAAAATGTCCGATTCTGGCTTTAGCCATTACCGGTATGCTTACGGCTTCCATGATTTTCTTGATAACAGTGGGGTCGGCCATTCTGGCTACGCCACCCGAAGCCCTTATATCCGCCGGGACTCTTTCCAAAGCCATAACTGCACAGGCGCCTGCTTCTTCAGCTATCTTAGCTTGTTCAGGTGTAGTTACGTCCATTATAACTCCACCTTTAAGCATTTCAGCCAAACCGGTTTTTGTTTTCCAAGATCCTACTTCAGTCATGGTAATTTTCCCCCTATATCTATTAAACTGTATATTTCTTAATAATAAATCAAGAAAAAGCTATATGCAAACATTTTATTCTTCATCTTTAGCTACAAATTTCGCTATAGCCACAACTTTGCTTTCACCGGTCGTTTTCATGGCCAAAACACCTTGAGCCGCTCTGCCTTGGACCGATATACCGCTTACTTCTTGACGGATAATAACGCCATCGTCGGTTATTACCATCAATTCGTCGGTATCTGTTACGACTTTTATTCCGGCTAACAAGCCGGTTTTAGCATTCAATTTGTGACAAATAATACCCTTTCCGGCACGCCCTTGGGTGCGGAATTCAGCCAAATTGCTGCGTTTGGCATAACCGTTCTCAGTCATTGTCAATAGTGTTAGATCATCCGACTTATATTTATTATCCACCACATCCAAAGAGATAACGTAATCCCCGTTTTCTAAAGTAATTCCTTTAACTCCGCGAGCCGTCCTGCCCATAGCGCGAACGTCTTCTTCGGAAAAACGGATTGCCAAGCCATTTTTGGTTGCCAAAATAATGTCATCATTGCCTTTGGTTAAACGGACTCCTATTAACTCGTCATCTTCGTCCAATGTAAGAGCGATGAGTCCGTCCTTGCGGTTTGTGTCATATTCCTGCAGGGCTGTTTTTTTGACAATACCGTTTTTGGTGGCGGTAAGAAGGTTGAAGTTTTCGCTAAAAGCTTTAATTGCTATTGTAGCGGTGACTTTCTCGTCTTGATCCAAACTTAACAAGTTTACAATGGCCGTTCCTTTAGCCGTCCTACCTGCTTCGGGTATTTCATGGGCTCTTAGCCGATAGACTTTTCCTTTGGAAGTAAAGACTAGAATATAATGGTGAGTGGAAGCTATAAATAAGTTTTCCACAAAATCATTTTCACCGGTGGTCATCCCATGAACCCCTCGACCGCCTCGGCGCTGGCTTCTATAGGTTGATAAAGGTATTCTCTTGATATATCCGCGATGAGTTACGGTAATAACTACATCTTCTTCGGCTATCAAGTCCTCTATTTCCATTTCCGTAGTGTCCAGAGTTATTTCCGAACGTCTGGGATCGGCAAATTTATCCTTAATTTCTTTAAGCTCGGATTTAATGATTCCGCGAACCATTTTATCGGAAGAAAGAACTGCCCTGAGATAAGCAATTTCGTCCTGGAGCTTTTGATATTGCTCATCAAGGTTTTCCCGCTCCAAACCCGTCAATCTGCGCAGGCGCATATCCATAATAGCTTGGGCTTGACGGTCGGAAAACCCAAAACGCTCAATTAGCCTGGTTTTGGCCGTATTATCGTCTCTGGAAGAACGGATAATGTCTATTACTTCATCAATAAAGTCCAGAGCTTTTCTCAAGCCTTCAACTATATGAGCTTCGTCTTCCGCTTTTTGAAGCTCATAGCGAGATCTGCGGATAATAACCTCTTTCTGATGGTTGATGAAATGCAGAAGCATTTCCTTTAAGTTCAAGACTTTCGGCACTCCGTCAACCAGCGCAAGGAATATTATCCCAAAACTGTCTTCCATTTTAGTGTTTTTATATAACTGATTTAAAATAACCTGCGGGTTGGCATCCCTGCGCAGCTCTATAACTATGCGCATGCCTTTGCGGTTAGATTCATCCCGCAAATCGGTTATTCCTTCAATTTTCTTCTCCTGAACCAGCTCGGCTATTCTTTCTATAAGCTTGGCTTTATTGACCAGGTAAGGAATTTCAGTAATTATTATCTGCATTTTACCTGATTTTTCAATACGCTCTATGTTAGCCTTTGCCCGGATCTTGACGGTGCCTCGACCGGTTGAATAAGCTTCAACTATACCCTCGGTACCCATAATAAGCCCCCCGGTCGGAAAATCGGGACCCTTGATATATTTCATAAGATCCTTCAGAGTAACGTTTTCATTGTTTTCATCTATGTCTTGGTTGTCCAACAGATAGATTACTCCGTCAATCACTTCGCCAAGGTTATGCGGAGGTATATTGGTGGCCATGCCGACAGCTATGCCTGAAGATCCATTGACCAACAGATTTGGAAACTTTGCCGGCAATACGACCGGTTCTTTTTCTTTTTCATCGTAGTTTGGATTGAAGTCGACGGTATCCTTATCGATGTCCGCCAACATATAGGTTGCCAGCGGAGCCATGCGCAATTCGGTATAACGCATGGCCGCAGCCGAGTCGCCGTCTATTGAACCAAAATTGCCGTGCCCGTCAATCAAGGGATAACGGCTGGAAAAATCCTGGGCCATCCGAACCACTGCATCATAAATTGAAGCGTCGCCGTGCGGGTGAAATTTACCCATACAGTCTCCTACCAGGCGCGCTGACTTGCTGTAGGGCTTGTTCGGAGTCATTCCCAAAACGTGCAATGTATATAAAATTCTGCGATGTACCGGTTTCAGTCCGTCACGTACGTCTGGCAAAGCCCGGCTGACAATGACGCTCATGGAATAATCTATAAATGATTTTTTTAGTTCTTCAGAAATATCTACCGGTAACACTCTACCGTCATAAAGTTCATTTGCCATAAGAGACTGCTTCCTTTCTAGACATCCAGATTACGAACAGTTTTGGCATATTTTTGAATAAATTCTCTTCGGGGTTCCACTTTGTCTCCCATCAAAATGGTAAAAAGTTCTTCCGCTCTGACCGCATCATCTAGGTTTACTTGCAGGATGGTACGGGTTTCCGGGTCCATTGTGGTTTCCCAAAGCTGCTCCGGATTCATTTCACCCAGACCTTTATATCGTTGAATCTCTACTTTATCTCGACCCAACTGATCCAGTTTCTTTTCCAGTTCTTTGTCACTGTAAGCATATTGGACAGTTTTTCCTTTTTTGATCTTATAAAGGGGTGGTTGAGCTATATAAACATATTTGTGTTCGATCAACGGGCGCATAAAACGATAAAAGAAGGTTAAAAGCAAGGTCCGAATATGGGCTCCGTCAACGTCCGCGTCGGTCATGATTATAATCTTATGATAGCGGGCCTTCTCAATATCAAAATCATCGGATATCCCTGTTCCCAAAGCCGTTATTATGGCTTTTATCTCCGAATTGGTTAAAATTTTGTCCAATCTGGCTTTTTCTACATTCAGAATTTTACCGCGCAACGGCAAGATAGCCTGGAATCTCTGATCCCGCCCCTGTTTGGCCGAACCGCCGGCGCTGTCCCCTTCCACCAAGTACATTTCGCAATATTTGGGATCTTTCCAGCTGCAATCGGCCAATTTTCCCGGTAACGAAGTGTTTTCCAAAGCGCTTTTCCGTCTGGTCAAATCCCTTGCTTTGCGAGCAGCTATTCTGGCTCGGGCCGCTTGAAGCGCTTTTTCAACTATTTTTCTGGCTATAGACGGGTTTTCTTCAAAATAGGTGCTCAATCCTTCACCGACTACGTTGTCAACGATGGACCTGACTTCACTGTTACCCAGTTTTGTCTTGGTCTGTCCTTCGAATTGGGGTTCCCGTACTTTTACGGAAATAATAGCTGTAATTCCTTCCCGGACATCTTCTCCGTTCAAATTAGCCTCGTTGTTTTTAAGAATATTGTTTTTTCGGGCATAATCATTGACAACCCTTGTCAAAGCGGCTTTAAAGCCGGCTTCATGGGTACCTCCTTCGGTAGTGTTGATATTATTCGCGTAAGAAAATATGTTTTCGGTGTAACCGTCATTGTATTGAATGGCGATTTCCACGTGTACGTCGTCTTTTATGGTTTCTAAAACAATGGGTTTCGGATGAATCACATCTTTATTTTTATTGATATATTTTACAAAATCCACCAGACCGCCGCTGTGGTTATAAACTTCTTTGGTTTCGGTTCTTTCATCGGTAAGAGTTATGATTACGTTTTTATTTAAAAAAGATAATTCCCTCAATCTGTGGGCCAATATATCGAAATCATAGACCACTTCTTCAAATATTTCCGGGTCCGGCCGGAAAGTTATGGTAGTTCCGGACCTTCCCTTATATGTTCCAACTTCTTTAAGTTCCGTTATGGCTTTACCTCGGGAATATTCCTGGACATATATTCTACCGTCTTTTTTTACCCGGACCTTCAAATAAACAGATAAAGCATTTACTACACTCATTCCTACACCGTGCAGGCCACCGGATACTTTGTAAGCTCCGTTGTTGAACTTGCCGCCGGCATGAAGCACGGTCAACGCTACCTCAACTGCAGGTTTATTCATTTTAGGATGTATATCTACAGGAATACCCCTACCGTTATCCTTTACCGTAATACTGTTATCTTGGTGAATAATTACATCTATCTTATCGCAAAAGCCTGCCATTGCTTCATCTATACTGTTGTCCACTATTTCATAAACCAAATGATGAAGGCCTCTACTTCCGGTAGAGCCAATATACATACCAGGACGTTTGCGAACAGCTTCCAGCCCTTCAAGGACTTCTATTTGGCCGGCATTATATTCCGAACTGCTGGTAGTATTAATCTCAAAATTCGTCAAGTTCTGCAAAAGCTGTCCCTCCCAAAATTATCCTTTAACTTATTCATTATACTACTAAATCCCTTAATTATCAATTAATCAGGCCTTCTTATAATAATTTAAACCTCTCAAACAGTGAGAGGCACATGTATATTTACATGTATTTTTTAATTAATTTTTTAGTAAATTTCTTCATTAAAAATCATTTCCGTCAGCTCTTTTTAATAAGGTAAATGAGGAAATTGGAGATAAATAACATAAATTGTCGGCAAGGATAAAAGATTTTTCTTTACCGTCACTATAGACATTTTCTATTTTGTAATTTTCTTTAACTTTATTAAAAAATCTTCTGTTTATTTCGTTGTTATTAACAGTTTCCAAATTTAATATGGCTATAACTTTGTCTTTCCTGATCATCTGATCGTTACCCAAATGCAGATACATCAGACGCACCTCCTTATATTTCCTTGAAAGACCTGAAACACGGCCGCTCTTTCACTTTCTATTTTTTTATCCGCTTCAGTCATAGTGATTACGGTCTGTTTTTGGGTTGAAACTATGTATTCCAATAAATACTGTCTTCTTTTTTCGTCTAATTCCGACAACACATCGTCAAGTAACAAAACAGGGTATTCGCCTTTATCATTTAATATTATTTCCATTTCTGCCATCTTCAAACAAAGTACAATGACCCTTTGTTGGCCTTGAGAAGCATAGTTTCTGGCCGGACGGCCGTTTATTTCGATTAATAAATCATCTCTGTGAGGTCCGACCAGCACAGCTCTTTTTTCTATTTCCTGATCAATTTTACTTTCCAAAATAGCTTCGAAATTAGCCAGAGTATCTTCGACATCCCTTTTATTCAAAGAAAAATAAACTAATTCCAAGGTATTGTTTCCCGGGAAAATGCTTTGAAATATTGGTTTTGAGTAGTCGGATAGCTTTTTGGTAAATTCCGCCCTATTAACTATTATTTTTGAACCAATGCTGGCCAGCTGCTGATTCCAGATCAGCAGCTGTTCTTTGAGAATCCTGCTGTTCGTTTCTCTGCTGAGTAAATGTTTTTTTTGTTTCAGAATTTTTAAGTAAGTATTCAGCAAAGCTATATGGCTTGGTCTTACTTGAGCGATTAAAAAATCCAAAAATCTCCGACGTTCAGTAGGACTTTTTTTTACAATTTCCAAATCATCAGGCGAAAAGAAGACCGCGTTTACCGTTCCGACGTAGTCTGAAAGGCGTTTGCACGGAATCTGGTTTATCTTCATTATTTTCTTATTCGATTCATAGTAACTTTCCAGTTTAAGCAAACGGTCCTTGACCTGAAATGTAGATTTTAAATAAAAGCTTCGGGCACCCCACAGGATTAATTCGTTCTCTTTACGGACACGATAGGACTTACCGGTCGTGAGATAATAAATTGCTTCCAAAGCATTGGTTTTGCCCTGAGCGTTCGGTCCAATAAGCAAATTAATCCCCGGATCAAATTCAACTTTTTGTTCCTGATAATTTCGGAAATTGTGCAAATATAAATCCTTTATATACATAATTATTCAACGGTCACTGTTCGTCATCATCGGATTTTAGTTCCGTAGCGGTAAAGCCAAATATAGATAACTGTCGTCGTCTACAGGCCTAAAGACGGCCGGACTGTACGGACCTGAAGCTTCAATTACCACTTGCTCAGTATCAATAACTTTTAAAACATCGGTTATATATTTTGAATTAAAAGATATGGAGAAGTTTTCTCCTTCTTGTTCAATTTCAATTTGTTCGGAGATTTTGCCCATTTCCGAATATTGATTAATTATGATGGCTGAATTCTCTACACTGAAACGAACGGTATTCGTTTTTAAATAATTGTCTCTGGAAAGCAAAGAGGCTCTTTCTACGGTATCTAAGAATTTTTTGGCGTTAACTAAAATTTTGGTGTTGCAAGATTGAGGAATTACCTGCTTATAGTTTGGATACTGTCCTTCAATCAAACGGGTCATAATTTGAACCGAGCCGAATTCAAAGACTACTCTTGATTTGTTGTATTTTATGGTTAACATTTCATCGTCGTCCAAAAGCCTGTAAACTTCCTGCATGGCTTTGGCCGGAATGATTCCTTTAAACTCTTTTTCATTGCCTGGTATAACCGAAGTGCTGTAAGCAAGTCTGTGAGTATCCGTAGCAACTAAGGAAATATTTTCTTTGTCTATATGAAGCAACATTCCTGTAAAAACAGGCCTGGATTCATCGACTGCACAAGCGAAGATAGTTTGTTTAATCATATTTTTAAATAATGAGGAAGGCAGCATGATTGGGTCAGGAGACGGTATTTCAGCTATTTCCGGATATTCCTCGGGATCAAAACCATTAATGACAAAATTGGAATGATCGTAATAAATATTTATATTATGTTCGTCGCTGACTATTCGCAAATCACCGTCAGGCAGTTTCCTGACTATTTCCGAAAACAATTTCGCCGGCAGGACTACCTGTCCTTCTCCGTGAACGGTAACGGCTAAACAGCAACGAATGCTCAGCTCAAGATCCGTTGCCTCAAACCAGAGGCTGTTGTCAACAGCTTTAAGTTTAATTCCTTGCAGGATCGGTAAGGTGCTTTTTGCCGAAACAGCTCTTTGTACGGTGTTTACTCCGGTTAAAAAATCATCTCTTGTACATAGGATTTCCATGCTAACCCTCCTTCAAAATTCCAGCCGTTTTTTCCGAATTTTGGTTCTATTTTTTAATTATCATTAATATGATATTAATTTAGGAGTCATAGTAGCAGTAGTAGTAGTGTCTAAAAAAAATGTGGATAACAGTGCAGAACGTTGAACAGTCCTGCTTTTTGGGTTTGGGATAACGATCTTGATAGCTTTTTAATAGCCTCTTAATATACTGTGGAAACAGTGTTAAGATTAATTTGATTTTAATTTGGCAATTATTTCGTTAATACTTTTTTCTAAGAACGGATCGCTTCTGCGCAATTCACTTATTTTATCGTGGGCATGAAGAACTGTTGTATGATCCCTTCCCCCAAATTTTTCACCGATTTGAGGTAGGGACATATCGGTTAATTCTCGACACAAATACATGGCCACTTGACGAGGAAAAGCCACTGCCCTGGTTCTTTTCTTTTGTTTTAATTCCTGGATGTTCAGTCTATATTGATCGGCTACGGCCTGTTGGATCATGTCCACTGTTATTACTTTTTGATTTTTTTGCGGGATCATGTCTTTTAGGACTTCTTGGGCAAGTTCCAAAGTTATGGGCTGGTTAGTAAGCATCGAATAGGCCGTTATTTTGCTTAGAGCTCCTTCCAGCTCTCTGATATTCGAGTGGATATGGGTAGCTATAAAGCTGTTGATTTCGTCCGGAACAGTTATACTTTCTAATTGAGCTTTTTTGCGTAAAATAGCAATGCGAGTTTCGTAATCAGGAGGATTAATATCGGTGGTTAGACCCCATTCGAAGCGAGAGCGTAATCTTTCCTCCAGTGTAGGAATTTCTTTAGGTGGACGGTCTGAGGAGATAATAATTTGCTTATTGGCTTCATATAATGCATTGAAAGTATGGAAGAACTCTTCTTGGGTACCTTCCTTGCCTGCCAAAAACTGAATGTCGTCAATCAGCAGTACGTCAATTTTTCTATAAGTGTTCCGAAATTCAACTTGCTTTTCATAACGAATGGAATCGATCATTTCGTTGGTAAATTGTTCGCCGGTAACATACAGCAGCTTCATTGTCGGAAAGTTCTTGATTATGACGTGGCTTATGGCATGCATTAAGTGGGTTTTGCCCAAACCGCTGCCGCCGTATATGAACAAGGGATTGTAGGATTTGGCAGGCGATTCGGCTACGGCCAAAGCCGCAGCATGGGCAAACCTGTTTCCGTTCCCGATCACAAAAGTATCAAAAGTGTACTTCGGATTTAATTTGTTTGAGTAAGTTCCGAAGGTGCCGTAACTCATTCTGTTGTTAATTGCATTATCCATTATCTGATTTTCATCGGATACAAATTTGAGGCTAACGGGTGCATTGAGATAGTTTTGAACTGTTGATTTAATTAAATTGGCGTACCTACTTTCTAACCAGTCCCGGGCAAAATCATTGGTCACGCTTATAGTTAAAGTGTTGTTGGTAAAATCTATTAATCTCGAGGAAGCTAACCAGGTTTCAAAACTGGGGCGAGAAATTTCGTTTTTGAGTCTGTCTAGGATGTTTTCCCAGAATATGTTAAGATAAGCCGGATTAGGGGACATATGGTATACCTCCTAGCAGAATAGGTACGGTTATTAGGTCAATAACCAAGTTATTCACAAACTGTAGTTAATTTGTGAATAACAATATCAAAAAAAAAGAAGAATCAAAACAGTATAAGCCGAGCCGAATGCATAACTTCCCGGTTATTTTATCATAACAAGTTTTCCTAATGTTATCAACAGAAAAATGATATTGTAAACTTATCAACAGAGAGGCTAAAAGTTATTAACTGGAGTATCTGAATAATATAATTAGCTTTTCTATTTCCTTGACTGGTAAAATTACATAGAGTATAATTTTCCGTAGTTTGTATTTTTTTATTTGTCTGGTAATCGGCCAAGTACAGTGCTTAGTTAAGGGGGTGTTTACAGTGAAGAGGACATATCAACCAAAAAACCGTCATTATAAAAAAGTACACGGATTTTTACAGAGAATGAGAACTCCCGGCGGCAGAAACGTGATAAAACGTCGTCGTTTAAAGGGTCGTAAGAGAATAGCTGTTTAGGGCCGCATGGGTGTGGCCTTATTTTGTCTGAGCTTTTCAAGGTTTATTATTATAAATAGTGGTAAAAAATAGGGGTAAATGAAATAATAAGATTGTTATTTGATATGAATGTTGATTCTCTTTTTCGGAGAGATCTATGTTAAAAAAATGCTACAGAATGCGGAAGAACGCACTTTTTCAAAGTGTGTTTGCGAATGGACAAAGCTATAGCTCCAGGTATGTTGTCATTTACGTTTTAAAAGGCAAACCTGCCAAATTTGGTTTTATAGCTTCTAAGAAGATCGGAAAGGCCGTTGCCAGAAACAGAGCGAAACGACTGATGAGAGAGGCAATTCGCTTAAATCTGGATAAAATTAAACTTGAACACCAGGTTATACTGGTTGCACGCAAGGCCATAGTAAATGCCTCTTATGCTGAAGTTGAAAAATCCGTTCTTTATCTGTGCCGAAAAGCGGGTATTTTAAAATGAGAATATTTAGAGACTTAATTCATAAATTCCTTATAGGAATGATTGTTGGGTATCAAAAGTATATATCACCGTTTAAACCACGTACCTGTCGGTTTTATCCGACCTGTTCGGAATACGCGCTTCAAGCATTGAAAAAGTATGGCATTGTTAAAGGGACGGGAAAAGCTTTATTTAGAATTATCAAATGTAATCCATTTCACCCTGGAGGGTATGATCCTGTATAAGGAGGGTTTTCGTGAGTACCATTGTTCAAGGCATGACCTCAATTTTCGAGCTTTTGTTTAAACTGGCGTCAATGGTTGGGTTGCCCTATTATGGCGTAGCGATAATTTTATTCACTATAATTGTTAAAATACTGTTATATCCTCTTACTTGGAAACAGATGGTTTCGATGCGGAAACTTACCGAGTTGCAACCCAAAATGCAGGAACTTCAAAGAAAATACGGTAACAATAAAGAAAAATTAAATCAGAAAATGATGGAATTGTATACTAAAGAAAAGGTGAATCCTTATGCAGGATGCTTACCGCTTCTAATCCAGCTCCCAATTTTGTATGCAATTTATCAAACGCTGTTTCGTTTTCCATACCGAAACGATTCCACTATTTGGTTCTTAGGATTCGATATTACCAAAGCCTATGGGTTTAATTTCGATTATCATTTATTGTTGCCTATAATTGCCGGCGTTACAACTTATCTTATGAGCAAGATTTCAACGGCTACAAACCCAAATGCGAATACGTCAAAAAATGCCAAGCCGGGCACCCCTGAGGCAACGGCGCAGCAAACACAAAGGTTTATGTTAATAATTATGCCATTCTTTATGGCTTATATTGTCGCTTCTCTGCCTTCAGGACTTGGCATATATATTATCACAATGAACATTGTGTCCATTTTCCAAACTGTATATATAAATAAGAAGCTTGCAGCTGAAAAACAAGAGACCGAGGCAGCGTAATAAGATAACTGGAGGATAATACGATGAAGGTTGCTGAAAAGACCGGAAAGACTGTGGAAGAGGCCATTGAAGCTTGTTTGGCTGAGCTTAACGCCAGGAGAGATCAGGTAAATATTGAGATTTTGGAAGAACCGGGAAGGAAAGGTTTATTCGGCTTATTCGGTGCCAAATTGGCAAGGGTTAAAGTCAGTTATGAAGACGATCCAGGTGCCATTGCATGTGAATTCTTATCCAAGCTCACCAAATCAATGTCGATAGATGCCAACTTTGAAGTTTTCCGCAGAGATGAACATATACTGATTAACATTACCGGGTCGGATTTGGGAATATTAATAGGACGTCGCGGGGATACACTGGAAGCAATTCAATTTATAACAAATTTGGCTGTTGCTAAGAGATTGTCCGAAAAGACCAGAATTATACTTGATGTGGAAGGATATAGAAAACGCCGCGAGGAAACCTTGGTAAAATTAGCAAAAAGATTGGCTGAGAAAGTCAAAAGGACCGGAAACAGAATTGTGCTGGAACCTATGAGCCCGCAAGAACGCAGAATTATTCATACCGCGCTGCAGAATGAATGGAGAATATCTACTTTTAGTGAAGGTGAGGAACCTCGCCGCAGAGTCGTTATTTCTTTGAAACGAAATGCCGGAAATAGGGACGCTGCGAATAGAGATGCGCATAAGGACACAAGCAAAGACGCAAATAAAGACGTATCTTAAGCGTTGCTTTTGTGATAAAAGGGGGTTACCCCCTTTTTTCTCTAATTATGATTTTTTCTATAATTTTTTTAGCAATTTTAGAAATATGATTTTGCTCGGGGTGAATTTTTCGTGACCGCTGATAAGGACACTATAGTGGCATTAGCGACCCCTGTCGGTGAAGGGGCTATCCACGTCATAAGATTAAGCGGCAATAAAGCCAAAGAAATAATTAATTCTTGTTTTAAGCCGGTTAATATGCGTAAATGGCTCGATGACCAAAGTTTTACTCTACATTTAGGGTGGTTTTATAACGGTTCGACAAAACTCGACCAAGTATTGGTCAGCAGGATGTACGGACCTAACTCCTATACCGGCGAAGATGTTTTTGAAATTAATTGCCACGGAGGTCTTTTGATAGTACGCAGAATCATTGAAGCCTGTATTCGCCACGGGGCTCGCCTGGCAGAGCCTGGAGAGTTTAGTAAAAGGGCTTTCCTAAACGGTAAGCTGGATTTAATTCAAGCTGAAGCAATTGTCGATCTTATTTCGGCTAAATCAGAACTCTCGGCGGACTTGGCTCTGCTTCAATTGGAAGGAAAATTATCCGGTACGATCGACGATTTACGACAAGATATACTGGATATTTTAGCTTATATTGAGGCCACTATAGACTTCCCGGAAGACGAAGTTGACGATTTGGCCCAGCAAGAATTATATGATAAGCTGATGAGAGTTAAAGAAAAAGCTTCGGAAGTTTTTCGCGGCAGTAAAACGGGAAAGATAATTAGAGAAGGTCTGGCTACGGTTATAGCGGGCAGACCCAATGTCGGTAAATCGAGTTTATTAAATGCCCTATTAAAAGAGGAAAGAGCAATTGTAACTGACATTCCGGGGACAACTAGGGATGAAATTCATGAATATGTAAAAATCGGAGAAGTACTGTTACATTTGATAGATACTGCCGGAATTCGCAAGAGCGAAGATCCGGTAGAAATGTTAGGCATTGAAAGGACCTGGAAGACTTTGAACATGGCCGATGTAATACTGCTGGTTTTGGATGCCAAAGAACTTTTAGAGAACCATCTGACTGAAGAGGAAAGTAATATTTTGGAAGAATACTCGGCCAAAACAATTGTATTAATAAATAAAATTGATTTGCTGCCTTCGGCAGAAAATTACAGTTTTTCTCTGCCAAGCGATATTTGCTATATACCTTTTTCGGTTAAAGAAAATATCGGTTTTAAGGAACTGGAAAAAGAGATTTTGCGCCGAGTATGGGAAGGCGATACTGCAGTCGGCGACCAGGCTTTTTTATCCAACATGCGTCAAATAGAAGCATTGGAGGCTTGTATTCACTCTTTGGAAAAAGCCATTGAAGCTGCCTATGTCCATGTTCCTTTTGATTTGATTTCGATAGACGTCCGTCATGCTCTTGAAGAAATTTCCTCAATAACCGGACACAATGTCCAAGAGGATTTACTGGATAATATATTTTCAAGATTTTGTATAGGGAAGTAGACAGAACGTGGAATATTTTGCCGGAAGATATGATGTAATTGTTATTGGTGCAGGACATGCAGGATGCGAAGCTGCGTTGGCAGCTGCGCGAATGGGCTGTGAGACCCTTCTTTTGACTATTAACCTGGATAGAATTGCCAATTTGCCTTGTAATCCTTCCATCGGGGGACCGGCTAAAGGTCACCTTGTAAAAGAAATTGACGCTTTGGGCGGGCAAATGGGCATAGTAGCCGATATTGCTTCAATTCAGGCAAGGTTGTTGAACACAGGAAAGGGTCCGGCCGTTCATGCATTGCGCGTCCAACTGGATAAAACAGCCTATCATAATCAGATGATGAAATTTTTGTTTACTCAACCGAGGCTCACTGTAATCCAAGCCTTGGCGGAGAAATTTTATGTAAAAAATAACGAGATAAAAGGAGTAATTACCAGGACGGGTGCCCGTTTTGAAGCAGAGGCCGTTGTTTTGACCGGCGGAACTTATTTAAGGAGCAGAATTATCATCGGGGAGGCTATATACGAAGGGGGTCCAGGTGGGGATATTACCTCCGCTTCCCTTTCGAATGCTCTAAAAGAGCTTGGCATAGAGCTCGGAAGGTTTAAAACCGGAACTCCGCCCAGAATCTTAAAAAGTTCCGTTGATTTTTCCAAGTTTGTGATTCAACCTGGGGATAAAGTTCCGCGCAGATTTTCTTTTCTGCCCACGGAAAGCATTTTCTGGGGACGGGACCCGGAAAAACAGTTGCCTTGCTGGCTGGGCTATACAACAAAGGAAACCCATCAAATCATTTTGGAAAATCTGCACCGTGCCCCTCTATATACCGGTGTGATTGAGGGATTGGGCCCGCGTTATTGTCCTTCAATTGAAGACAAAGTAGTGCGTTTTGCACACAGAGAAGCTCATCAGGTATTTCTGGAGCCGGAAGGTTTTCATAGTGAGGAGCTTTATGTTGCCGGTCTGTCCACCAGTCTGCCGGAAGAGATTCAACGATTATTTTTCCGCACTGTGCCCGGGCTGGAAAATGTGCGTATCTTAAGGCCAGGTTATGCCATTGAGTACGATTATGTCAAACCTTACCAGTTGTCCTTAACTCTCGAATTAAAAGATTTTCCTGGGCTGTTTTTGGCCGGGCAGATAAATGGAACTTCCGGATATGAAGAAGCTGCTGCCCAAGGTTTGGTTGCCGGTATTAATGCGGCATTGAAAGTATTGGGTAAAGAGCCATTCATTGTGAAGCGTTCTGACGGCTACCTTGGCGTATTGATAGACGACTTGGTTAATAAAGATCTCAAAGAACCTTATCGTTTACTCACTTCCAGAGCCGAATACAGACTGCTCCTAAGACAGGACAATGCCGATTTGCGCTTGACCGAAAAAGGACGGGCTTTGGGATTGGTTGATGATCAACGCTGGGAGATTTTCCTGAATAAAAAGAAACAATTGGACGAACTTGTTGAGTTATGGCAAACCACAACTTTTTCTCCGACATCCGCGGATGTTCAGGAAATATTGATTGGACTGGGTTCTTCGCCCTTAAAGAGCGGTGCAAAAGCTGAAGATTTGCTGAAACGACCTGAAATTTATCCTGAGCATTTGTTTGGGGTAATGCCTGAACTTAAAAATTTCGACCCTGAAGTATTGGAAGAAGCCACTACACAGATTAAATATCAGGGATATATTAAGAGACAACTGGAAGAAGTGCAGCGTTTCATAAGATTGGAAGAGAAAGAAATACCGCAGGATATTGATTACAACCAAATTAGAGGCTTGTCCAACGAAGCAAAACAACGGCTGCAAGAAGTTAGACCCGTTAACATTGGACAAGCTTCACGGATTAGCGGCGTAAACCCGACCGATGTATCTGTTTTATTGCTTTATCTTGAACAAAGGCGAAGGATGATAGAAGATGCCCACTGATATGCCAAATAAAATAAGCGACAATTTAACTTTATTGCAAAATAAAGCCCGCGAGCTTTTTCAAATAGAATTGTCCTTAAAACAGCTTGACCAATTCGCTGCTTTTACCGCCCTTTTACTGGAATGGAACGAACGAATCAACCTGACTGCAATAACTGAGCTTGACGACATAATGATCAAACATTTCCTGGATTCTCTTGTTTTCTATAAATGGATAAAGGCGCACTCTGACGAAAAAAATGTTCTTCTGGCCGACTTGGGAAGCGGCGCCGGTTTCCCCGGTATTCCGCTTAAGATCATGTTTCCTGAAATGAGGATTGTTCTGATTGACTCTTTGGGCAAACGTATTAATTTTTTAAATGTTGTCAGGGAAGAGCTAGGACTGAAAAATTTGGAAACCTGCCATGCCCGGGCCGAAGATATCGGCCGCGATCCAGAATATCGGCAAAAATTTGATATTGTTGTGGCAAGAGCCGTGGCTGAATTGCCAATCCTGTTGGAATATGCTTCGCCTCTGTTAAAAGTTGGCGGACGGCTTTTGGCAGCGAAAGGACAAAACGTCGAAACAGAAGTTGCCGTTTCCCGTAGAGCTCTTGACGAATTAAATTGTGAAATAGACAAGATTGAAAAATATATTTTGGCGGAAAATGCCGATAATCGTTCTTTGGTAATTGTTTTGAAGAACGGTGACACTCCGCAAAAATATCCTCGTCAAGACGGAAAACCTAAAAAGAACCCGTTATAAAAAATGGCAGGTTATATAAATTGCATGTCAGGCCCTTAAGGGCCTTTTATTTTTGCAAGTATTTTGATCCGGTAAGGTGAAAATGCTTGGATTTTTTCTTTATTGTGATAGTATTATTAATATAAATGTGAAGGAAATGGATCTTGTTTTGTGTAGAATCATGTGTTTTAGTGAGGAAGGAGATTTGACTAAATATGGGTAGAATTATAGCAATTGCCAATCAAAAAGGAGGAGTGGCCAAGACTACAACTGCTGTAAACTTGTCATCCAGTTTGGTTGCAAGGGGCAAAAAAGTACTTTTAGTGGATCTTGATCCGCAGGGCAATGCCACAAGCGGCTGCGGCATAATGAAACACCGTTTGACCCGTTGCATATATGATGTAATTATAAATGAAGAAGATATTAATAGTATTATTATTGAAACTGAACAGAAAAATTTTTTTGTGGCACCTGCTCGCATTGATCTTGCCGGAGCTGAGATAGAATTGGTTTCTCAGTTTTATCGCGAAGGTAAACTTGCGGCAGCGCTGAACCCGATCAAGGATCAATATGATTTTATTATAATAGATTGTCCTCCTTCCCTTGGTTTACTTACTTTAAACGCTCTATGCGCGGCAACTGATGTTTTGATACCTATACAATGCGAATATTACGCCTTGGAAGGTTTGAGTTTGTTGATGAATACGTTGGATAAGGTTAAGAGGTCCATAAATAAGGATATAAAAATTATTGGTGTGCTGTTAACTATGTTTGACGCTCGCACAAACTTGTCAATCCAAGTGGTGGATGAGGTAAAGAGTTACTTTGGGGATAAAGTTTTTCGGACCATAATTCCCCGAAATGTTCGCCTTAGTGAAGCTCCAAGCCACGGTTTACCGATAATACTGTATGACAGTAAATCCCGCGGAGCGGAAGTTTATAGAGATCTTGCAGAGGAGGTATTGGAACGTGTCTAAAAAGGGATTGGGACGAGGACTGGGAGCACTTATTTCCGAAAGGGAAATATCCAGCAACGAAATTAGGGAAATACCATTGGATGAAATAATCCCTAACCCCGAGCAGCCTCGTAAAGATTTTGATGAAGAAAAGCTAATTGAATTGGCTGATTCCATAAAGCAGCACGGGTTGCTTCAGCCTATCCTGGTTAAGCCGGTAGGAAACAAATATCATATCATTGCCGGCGAGCGAAGATACAGAGCATGTCGTTTGGCAGGTTTAGATAAAATAAGCTGTATTGTTAGGGATTGCAGCCTGCAGGATATGACTGTAAAAGCTTTAATCGAGAATCTTCAGCGTGATGATCTTTCCCCAGTGGAAGAAGGCATGGCCTACGCTCGATTGATCGAAGAATATGGAATGACTCAGGAACAAGTGGCAAAACAAGTCGGCAAAGGTAGGCCTACTGTCGCTAATCTCTTAAGAGTAATACAGTTACCGGAACCGGTTTTGGAAATGATAAATAACGGCCAAATAACTTTAGGACATGCCAAGGTCCTTCTTACTATCGATGACCCCGATGAAAAAGTCTCTTTGGCGCAAAAAGTTGTAATTGATTCCTTAACAGTCAGGGAATTGGAGAACTATCTTCAAAACAAAACTGAACCTAAAACTGCTAAGAAAAAAGTTTCAAAGCCTAAGAAGCCGAAGTACAATGTATTAACAGACATCGAAGAAAAACTTAGAAGTTATTTTCAAACAAAGGTTTCGGTAAAAGGAGACAAAGAAAGAGGAAAAATTGAAATCGAATATTACTCCAATGAGGAGTTAAACCGTCTTCTGGAACAATTGCGGGTAGAAATCTAAAGTGTTCCACGTGGAACATTTTGGGTCTTTAATTTATAATACTAAAAATGATGCCTTAAAGAACCCTAGTTGCTGTATTTCTTAATACTAGAGGTTCTTTTTATGAAATTATCGCGGAAAATACCTAGTGAACTTAATTGAGAATTTTTAATGGAATTATTTCATAAACAAGTTAATGTTCCACGTGGAACATTTTATAAATTTCCAGACGGAATATTATAATGCGGAAAGGAAAGGAATATGATCGGGACAATAGTAAATTTCTTTACAATAATATTTGGTGGATTACTAGGATTGTTTTTTGGTAAAAGATTTCCTGACAGATTAAAGGATACTACTATCCAAGGAATAGCTTTGGCGGTAATGATTATTGGGTTGCAAATGGCTTTGCAAACCAATAATGTGCTTATAGTAATATTGAGCCTTGTGCTTGGGGGAATAATCGGTGAGTGGATAAATATTGAACTTCAATTGAAAAGAATGGGCAATTATCTGGAAGGAAAGTTATCGAAAAACGGAGAAGGGAACTTTGCCAAAGCATTTGTGACGGCCAGTCTGGTCTACTGCGTTGGAGCAATGGCCATAGTGGGCGCTTTGGAGGACGGGCTCAATGGCAATCCAAGTATATTATTTGCCAAGTCGGCTTTAGATGGAATTTCGGCCGTTGTTTTCGCTTCCTCAATGGGTGCGGGAGTTATTTTTTCGGCCTTTCCGGTTTTGTTTTATCAAGGGTCCATCGCTCTTTTTGCCGGTCTTTTGCAAGGCCTTTTATCCGATCCGGTCATAACGGAAATGAGCGCCGTAGGTGGCTTGCTGATTTTCGGTATAGCAATTAACATGCTTGGTATCAAAGAAATAAAAGTGGGCAACCTATTGCCCGGTATATTTGTGGCAATACCGTTAGTCTTTATATTTCAATATTTAGGATTATAAATAGGTTATGATTATTATTAAGTCTATAGATAGGGAGGAGTTTCCTTGTATTCACTGTTAGAAGACAATACTCTCCTGTTGGCACTGTTGCTGGGTATATTGCTAATTGCTTTAGTGGCAACGTGTATGGCAATATTTTTGTTCCGAAGAATGAAAAAATTTGAAAAGGCTTATGTAAGCTTGCAGACATTTTTATCCGGAAATCAGTTGGAGACTTTGTTACAAGACAATTTGAAGCAAATTAGAAAATTGACTGCCGATTCGGAAGAACAAAAACGCCGGCTCGACATAATAGAAAGCAAACTTAGAGCCGGCATTGACAGAGTCGAATTGGTCAAATTTAATTCCTTCGAAAATCTTGGCGCAGAATTAAGTTTTGCTTTATCCTTGTTAAATCAAGAAGGGAATGGGGTTGTATTGACAGCCATTCATAACTTGGAAGAATGCAGGATATATGCAAAGCAGATTGAGGGAGGCCAAGCTAAAGTTAAACTGATTCCTGAAGAGAAGTTGGCTATAGAAAGAGCTTGTCAAACTATTAAGGTCTAAATTGCTTTAGATCACCTAGCGAGACATTCCCCAAAAAGTACGGCAAAAGATATATAAAAGAGCTTCAGATATTGACCAGACAATGTTCAGGCGGGTATTTTGCAGCACCATATACTGCATAAATCCATTAATATTTACAATTCCGGTTATATGTATATCCCCTACTTCCGGAAGGTCTTTTTGGACGGCAGTGCCGGGTTTCAGAGGACCTTCGGCTAAGGTGATATAGCCAACGGAGTCAAGGCGTCCGAGACAAGCGTCGAGAGCGATAATATAGGGGTTTTTATAGGAATTATAGATTTCATCAAGAGTGGTTTTTAAATTGACTGCATGTACAGGCTGTTCCAATGTTCCTATGACGGACAGACCCGGCAGGCGTCTTTCTTTAATCTTGGTTCCCGTTAGGGGTCCCAAAGAATCGCCTGTGGAACGATCAGTCCCAATACATAACAGTATAATCGGCCGTCCTTTGACGAATTTAAGATATTCCGACAGTCTGGTTTGAATAGCGGCTAACCCTTTGGGATCGTTGTAATGTGCCCTTATATACTTGTTTTCTCGTAATATGGAAAGCGAATTCAAACTTCTACCCCCATGTTGACACATAAACAATCTATACTTAGATTATTTCCAGCATTGAACCAATTTAAGCATTTACAGGGGGCAATTTGTAAAATAAATTTGGTTTATAGAATAGTTTGTAAGGAGAACTTTGAACAGCTGTAGGAATCTGGATTATTTAATTTTTTGATGGGGGACAGGAATGAAAGATAATTATTACTTAATTGGCACGGCAGGGCATGTGGATCACGGTAAAAGTTGCTTGATTCGAGCCCTTACCGGTCAAGAAACCGATCGCTTACCCCAGGAAAAAGAAAGAGGGATATCGATCGAATTAGGGTTTACCTATTTAACCCTTCCCGGCGGGAAAAAGATTGGAATAGTAGACGTTCCCGGCCATGAAAAATTTGTTCGGCAAATGCTGGCCGGTGCCAGCGGTATGGATATAGTATTAATGATAGTTGCAGCGGACGAAGGGGTTATGCCCCAGACTTTGGAACATTTGGCCATATTGGAGTTATTGAATATAAAAAAAGGAATTGTTGTTATAAACAAGACGGATCTGGTTGATCGAGAATGGTTAGCCCTGGTAGAGCAGGATATCAGGGAGAAATTTAAAGGCAGTTTCTTAGAAAACGCCCCTTATTGTCGGGTATCTTCCCTTACTGGGGACGGATTGGATAATCTGCTGCAGACGATTATTAAACTATTGGATCAGGCTGAAACACGACCGATTGATTATCCGGCCAGAATGCCGATAGACAGAGTTTTTACGATTCAAGGCTTTGGTACTGTGGTAACCGGAACATTGGCCAGCGGTATTTTTGTCAAGGGGCAACAGGCTGTGGTTGAACCAGGTCATAAACCTGTAAAGGTCAGAAATATTCAGGTACACGGGGAAACGGTTTCCGAAGTATGTGCCGGCCAGAGAGCGGCAATTAATTTGAGCAACATAGAATCGGCTGATGTAGTTCGGGGTTCTTGGCTGGTGGTTCCGGGCTTTTTTAAAGTCGGTCAGATAGTTGATGTGGAATTGACAAATCTGAAAAGCGAAACCAGAGCAATTGTCCAGAGGCAGAGGATTCACTTCCACATTGGAACGACCGAGGTGCTCGGTAGAGTACATCTTCTAGACCGGGAAGAATTGCTGCCCGGACAGCGGGCATTTGCCCAAATCCTTTTGGAAGAGCCAGTCCTGGCCGCTCCCGGAGACAGATTTGTGATACGTTTCTATTCCCCGGTGACTACAATTGGCGGGGGTGTTGTTATAGAAATTGTCGATCGGAAGAAAAAAAGATACCGGCAAGAAATAATGGAAAATTTGAAGATCAAAGCCGAAGCATCTTCCGAGGACTTATTGTTAATGCACTTAAATAATCCTGTTAGTTTAGCCGAGCTAAGCAGCATAACCATGCTGCCGGAAAAGACGGTCAGGGAGGAAATAAGTAAATTACTGAGCAAAGGTGTAATATACAGTATTAAAATTGACGAAATTAAAATGGACGAATCTTGTCTTTACTGGTCAAAAACCGCAGCGGAAGAATGGGGGGCAAAAGCAGCGACTGAAATCGCGAGATATAAACAAGCGCATCCTTTGCGTAGAGGCATAGGCCGGGAATTGTTAAAAAGGCGCTTGCCCTTGGATGTTTCTTTAAGAGCATGGCAGGCTGTTTTAAAATGGGGAGCCGAAAACGGCTATTTTCGGGTAATAGGCAATAACGTTGAACCTGAGCATGAGCTCAAGCTCCCGGACGATTTACGGGGTCAAATAGTAAAATTGACAAATATTTGGCTTGAGGCTGGATTGAACCCGCCGAATCTAAAGGAAATTGCTGAGCAATGCGCTCTGTCCCCTTCTGAAATACAGGAATATGTTGATTATTTGGTAGAGAAAAAGGTGTTGGTAAAAATAGGGGATTACTACTTTGCCGCTGAAACAATAGCCAAAGCTCAACAGGATTTGAAAGATCTTTTGCTTGAAAAAGGACGGGTTACAGCGGCAGAAGCCAGAGATTACTGGAAAACGTCACGCCGCTATGCGATTTTAATACTGGAGTACTTTGATTCGATTCGTTTTACCAAAAGAGAGGGTGAAGCGAGAACTTTATACCCTGGCTAAACACATAATGGATATAAAATATTCCAGAAAACACACTATAAAATATAATACAAAATATAATATAGAATTTACTATAGAATTTACTATAGAATTTACAAAATAATAAGATATAAAATAAGGTGCATTATAATATATAAAATATGCATAATAATATTAATGTAGTTATACATAACAAAACACATGCAAATTTGCATGTGTTTTGTTATGTATGTCAAGTTATTTAACAAACTAAAACTTTAAAACTTTAAGAATTGGCAAATAGAATCTTTAAAACTTCCGTAAATATCTATCACCTTTGTTCAAATAAAACAAATATTTGTTTTGAATAAAATTCTAAAGACCAAAAAGAAAGTACCTTTTAAATTCTATCCTTAATATTCAGTATTTTAGTATGGTATTTCTACATGTAAATATTAATGAATATTATTAATAAATTTATTAATAAAATAGAATTGAATATGTTCATATTAATTATTACGTTCTTCGTTTGGAAGTATTGGAATATATTGGTCATCTTTTAGACAGTAGAGCTCTTGAACACTTCGGTCAACTACCGCTGTAGGATCCTGGTCCAAGGAAAAGATTATTGCGATTCCGCAACTGGCACTTAGTTCTCGTGGTACAGGAACGGCTTCGGCCTCAATGTTTAGGTTTTCTAACTTTCGCCGGTATTTAACGGCTTCTATTGTGGTATTGAACAGGGCTATATATTTCAAAAAAAGTCACCTCGAACTTTGCGCCTAAAAGCGTTTCCGTCCTTGTAGGATTATTTTAACGTGAAACCCGAAAATACGCTATGCAAAAATCGGTAAAAAAGCTTTTATATAATACTGTTGACACTTTTCTATTTATTATATAGAATAAAAATCACTAAAAGAATGCTTCCTGATTATTGTTAGATAGGCCTCTGTTCCTTGGTTATTTTTGGGGCTTATATGTTTTTAACGATAATTCAGAGAGCATGATTTTTGGTGTAAGACTTAATATTTAGAGGAGGATTAAGAGAATGAAGAGAAAAAAATTCTTCACTTATGCTTTGGTCCTGATTCTGACCTTAGCATTGGTAGGTTGCGGTTCAGGCGGAGGTGCGCCTGCTAGCTCATCGTCGGGAAACGGAGACAGCGATGTTATCCGAATCGGCGGAATCTTCGAGTTAACGGGTGAAGTAGCTGAGTTTGGTAAAAAAGGCGACAATGGTGCTAGGTTAGCTTTTGAAGAAGCAAATGAAAATGGTGGCGTACTCGGCAAAAAAATTGAATATATCAGCGCCGACAATAAATCCGAAGCCGGAGAGTCGACTGCTGCCGCTACCAAGTTGATTGAACAGGATAAGGTAATTGCTATTGTCGGTCCGATGACCACCGGTAATACATTAGCTGCACTTCCTGTAATCACTGAATACGGTGTTCCTCTGATAACTCCGACAGGTACAAACGCCACCATTACGGTTAAGGAAGACGGCACTTTGAATAAATGGGCGTTTAGAGCCTGCTTTATAGACCCATTCCAGGGCGAAGTTGCCGCTAATTTCGCTATGGATGAATTGGGTGCCAAAACTGCCGCTTTAGTCATTGACCAAAAAGGAGACTATGCTAAAGGTTTGGCCGAAAGCTTTAAAAAGACTTTCGAAGCCGCAGGCAATAAAATTGTAGCTTCCGAACAATACGTTGCCGGACAGGACAAAGACTTCCGGGCGATCTTGACAAATATCAAAGCGGTAAATCCTGATGTTATCTTCGTCCCGGGTTACTATGGCGAAGCCGGACTGATTGTTAAACAGGCTCGTGAGTTAGGAATTACTGCCGCTATGATTGGCGGAGACGGTTGGGGAACCGGTCCTATTGTGGAAGTTGCCGGAGCTGCGGCTATGAACAATACTTATTACTCCGACCACGTAGCTGCTGACGACCCAAGCTTAGCCGATTTTGCCGCCAAATATAAAGCGAAATATAATCAAGATGTTGACAGCTTTGCTGTTTTAGGTTATGACGCAGCTAAAATGTTAATTGCTGCAATTGAAAAAGCAGGAAGCACCGATCCCGAAGCAATAAGGACTGCCCTTGAAAACTTAACAGGTTTCCAAGGCGTAAGCGGTGAAATTAATATCGATCCTGCCACTCACAATCCGAAGAAGAGCGCTTCAATCTTGAAATTTGTTGACGGTAAGAAAGAATTTGCAATGAGAGTAGATCCTAAATAAATAATCTTTTGACAAGTAATCTTTTAACAAGGATAGCTATATACGAAGTTTTGATTGCTGTCCCATATCTAGATAGAGAGAGGGGGGGTAACCCCCCTCTTTTGGTGCTAAATATTAAGGTGATGGGAGTGAAAATATGGGAAGCCTTGAATTTGCAGCGCAACAGCTAATTAATGGATTATCTCTTGGAAGCATTTACGCCCTGATCGCCTTAGGCTATACCATGGTATATGGTATTATCCAGTTGATTAACTTTGCTCACGGCGATATTATGATGGTTGGTGCTTATATCGGCTGGTTCTGCACAACTGTCCTAAAAATGGCATTTCTCCCTGCACTTATAGTTTCCATGACTTTAACGGCCATTTTAGGTATGTTGATTGAGCGGATCGCATATAAACCCCTTAGAAAATCAACCAGATTAGCTGCCCTTATTACGGCGATAGGTATGTCTTTTTTCCTGGAATATGGAGGAATTCTTGCCGTTGGGCCTCAGACCAGGACTTTTCCGGATGTCTTTCCCCAAACTTTATATCACATCGGAGGCGTAACCTTTAAACTCGGTGATATAATTATTATCGCAACCAGCGTAATATTGATGGCTATTTTGAATTTTGTGATCAAATACACCCGAATCGGTAAGGCTATGCGTGCTGTTTCTTTCGATAAAGATGCGTCGGCTTTGATGGGTATTAATGTAGACAACACCATTTCCGCCACCTTTGCCATAGGTTCTTCGTTGGCCGCTGCAGCCGGCGTGTTAATGGGTGTCTACTTTAATACTATTAATCCGTTAATGGGAATTATGCCCGGTCTCAAAGCGTTTGTTGCCGCAGTTCTGGGCGGTATCGGTATTATACCCGGTGCAATGCTTGGCGGTATAGTAATGGGTCTTATCGAAGCAATAGTCAGTTATTTAGGTTTTTCGACTTGGCGGGATGCCGTAGCCTTCTTAATTTTGATTATTGTGCTCTTAGTTAAACCGAGCGGTTTGTTAGGCAAAAATATTCGGGAGAAAGTGTAGGTGAGCAATATGGAGAAAAACAAATTTCCATTAATCAATCGAAAAAATGTCATAATGCTCTTCCTTTTAGTTGCGGTATACGGTATTGTTCAATTCCTGCAGGCCAACGGGACGTTGAGTAGATTTTATCTGTTGACTTTGATTCTGGCATGCATATACATTATTTTGGCGGTCAGCCAGAACCTTATAACCGGCTTTACCGGTCAGCTGGCCATTGGCCAT
>ENA-UPSB01001430-UPSB01001430.1-bioreactor-metagenome-genome-assembly--contig:-NODE-1430-length-27918-cov-6.606431_pt1 | contig 27918 bp, 27 predicted proteins | sample MGYA00238182_ERZ773286 | MGnify/ENA primary metagenome ERZ773286 (study PRJEB29026, sample SAMN07631240) | bioreactor metagenome | isolation source: Switchgrass digestor | place: USA: Dartmouth...
CCTCGGCGCCGGCCTTGGAATGCTCCTGGTCCGGCTGACGGGAACCCTCAGCGGGATGCCGCAGGCCGAGGCCAAAATAACGCGAAAGGAACTTCCCTACGTGATCGCCATGATCCTGCTGGATATTGCGGCTCCCATCCTTCTCATGGCCGGTTTGACCATGACCGCGGCCTCCGCTGCATCCCTGCTGAACAATTTCGAAATCGTCGCCACCGCGGCAATCGCCATGATCTTTTTCAAAGAGCCCCTTGACCGGCGAATGTGGCTGGCGATCATATTGATTACGATTGCCTGCGCGATTCTCTCCGTAGAGGATTTCAGCTTCCTCTCAGATTTCGGCGGTCTTTCCCTTTCCGTGGGAGCGCTCTTCGTCATCGGAGCCTGCCTGTGCTGGGGCATCGAAAACAACTGCACGCGGATGCTGTCCCTGAAAGATCCGCTGCAGATCGTAATCATAAAAGGATTCGGCTCCGGAACCGGCGCGCTTATCATCGCTGTCGGGGCCGGCGCGGTCCGCGGCAGCCTTCCCTTTATCCTGCTCGCCCTGCTTTTGGGCTTTGTTTCCTATGGCCTCAGCATCTATTTCTATATCGCCGCCCAAAGGGTGCTGGGGGCGGCCAGGACAAGCATCTATTACGCAGCCGCGCCGTTCATCGGCGTCGCGATATCCTGGATTGCGCTGCGGGACGCCATCACGGATTCCTTCCTGGTCGCGCTGGCAATCATGATCCTCGGGACCTGGCTCGCGTTCTCGGAAAGACATCAGCACTTCCACGTTCATGCGGAAGAAACCCATGAGCACCAGCACCGGCACGACGACGGGCATCATAACCATCATCATGACCCGGCGATGTTCGGCGGGAAAATTGCGGCGGAGCACAGCCACGTGCACACCCACGAAGCGCTGGCGCATACCCATCCCCACACGCCGGAGCTTCATCACCGGCATACCCATGAGAATTAGGGAGAAGATTCTTATAAACAGCATTGAACGTATTGAAAACAGGCTAAACGATGACATGGAAAACGCCGCCGTCTCATAACGACAGCGGCGCGTTTTATTTTTATATTTTATCTTTTATTTTTTATATGCCGCATGACCTGCTTCATTTCCCCGAGGCTGCCAAACATGGATTCGATCTTTTTCTGTTCCAGTTGGCGGGAATTGAGACCCTCATATCCCATTTCCCTCTGGAGCTTTCTATAGCTTTCGAAACGCTCTTCCGGCAGCTCTCCCTCTTCGATCGCCTTTCTTACCACGCATCCTGGTTCCGAGGTGTGGGAGCAGTCCCGGTACCTGCATTGCTCCGCCAATTCCTCCACATCCGTGAAGGCTCCGGACAGATCTGCCGAATCAAGCTTAAGCTCGCGCATACCGGGCGTATCGATGACGATTCCGCCGCCCGGCAGCACCAGAAGCTGACGGTGGGTCGTCGTGTGGCGTCCTTTTCCGTCCCCTTCCCGGATCTCTTTTGTCGCCATTGCCTCATACCCCATAAGCCGGTTGATCAGCGTCGACTTACCCACGCCGGAAGATCCGATAAACGCGACGGTTCTGCCCTCCCGGATATAAGGGAGAACCGCTTGATATCCGTCCTCCTCCATAGCGGAACAGACCACCACATCGGCCCCGGCGCCGACCTTCTCCAGTTCTTTGAGGTACGGCCCGGGATCCAGGCACAAATCGGCCTTCGTAAGCACGATGACAGGCGTCGCCATGCTGTTTAGCGCGACAGAAAGATATCGCTCCATGCGCCTGAAATTAAAATCCGCGTTCAGCGACATGCAGATGAAGACAATATCGATATTCGCGGCCACGACCTGCTTATTGTTTCCCGTCCCCGCGGCCTTGCGCTCAAAGGCGCTCTTTCTCGTCAGAACCTCATGAATGATCGCATTCCCGGCACTGTCGTCCTCCCGGTCGACCATGACCCAGTCCCCTACCGCGGGAAAATCCGAAGTGTCATTGGCCCGGTAAATGAAATTGCCGGAAACCTCGGCCTGGATCTCTCCCTTTTCGCTGACCGCCTTATACAGGTCCCGGTGCTGCTCGGTCACCCTGGCAAGAAAGAGATCTTCATAAAGCGTTGCCTCCTGGGCGAAACGGTCGTTCAGCCCGTATCTTATCAAATTGTGATATTTCATTGTTATCCTCCAAAATTGTATTATGGCTGTTCCTTTGGAGGGATAAAAATGCTACCGTTCTTCTCCCTCCCCGCCCAATACAATTGCCGAATCCGTTTTATCGAACATAAGTCGCCTTTCCTTTCTTTATCAAAAATTACAGTCCTTTTCAGAGTGATTCCGCACCGTCAAGGCCTGCCCGTTCACCGGTCGTACCATTATATCACATGCCGATACGGCTGTATACCGCAATATGACCTCACCGGAAGGCAGTTTAAAAAATTGTCGTTGACACGCCGCTTATATGTGGTATAATCATAATCATAGTTTTCCTATCTAATTACTATGATTTATGGAGGTGTGTAAATTGAAGAAAGGAAAATCGATATTATTACCCATATTTTTGATAGCAATGGTTCTGAGCTTATTCGGATGCTCCGGCGGCGGCGATGATAAGAAAGCAGCGGAAGCAGCAGCCGCCAATCTCCTCGAGGAAATCAAGGCCAAAGGCGTTATTACCGTCGGTATTGAAGGAACCTACCCGCCATATACATACCATGACGAAAGCACCGATGAGTTGACGGGCTATGATGTGGAAATCGCCAGGGCAATCGCTGAAAAGCTCGGGGTTGAAGTCGAATTTGTCGAGACCAAATGGGACAGTATTATCGCCGGTCTTGACGCGGAACGCTACGACGCGATCATCAATCAGGTCGGAATCACCCCTGAACGGCAGGAAAAATATGATTTTTCACAGCCATACACCTATACAAGGGGAAGCCTGATCGTTCATGAAGATAATGCCGAAATCACTTCATTTGAAGACCTGGCCGGGAAGAAATCGGCTCAGACCGTGACGAGCAACTGGGCCGCCATCGCCGAATCCTACGGGGCAACCATCGAAGGAACGGACGGGTTCAGTCAATCCATCGAACTCGTGCTTGCGGGACGCGCGGATGCGACCATAAACGACGACGTAACATTCTATGACTATAAAAAGGCGAAACCCGACGCAAAGGTTAAAATCGTCGACATTTCGGATGAAGTCAGCGCAAGCGGCGTTATGATCCGCAAGGGCAACGCAGAGCTATTGACGGCCATTAACACAGCTTTGGATGAATTAAGAGCGGAAGGCAGGCTGAAGGAGCTCTCGGAGAAATATTTCGGCGTGGATGTAAGCGTCGAGTAAGCGGCGGCCCAGGGCAAAGGAGATAAAAAATGTTGAACGAAAGAGTGCTGAACATCCTGCAGGAGTCTTTTTTCAAGATTCTCATACCCGGAATTACCTATACGATCCCGTTGACATTGGTATCCTTTGCCTTCGGTCTCCTGATCGCCATTGTCGCAGCGTTGATTCAGGTAAGCAACGTAAGGATTCTTACGCCAATCATAAGATTCTATGTCTGGGTGATTCGCGGAACGCCTTTGCTGGTGCAGCTCTTTATCATTTTTTACGGATTGCCCAACGCGGGGATTGTCTTAAAAGCCTTGCCCGCGGCAATTATCGCGTTTTCATTAAACGTCGGCGCCTACGCTTCCGAAACCTTGCGGGCGTCAATCCTTTCGGTCCCCCTCGGTCAGATCGAAGCGGGATATTCCCTGGGCATGAACTATTTTCAGGTGCTGCGCAGGATCATCCTGCCGCAGGCGTTCAAGGTCTCCGTTCCGCCTCTTTTCAACTCGTTTATCAGCCTGGTGAAGGATACGTCCCTGGCGGCAAACATCACGGTTACGGAGATGTTCATGGTTACTCAGCGCATCGCGGCGAAAACCTTCGAACCGCTGGCTTTATACTGCGAAGTGGCTTTCATCTATCTGTTGTTTTGTACCGTCCTGTCCAAGGTGCAGAAAATTGCGGAAAGAAAGCTGAAGCTTGAACAGGGATGAGAGAGGAGTAACGGGAAATGCTTCAGATTAAAAAGTTATGCAAACATTATGATGACCTGAAAGTATTGGATCAGATCAATCTTGAAATAGAATCGAACAAGACTACCGTCATAATCGGTCCTTCGGGCTCCGGCAAAACCACGCTGCTTCGATGCCTTAACCTTCTGACCGTACCCGACGCGGGCGAGATCGATTTAAACGGGTTTACCCTTGCGTTTGATGCGAATCGTCCGATTCAGAAGAAAAAGATCCTTGATTTCAGGAAAAAAACGGGGATGGTCTTCCAGAGCTTTAATTTGTTTTCCCATAGAACCGTGATAGAGAACATTATCGAAGGTCCTGTAACCGTGTTGAAGAAAACGAAGCCGGAGGCGATAGAGGAAGGCATGGCCCTGTTGAAAAAGGTCGGGCTGGAAGATAAGGCAAACCACTACCCGAAGCAGCTTTCCGGGGGACAGCAGCAGCGGGTCGCAATCGCAAGAGCGCTGGCCATGAAGCCCGAAGTGCTTTTGTTTGACGAGCCGACCAGCGCCCTTGATCCCGAGTTGGAGATCGAGGTTCTGGAAATTATACGGACACTGGCCGAAGAGCACTATACGATTGTGATCGTGACCCATAAAATGGGATTTGCAAAAGAAGTGGGCGATAAAATCATTTTTCTCGAAAACGGAAAAGTCCTCAGCCAGGGCAGCTATTCCGAGCTGTATTACTCCGGAAACGAGCGGATCAGCCGATTCTTAAACACGCTGCAATAAAGAAAAGGATATAAAATTAGGAAAGGATATAAAAAATGAGTGACAAAACCGACATCCGAACTCTGCTGATACACGGAGGCATCGACGGGGATGAACATACGGGAGCGGTAAACGTGCCGATCTATCAGACGTCTACCTATCAGCAGGTTTCATTGGGCGTACTGAAAAGCGGTTACGATTATTCCAGAACGGGAAATCCGACAAGACATGCGCTGGAAGCTTTGATCGCCGATTTGGAAAAAGGCTCTCACGGATTCGCATTCGCATCGGGCTTGGCTGCGATTACGGCCGTTCTAACTTTATTTAAAAGCGGAGACAGGATCGTAACGTCGAATACGATTTACGGGGGCACCTTCCGATTGCTGAGCAAGGTGTTTGCACGATATGGCTTAAAGCATCAAACCGTAGACACCTCCGACCCAGATGAAGTGAAGCGGGTAATCTCCGAGGATGTAAAGGCAATCCTGATCGAGTCCCCCGCCAACCCGCTGATGACGATAACCGACATTGAAGCAGTCGCCGGTATTGCGAAAGAAAAAGGAATTTTAACGATTGTCGACAACACGTTCATGACTCCTTATCTGCAGCGGCCTTTGGAATTGGGAGCGGATATCGTCGTGCACAGCGCCACGAAATATCTCGGAGGGCACTGCGATCTGATCGCGGGGCTTGCGGTAACAAACAACAAGGAATTGGCGGAGAAAATCGGATTCATCCAAAAAGCCACCGGCGGAATACTTCAGCCCTTTGACTCCTTCCTGCTGATAAGAGGAATCAAAACATTATCGGTCAGAATGGACCGCCAGATGGAAAACGCCCTGTATATCGCCGAATTTTTAAAGCGGCATCCGGCGGTGGATAAAGTCTATTATCCCGGTTTGCCCGACTCGGCAGGATACCATATCAATCAAAAACAGGCGGACGGTCCCGGAGCCATGATCTCTTTTATATTGAATGAAAATCACAACCTTGAGAAGTTCTTCACTTCCCTGAAAGTGGCAAAGCTGGCGGAAAGCCTGGGCGGAGTGGAATCCCTGGTATGCCACCCTGCCACAATGTCTCACGCCTCCATGCCGGAGGAGGTCAGAAACAAGATCGGCATAACAAATCGCTTGATTCGCTATTCGCCGGGATTGGAAGCAAAAGAGGACCTGATCAGGGATTTGGAGCAAGCATTCAAGGAAAGCCGGGGTTAGTTCGGCGTCAAAACCGCTTAAAGTCCGTGCATCCTCCCGGCTGATGAAGGATCAAAGCATCAGCCGGGAGGTTTTTATTATCAAAATGCGCCGCGGATGATCCGCCTGCATTTTAGGGCTATGGAAAAGGTTTCGCAGAAATCGTCCGCCGTATTCCGCGTTTCCAGGATCTCCCTCACCTTTTCGACGCGATACCGTATCGTGTTTTCATGGACAAACAGTTTTTTCGCCGTCGCCCGGTAATCCCGCCTTTGTTCGAGAAATACGCACATGGTGTCAAAAAGCTGCGAGCCGGTTTTCTGATCGTATTCCAATATGGGATCAAGAATATCGCGGCAGAAATCTTCCAGCTCACGGTGGCCCGACAGCAGGTGCAAAAGCTTCATGACGCCGAGATCGTCATAATGAAAGACATTGCGGCCGTTCCTCCCGGCCGTGCCGGTTTTTGCGGCGGCGATGGCCTGGCTGATCGCGTCCGCCGCATCAAGAAGCTTGTTGTTGTGCCTGCTTGCTCCTATGCGCGCGCCGGGGCAGCGGGAAGATATGCGGTCGATGAAATATTCCACTTTTTCCGCGCCCGCTTCCGGGCTGGAAGCGTTGTAGCTGATAAGGCACAGAATTCCGCTCTCATATTCCATCGCAAAGGTCTCGATTCTTCTGTTGAAATAGTTCGTAATCTCCGTCAGGGCGGCTCTTTCATTTTCCTGCTGCGGGATGATGTAAAGAGCGGAAATGCTGTTCTGGAAGTGGGGATTGATTTCCTTCAGAGTCAGGAGCTTGTGCCGGTCGTCAAGCGTTCCCCCTATCAGGGAGGATATTTTTCTGGCAAGGAGCGTATTTTGCCCGTCAAATATGATCAGCTCCATGATTTCCTTTATCATGACGGCGTAAGGAATATCCGCGCTTACCATAAGAACCGGCATCCGGTTGCGATCGCAATATCCCACTATTTCCGCCGGCAGCGCTTTGATATATTCGTCGAGCAGGCACAGGCCGCTGGCTTTCGTCGCAATCAGCGTATCAAAGAATTCGTACATGCTTTCCAGGCTGTCTTTGGCAAAATAAAAGCCGGAAAGGTAAAAATCCCCTTCTCTCGCTACGACGTAATCCATCTCGGTAATCGGTGAGTCCGCGATGGAAACCTGCAGCACTTCGTTGTCAAGGGCCCCCGCACCGGCCAATACGGCCGCATTTTTAAAGGAAGGCAGCGTCAGAATGCTGTTGACTGTAATTGCCATTCTTATTCCCCATGGATTATTATAAATCTTACAATAGAAATTGGCATTATTTGCCTGCTTATGCTGTTGGTGTTCGATTATTAGCGGTTTAATAAAAAGATTTTTCCATAATATATTTGTAAAAATTACAAATCGAGCCTGCATAAATTATATATTCTATAAATCTTTTTTTAAAGAGTTTTGTTATAATTCCTGTAATCAGAATAAAGACAGGAGGTAAAGCAATGGCAAAAGGGAAAGGCGTGAAATTTGAAATGCTGGCCCTGCGGCCGGTTCCGGCAGACGAAAGGCAGCATTGGATCTCCGTTGCCTTGATCCAGGCCGGATTTATGATTTCAGCAACGAGCCTATGGACCGGAAGTCTTATGGTCGCCGGCATGTCGCTGACCCAAACGGTTATTGCCGCAGTAATCGGTTATGTTATCGTCGTCGCGATCTGTTACGCACAAGGCGTAATGGGCTCGGACATCGGAGTTCCCTCTATCGTCGTGGCAACGCAGTCTTTTGGCGACAGGGGCAGCCAGTTTCTTGTTTCCACAGTCAGCGCGCTCTGCTGCATCGGCTGGTTCGCGATTAACGCCAATATCTGCGGCGCCGCCTTTTCAGGATTGATGTCGTCGTCCTTCGGCATCGACATCCCGGTGAAAGCCTCGATCATTCTCTGGGGAATCATCATGGTTTCTACGGCGGTTGTCGGGTTTGACGGATTGAAATACCTAAATTATGTCGCAGTTCCGCTCATGCTTGCGGTGACCGTGGTCGGGCTTTATATCGTCGTTTCGGGCGACGGAATCGGCGCCATAGAGAGCTACGTTCCCTATGATCCCGAAATGACCATGATTGTCGGCATCGATATGGTCATCGGCGGTTTTATCGTCGGCGCGGTGCTTGCCGCGGACTACACGAGATATCAGCGGACGAAAATGGACGTGCTGAAATCCTCGTTTTTCGGCATTCTGCCGCTCGGGGTCGGTTTGCTTTGGGCCGGAGCCGTATTTGCGATAGCGGCCGGCACGGAAGACCTGACCAGCATCTTTATCGGACTCGGAATACCCGTGTTGGGGCTTTTGAGCCTGATCCTTTCCACATGGCCCGCAAATTCGGGAAATGTATATTCTGCGGGTCTTGACACGATGAAGGTTTTTCGCTTAAGGGACGAAAAGAGGCCTATTGTCACCGTGATCTGCGGCCTGGTGGGCACCATTATCGGATCCTTTGAAATCATCTTCTACTTTGAAACATTCTTAATATACCTCGGAATTATCATCGCTCCCATTGCAGGCGTCATGATGGTGGATTACTTCATTATCGGAAAGGGCAAACCGGAAAACTGGGCGCCTACCGTGGGAGTCAACTGGACCGGAATCCTGGCCCTGGCAGTGGGAATCATTGCGTCGCTGTTAATTCCCGTAGGAATTGAAAGCGTGAACGGGATCATCGTATCCGCCGTCGCATTGCTTTTGCTCAGAAAGATCATGCCGAAGCCTCAGACGACGACGCTTGAGGAATTGGACGCCGAATAGCAAGCAGGCGAGCAAACGGCAGAGCAAAGCGAGCGAAATAATAAGCAGGCGAGCAAACTGCAAGCACGCGAGCCGATAGCATCGCGCGAGCAAGCAGCAAACAAACAAAAAGAGCAAACAAACAAGCAATCATGCATGCATGAAAGAGGGATTTTTACCATGAGAAAATTAAGCAGACAGGATGTAATCGATATCATATACGGCTGCACCGTGCTCGGAACCGGAGGGGGAGGTTCCCTCGAAGGAGGACTGAAAATCCTTGAGGAGGATTTTCAAGCAGGCAGGGAATTCATTCTTGTCCCCCTGGACGAGGTGCCCGACGACGCATATGTGGCCTGCCCTTACGTATGCGGATCCGTGTCGCCCCTGACGCCGGAAGAAGAAGCGAAATATGCCGGTTTGCCGTCCATGGAGGTTACCGAAGCCATGCGGGCCTTCCAGGCTCTTGAAGAATATATGGGCAAACCGTTTTTCGGGGTCATTTCAACGGAGCTTGGCGGTGAAAATACCGCCGATGCATTCCACGTCGCGGCCATGACGGGCAAACCCATCATCGACGCCGATCCGGCGGGCCGGTCGGTTCCGGAGCTCCAGCATTCCACCTTCTTTATCAACGATGTTCCCATCTGTCCCATTGCGGTTGCGACGCCTTTCGGCGACACGGCCATCATCAACAACGTTGTTAACGATTTTCGGGCAGAGGCGCTGGTGCGGGCCATGGCATGCGTGAGCAAAAATATGATCGGCGTTGTTGACCACCCGACTACGGGCGCAGTCTTGAAAAGATCCGTCATACCCGGGGCAATCTCATACGCCCTGGAAGTGGGCCGCGCTCTCAGGCTCGCAAACGAGGCGGGGAAAGATCCTGCGGAAGAGATTATCCGGGCGGGAAACGGCAAGCTGCTGTTTAAAGGCAAAGTATCGGACTACAGCTGGGATACCGTCGACGGATTCACCGTGGGCGAGGTTCAGCTTTCCGGCACAGGAAGATTTCAGGGGCAGGCGTACAGGGTGTGGTTTAAAAACGAGCATATCATTTCCTATCTGAACGGCGAGATCGATGTGACCGTTCCGGATCTGATCTGCGTATTGGACGGAAAAGGGATTCCGGTTACAAATCCGTACTACGAAATCGGCATGGAACTGACGGTGTTTGCGCTTCCCGCCCCGAAGGAATGGACAACGGAACGGGGCCTTAAGGTATTCGGGCCGAGAGCCTTCGGCTTTGACAGGGATTATATACCGTTTCGGCGGGAGGGATAAGATTGAGATCTCTTATACCGGAAAAACAGATGGTGGAATCTCTTCGCCAGTTGATCCGGATACCAAGCGTTAAGGGTGAAGGGCTTCCGGGAATGCCATTCGGCAAGGGCATTGCCCAGTGCCTTGAAACCACTTTAAAGCTCTGCAATCAATTGGGCTTCCGGACGAAGAACTGCAACGGATTTGTCGGATATGCGGAGGCCGGCGTGGGAGAAGAAATGCTCGGAATCCTGGTTCACCTGGACGTCGTTCCCGCAGGAAACGGCTGGACATATCCCCCTTTCGGCGGCGAGATCCACGACGGGAAGCTTTATGGACGCGGCGCCATCGACGACAAAGGGCCCGCCGTTGCCGCGATCTACGCATTAAAGGCGGTCCTTGATTCCGGCGCCCCTTTGAAAAAGCGCGTCCGGTTGATTTTCGGAACGGACGAGGAAAGCGACTGGGAGGATATGGATTATTATACCCGAAACGAGGAACTCCCCTCCTGCGGTTTCACCCCCGACGCGGACTTCCCCGTAATCGTCGGCGAAATGGGAATCCTGCAGTTTGATTTTGTCCTTGAGGAATCAAATTATAAAAAGGAAGTGGAAGAAAAAACGGCTCCGGCGGCAAAAGCGGAAACGGAAGCCGTCATAAACGGCGGAACCGCTCCCAATGTCGTGCCGGATTATTGCCGGGCGGAATTCCCCCTGAAAAGCGGAGGAACCCTGATCATCGAGGAGACCGGAGTTTCGGCCCATGCCAGTACGCCCGAAAAGGGCGAAAATGCGATTTCAAAGGTAATGGAAAGGCTTTATCAGGCCAAAATCCGGGGTGAGCTTAATTGCTCACCGCCGATGGAAAAGCTGATCCGCTTTTACCACGATAAGATCGGCTTTTGCCTGCACGGTGAGAAACTCAACTGCGATCTCAGGGACGAAGAATCAGGACGCCTCGTCTGCAACGCAGGCATGATCCGCGCAACCGACAGCGGAATATCGCTGTCGGTAGACATCCGGTGCCCCGTGTCCTTTGATAAGGACGAGGTTCTGAGGAGGCTTGCCGGCGAAGCAGAGGCGTACGGGTTTAAGATCCGGAATGTGACGTATCTGAAACCGGTCTTTTTTGACAAAGACAGCAATTTTGTTCAAACCCTGCTCCGCGTTTACAGAACGGCAACGGGAGATGACGGCGAGCCGATCACCATGGCCGGGGGAACATACGCCCGCGCCATGGACAACATTATCGCCTTTGGTCCGCTGTTTCCCGGCCGGGAAGCGACAGAGCACTGCAAAGACGAATATATCGCCTTGGAGGATTTATTCAAGATCACTGAAATTTACGCCGAGACCATACAATCGCTGGCCACATGAACGGCGGCGGCAGAAGCCTTTGTTTTGTGTAAACTTGATACTCATCTAAGTCATTGAAAAATAACGGAAGGGGTAAGGACTGAAATTCCGGTCCTTGCCCCTTAAGCGTTTTACAATTGAAATAGCAATAATATTTGATATAATAGAGTGGTATTATTAAGTCCGAGAGCAAAATATTACAAAGCCGGGGCATAATGGAACTTACTACACTTATTGGCATTTTTATTGGAATTTTATCAATTATCGGTGCTATGATCTTTAAGCACATCAGCTTCTCCGTCTTTCTCAATCCGGCAGCTATTTTAATCATACTTGTCGGCACGGTTGCCGCCGTATTAAATTCTTATCCCGGTGAAAATCTTAAGAATATCGGCGCCCTGTTTAAAATCATCTTTACAAAACAGAAAACCATTTCCGAAGCGGAAATTATCAATTTAATGATCGATTTCTCGACCGTTGCCAAGAAAGAAGGACTGCTGGCCTTGGAGAAAAAGGTTGAGGAAATCGCAGATCCTTTTATCCGAAAGGGGATCGGTATGGTGGTCGACGGGACCGAAGCGGACGTGATTGAAGAAATACTTGAGTCGGAAATTTCCGCAATGGAAGAAAGGCATGGAATCAATGCGGGCATTTTTTCGTCGGCAGGAATGTATGCGCCAACCCTGGGTGTTCTGGGAGCGGTCTTTGGTCTTATCGCTGCAATGGCCACCATCGACGATACGGATAAAATGGCCGAGGCGATTGCCGCCGCCTTTATTGCGACGGTTCTCGGCATATTTACCGGTTATGTTCTATGGAATCCCTTTGCCAAAAAATTAAAAGTGAAAAGCCAAAAAGAAGCCATGCTTAAGCATATGATTATTTCGGGCTTGCTATCCATACAGAAAGGAGATCCTCCTTTTATGCTCCGGGACAAGCTGCTCGCCGTTCTGCCACCGTCCCAACAAGAGAAGATAGCGAAACAGATCGACAAGGAAGAATAAGGAGGATTGCGGCATGCGAAAGATGAAGCGCCCACATCACGAAGAAGAAAACGGGGAAGCATGGCTGCTTCCGTATTCCGATCTGATGACATTGCTATTGGCGGTTTTCATCGTTCTTTTCGCTGCGAGCCAGATTGACGCGGAAAAGGCGCGGCAAATAACGGAAGAGTTCAGCGAGAAGATGATGAAGCAAAGCTATACCGAAAGCATTCGCGAAAATCAAAGGAATGAAAACAGCGAAAGCAATAATACTGCCGACAGCGAACTTCAGAAAATGGAAGCGCTGAAGGCTGAACTGGATGCGAAGTTTAAAAGTGAGAATTTGACCGACTACGTAACGACAAAGATCGACCAGCGCGGCCTGGTGATAAGCCTAAGCAATGCAATTCTTTTTGATTCGGGACGCGCGGAAATCAAAACGGAATACGAGGACACTTTGCTGAAGAGCTGGAAGACGTCAGGTTGATCGAGACAGAAGATTAAGCCGACCGCCCGTCCTGTTAAAGCCAAGTACCCTAAAATAAAGGGTGCGGGCTATTCAGTCCACACCCCGGCTATTCATCTTAGGCTGTTTCAAAATCACGGGCAGCTTTTAAACCATAGGCCGGTTCTGCCATTCTGACCGCACGGTTGATCGCCCGGGCCATAACCTCCGTCGCGAGGGCGCCTACCGCATCCGGCATGGCCTCCACCTCCCCGGTAGCCATGACAAAAATAGTATCTCCATCCGCCATGGTATGCACCGGCCGGATGGCTCTGGCATAGCCGTTGTGGGCGATAGATGCGAGCTTGTTGGCCTGGGACTTGGTCAGCTTTGCATTGGTAACGATGCAGCCGATGGTCGTATTCCCGCTGAACACGTTCTTATCCTCCGCATATTGGGCATACATGGCTTCTTCCGTATTGGAAAGGGCCGTATTGTCTTCATTGAGCAACCCTGCAATCCGCTTTCCCGTATCCACATCAACCACATCGCCCAGGGCATTGACGGCAACGATTGCAGCCACCTGCAGCGCTCCGATCTGTACCCCGTAGGTTCCAAGACCGCTTTTCATCATATGGGCGACTCCGTGGAATTTTCCCACGGTTGCTCCCGTTCCGGCGCCGACATTGCCTTCCGCTACCGGTCCGGTTCCTGCGTTCTTACAGGCTTCATAGCCCATCGCCTTGTCCGGTCTGCATTTGGGATCTCCAACAACCAGGTCGAAGAGTGAAGCGCCGCAAACGATGGGAACCACGCCGACACCCACATCAAAGCCCACTCCATTCTCTTCCAGGTAGGCCATGGCCCCGGAGCCTGCGTCCAGTCCGTAAGCGCTGCCTCCGCTGAGCATAACCGCATGGATCTGTTCCACCATATTGACGGGCTTTAACAGTTCCGTCTCCCTGGAAGCAGGTCCGCCGCCCCTCACGTCCACACCGGCCCAGGCCCCTTTTTCACAGAGAATCACGGTACAACCGGATGCTCCCTTCAAATCCTGCGCATGTCCGACCTTGATCCCGTTGATATCGGTAATTTTGATTTCCTTCATTTTAGTATCCTTCATTCTATCCCCTCCTACCCTTTGCTATAGACGGACAGAACAGATGAAGCATCTGTTCTGTCCATCGGTTTCTTGTATATTGCTTTTATTATAATGCAGTCATGCCCTGAACCGCCTGAACAAGGGCGATGATCACGCCGATGACCGCTTCGCCTCCCAGCAAGCCGGATGCGATAATCAATCCAGTGCCTTTCTTATCCCATTCCGGAGCCGCTTTTTCCACGATGAATTTCAGTGCTCCGCCAACAAATGCTGTTGCAGAAAGATAGAACGGGAGATAAACGCCAAGTCCCAGAGTCATGACCGGGAAGTTCAAGATGTAAAGGACACAGCCCAAAACCAGTCCGATGAGGAAGGAAGTCAAATGTGGAATTCCTCCAACCATTGCGGCTACTGCGCCCGCCTGAGGAGCGATGAACATTTCCGGGTTGCCGAAGGCGGCAGGTCCGTAAGCGGTAATGATGACGTAGAATACACCTACGGTCACAAATGCACCGATGATTCCGCCGATGCATTCACCCAGCCACTGCGCTTTCGGATCGGATTTGAGGATATAACCGGCTTTGAAGTCGTTCATGACGTCGCCGGCAAGGCCGCAGGCGATGGCGACAACGGCGGCTACCAGGAAGGCTTCCGTCTGACCGATATCGGAAGCCGCTTTTGCGGCAAGAAGCACGATGATGCCGAAGACCTCCATGGGATTGATCCCGGTTTGCCCTACGATCTGTGCAGACATGGAGGTTGCCAGCCATACGCCGATGATGGTGATAATGCTGGCCACAATGCCCATGTTACAGACGATGGTAAAGATGAAGGCGAGGATGACCATGACGAAAGGAGCCCATCTCAGGGTGATAAAGCCGTTGGCCATGGCATCCTTGCTGAACATGGGTCCGAAGATTTCCTTTGCTTTCGGAATGATCCCTTTCACGATGATTCCCACTCCGGTTCCCACCATAAGGCCAATACCGAGGGATGATTTAATGGCGGAAGCGGTGGCTGCGTCCCAAATGCCTGCATTGGTTCCACCCAGGACGATACCGAAGTCGCCTATAATAGCGCCGAGAAACCATACTCCTATGTAAAGAGGTCCGATGATAAATCCCACTGCGATCAGCATGGGCGACAGCCAGATTCCTGCCAGAACACCCTTTCCTGCAAGGCCGGAGTTCATGAAAGTGGCCGGGATCTTGCCCAGAGCATCACGGAGTATCGTGAAAACAGCTGCAATACCCAGTGAGGAGAACAGGGTGATCGCCTTCTTTCCTCCTTCATCGCCAACGATGAGAGTTTCGGCCGCAGCCTGGCCCATGGGGTAAGGCAACTCTTTCGTGACAACAAAATACTTTCGCATAAGTGCTGTGAAGATCAATCCCAGAATGACGCCGCCGAACACAACCATAAACAGGGCGATCATGCTCACGTCAGCATCCGGATTCAGCATATAGATTCCGGGGATTGTGAAGGCCATGCCGCCTGCAGTCATAGCGCCCGCCGACATGGCAGTATGGGTAACGTTAATTTCATTGATGTTCGTGTTACCCAAAAGCTTCAAGCCGAACATGGATACCAGAGCAACGAAAATGATCGGCCATGGCAATGCGCCCAGCTTCAAAGCTACGTACATCGAACTCATTGTCAGGATCGCAGCGCCGATTGAGCCGATGATCATTCCACGCACGGTAAACTGCTCTCTGAAAGATGCGGCGTACTTTACACCTTTTGAATTCTCTGACATAATTTACTCTCCTTTCTGATTTGTCTGTATTATACTCCTTTTGGAAAGAGTATGCCATAGGGAAATCGGCAACTTTACCATTAAAGATTCATGGTCAAATTCCAAGGTAGGCTTTCTTTACTTCACTGCTGTTCAACAGGTCTTTTCCGTTGCCCTCCATGATGATCCTTCCGTTTTCAATGACATAGGCCCTGTCTGCAAGTTTCAGGGACTGTCTGACATTCTGCTCTACAAGAAGGACGGTCACACCTTCATTTCGGATATTTCGGATCAGCTCCATAATTTCCTTGACGACGATAGGCGCAAGGCCCAGGGATGGTTCGTCAAACATCAGGAGCTTAGGATCTGCCATGAGCCCCCTGCCGATGGCGCACATCTGGGCTTCTCCACCGCTCAGGGAGCCTGCCAGCTGATTTGCACGCTCCTTCATCTTCGGGAGAAGGCTGTAGACATACTCCAGACGTTCTTTCCTGTTGTTTCTGCTTCTTTTGCTGTAGGCGCCCAGTTCCAGGTTTTCACGTACGGTCAGTTTCGGGAACAGGAGCCGTCCCTCCGGGACTTGGATTAGCCCAAGTTCGACAATCTGATCAGGCCTGAGTCGGTCGATCCGCTGGCCTTCCAGCTCGATTTCTCCCTCAAAGGAGGTTACCGTCCTGGAAATACAGGAGATCAAGGTGGATTTTCCGGCAGCATTGGCTCCGATGATGGTTACGATCTCGCCTTGGTTCACTTCCATGGAGACCCCTTTCAGAACCTGCACCTCTCCGTAATAAGAGTTGATATTTCTCAGTCTAAGCATCCTGTTCACCATCCTCTACTCCAAAATACGCCTCGATGACCTGTTGGTTGGAGCTGACTTCCTCCGGCGTTCCCTCCATGATCTTTTTCCCGAAGTTCAGTACGACGATCCGTTTGGAAAGAGACATGATGGCTTCCATGATGTGCTCGATGATAATCAGCGTTACCCCGGAGGCATTGATATTGTTGATGATCCGAACCATATCCTGTACCTCGGTAGGCGTCAACCCCGCCATTACCTCGTCCAGAAGGAGCAGCTTCGGCTGTGTGGAGAGCGCTTTTGCGATTTCCAGCTTTTTTCGTTCCCCCAGATTCAAATGCTTTGCGACGACATCTCTCTTATGATCAAGACGGACAAGCTCGAGGGACTCCAGTGCGATTTTCTCCGCCTCCTTATAAACCTTAGTCTTGCAAAATCCTCCCACCATGGCGTTCTGCAGCGTGGTCATATTCCCAAAGGGCTGGACGATCTGATAACTCCTGGCAATGCCGAGCCTCGCAATCTCATATGATTTCTTGCGGGTGATGTCTATCCCGTCAAAGATCACTTTCCCCTCAGTGACCGGGAGCGTTCCGTTAATGCAGTTGAACAAGGTGGTTTTCCCCGCTCCATTTGGCCCGATAAGTCCGATTACGGTACCCTGTTCGACTTCGAGTGAAACATCGGATAAGGCATTCAAGCCGCCGAATCGCTTTGTCACAGACTCTATTTTCAGTAACATAATCAAACTCCTTTCCCCGACTTTTCCCGTTTCGTGAACAGGTTCCGGAACAACTGCTTAAGCTGCGGCAGAATCCCGTCCGGCTTGAAAAGCAGGATGACGATCAGCACCATACCGAGGATGAAACCGTGCAGTCCGCTGATCCCACCGATATATCCTCTCAGCAGATTGCTGACGGGAGTAAGGATAAAGGAACCGATCATAGGGCCGAAGGCAGTTCCCAAGCCGCCTGCAATGGCCAGAAGAATGAAATTCACAGAATTTGTCAGGCTCATGACAGAAGTTGGCTCGATAAACATGACATACTGAGCAAACAGGGTCCCTCCGAAGGAAGTGAGAACTGCGCTCATTATAAATGCGATGAGCATGGATTTGGTGGAGTTGACCCCCAAATTTTCCGCTGCCTGCTGGTTTTCACCGAGGGCGATCAGGGAATACCCAAGTCTCGATTTCTCCAGTTTCACGCTTATCATAAGCACGATGATCATGTAAATCCACGTAAGGATCGCATAGGGGATCTTCCCATGCCAGATCATGTTTGCAAACGCCGGCTTAAACGGGATCATCAGGCCAAGTGCTCCTGCAGTGATTTCTTTTGAGGTAATGGTTATAACCTTCAAAATCTCGGCAAATGCGATGGTTGACAGGACGAAGAAGGTTCCTTTCAACCTCAGCGTCGTACCCCCTATGATCAGAGCCGCTACTGCCGAGAGTGCTCCCCCCGCCAGCATGCCGATCCAGGGCGATATGCCGAAATTTAAATAGAGCAAGGATGATGTATAAGCACCAATGCCGAGATAAGCCGCGTGTCCTATACTGAGCCGTTTGCAGTAACCGCTGTATAAATTCCACGAGGTGGCTAGCCCGGCCCAGAGGAATGTCATGACTGCAATATCCTGAAAATACTTATTGGGCAGGAAAAACGGCACGATAATAGAGCCAACCGCTATGACCCATAATACCAGGTTTTGTTTGAATAACAGTTTTCTAATCATCTTCTACTCCTCCCTGCTTGCTACGAGCGCCCAAACAAACCGTTTGGCTTAAAAATCAGTACGAGTATGAACAGGAGGAAATAGGCCGCCTGTTGATAGGCTGCTCCGGCAAAATAGCCCGCAAAGCTTTCGATGACTCCGATCAACAGTCCCCCGACGATTGCCCCCGGTACGCTGGACAGCCCTCCGAGAACCACGACGATAAAGGCCAGTGTGCTGAAGCTCGCCCCTACCGTGGGGTAAGCGGGATAGATGGGCGAAAGGAGAAGTCCTGCAAGGCCGACCAGCGTAGTTCCGATCACGAAGGCGAGACAGTACGTCCTTTTGATGTTGATTCCCATCAACTGCGCTGCTTTACCGTTCTGGGAGATGGCTCGCATAGCCGCCCCTGTGAAGGTCTTTTGCAGAAAGAGATATAGGAGGATCGATGCGCTGATTGCGATGAGAAACGCGAGGACACGTGGAGTATTAAATGTCAGAAAGCCAAGGTGCATCGTATCGTTGGTCAGATCGATCCGGATATTCCGGTAGTCCGCTTTCCAGCACATCAGGGCAAAATTCTGCAGAACCATGGACAGAGCCAGGGTAAGCAGCATTTGGATCGAATGGTCTGAATCCAGCACGCGCTCCATGATCACCTTGAATGTGATATAGCCGATCACAGCCATAGCCACAAGGTTGATAAGAAGAGACTGGTATGGATCCAGGCCGGATATGTTGAAAATCCAGTATGCAATATACATTGCAAGCATTAGATATTCACCGTGGGCAAAATTTACAAGCCCGACAACTCCAAAGATTAGAGCCAACCCAACACTAGCCAATGCGTATATTCCACCGGAAAAAATACCTGAAATTAGAACTTGTAAAATTTGTTCCATCGTAAACTCCTTAAAGTCCAATTCCATCGAATCGTCTAAAATAACATCTTACTGGCTTTTGTCATTCTTGGAATCCGCCCGCATTCACTTGATTGGATGAGGAGAAGCGAATGTGGGAGATTATGAGCGATTGATTTGATTTTTTGTAGGAAGTTTTACTGAGCTGCGATGGGCAGCGGCACATTGATGACTTCGCCGTTTTTCATTCTTTCAGGATAAACGGTAACGACTTTGCCGCCCTGCCACTGATTGATATTGGCGGAAGCAGCGTAGTTCTGCCCGTCATCTCCAAGGTCCCAGCCAAATCCAAGGGTAGTCATATCGAGTTTTGTGGTCAGGGCTGCTTCTCTGATTCCTGCCGCATCCAGAGTTTTGGCATTGGGGAGGATGTCGTTCAGGAATGTATAGGCTCCGGCAAAGGCCGCTTCTGCTGCGACGGATACGTTGTTCAGATCGGGGAATTCAGCCCGGAAACGTTCTCTGAATTCGCTGACCACCTTATTCATTTCCGGATCGGTAAAGTATTCGATGGGCAGATTGGTCGGCATATCGGTGCAGAAGATACCGTCGGAATCGGCGCCGATGGTTTTCGCAAAGTTGGGGTCCGTGGTGCCTGCTCCACATCCCATCATGACCTTGGGCATCGCGTTATACTGCTTCATCGTATCCACCAGCAGAATCGCATCATTGATGTAGTTGACGGAGAGAAGCACATCCGGCTTTGCCTCTTTCAGCTTCAGCACCATAGCGGACATGTCCGTGATGGTGGGATTGTAGCTTTCCTGCATGACAATCTGGACTCCCAGTTCTTTCAGCTTGGCGACCGCACCCTCCGCTACAGAGGTTCCATAGGAAGATTCCTCATGGATGATCGCAACCTTTAAGTCTTTGGGATCGATATTCAGCATCGGAGCAATCTGTGTCGCAACATATTCTGCTCCGGCGCTGCCGCGAAGGCTGCCCTTATCCAGAATCCGGAATACGTTTTGAAAGCCGGAATCTGTAATGGCATCTGCGATTCCGCCGGATTCAACCAGCGTAACGCCGCTCTTTTCCGTAACTCCGGCTATGGCAAGAGCATTGCCGCTGGACAGGGAACCGAAGATCACCTGGACTCCCTGCTGATCTACCAGCCTGCCTGCTTCTGTAGAGGCAGCCGTTGGATCCGGTGCATCTGCTTCGACAAGTTCTACCTGTCTTCCCTGAACGCCTCCGTTTGCATTCACAAAGTCTACTGCAATTTTAACTGCAGCAAGACACTGGTTTCCGAGCAAAGCGTTTGCCCCGCTCAGCGGATAGATCGCGCCGACCTTGAAGGGTTCCTCCGTGTCAGCGGCTTGGTCCCCACCGCCGCAAGCTGTGAAAGCAGTCATCAGCATTACGAGTACTAAAAGTATCGCTAACTTTTTCATCTTCCATCCCGTATGGTCTTCAGCCATACCTTTCCTTTCTTTTAAGTTTGTGATTTTTGATTGTCTTGCCCCCAACATATCGCTCCTCCTTCTAACGTCGGAATCCAAAGAATGTCAAGCCTTCCATGCAGTTAATGCTTCTTTATTTAAAGGTAAAAGCTTCGCTTTTTTACCTGTAAATAACTTTTCCATGACCGTTTCAATACTTTCCCGTTTCACAACGCCGGTCTTGTCGATGATTGCGCCCAGCATCACCATATTGGAAACCTGTTCGTTGTGAAGCCGGTTAAGGGCAATTTCATTGGCGTCAATCCGGTAGATCTCAACATCGTCTCTAGTAGCGTTCTCTTTGATCAGGGATGTATTGATAAACAGCTTGCCGCCGGGGACCACCAGCCCTTCGAATTTTGTCAACGAGGGCAGATTCATCACAACCGCGGCGGTTGCATCGGTCACAATAGGAGAACTGATTCTTTTATCGGAAACGATAACGGAGCAATTTGCAGTCCCGCCCCGCATTTCCGGACCATAGGATGGCATCCAGGTTACTTCCTTGCCCTCCAGCATCCCCGCGTATGCGATCATTTGACCGATGAGCATCACTCCCTGGCCTCCGAAACCCGCGATGATCAGCTTATGTACAGCCATCTATTTCACCTCCTCGGGACATTTCAAATTGCCAAGGGGATAATAGGGAATCATGTTCTCTCTCAGCCACTCCAGTGCTTTAACCGGATTGCAGCCCCAGTTTGTCGGGCAGGTGGACAAGATCTCAACAAAGCTGAATCCCAATCGCTTTTGCTGTACCTCAATGGCTTTCCGAACGGCGATTTTTGCTTTTCTTACGTTGGCAGGCGAGTCCAAAGAAACTCGTTCCACAAATACGGCGCCGGAAAGCGTGGCAATCAATTCCGCCATTCGGATGGGATTCCCGGACACTTCCGTGTTTCTCCCCTCAGCCGTCGTCGTCGTCTTCTGCCCGGGCAGGCTGGTGGGAGCCATTTGTCCGCCGGTCATCCCGTAGATGGCATTATTGATAAAAAACGTGGTGAATTGTTCCCCGCGGCAGGCAGCATGAACGATCTCCCCGGTTCCGATGGACGCCAGATCGCCGTCACCCTGATAGGTGAACACGATCTTATCAGGCTGCGCCCGCCGGATTCCCGTCGCGACGGCAGGAGCTCTGCCATGGGCGGATTCGCACATATCGATATTCATATATTGATGTGCAAGGATGCTGCAGCCGATGGGCGCAACACCGATGGTTTCGCCCAAAAGCCCCTTTTCCTCCAGCACTTCCATGATCAGCCTGTGAGCGATGCCATGGGTGCAGCCCGGGCAGTAGGTTGTCTCCTCCGGCAGCATTCCTCTCGTGAATTCAAAGACCGTCTTCATCGTTCCACCCCCAATGCTTTCCTGACATTAGACGCAATTTCCCGCGGTGTGATCAGAATCCCGCCTGCCCTGCCAGACAGGCTGACCGGAAACCTGCCGCGACATCCGATCTTCACATCGTCCAGCATTTGTCCCATGCTCAGCTCTACGGAAACAACTGCTTTAACGGAGTCCGGTATGCTGTCGAAGGCTTCGTAAGGATAAGGCCAGAGACTGATGGGCCGGATCAGTCCGGCTTTGATTCCCTCTTCCGCAAGGATTTCAATCGCCTCTTCCGCGATTCTCGCGGTGGAGCCGTAAGCCACCATTACCGCTTCGGCATCCTCAAGTCCCACGGTTTCATACCGCACCAGTTCTTTCTTAGCTTTCTCGTATTTCCTGTGGCGTTCCAGAATCCTTACTTCCAGCTCCTCCGGTTTTAAATAGAGGGACTTGATGACGTTGTGGGGCCGCTTTTCCCCGGTCCCCGTCAAAGCCCAAGGTTTGATGCCGGGAATATCTTCTCCGCGATCCGCAGGAATCGGTTCGAACAGTACGACAGGTTCCATCATCTGCCCCAGCATACCATCTGCCAGGAGCATCACCGGATTCCTGTATTCCTGCGCAATCTGAAATGCCTGCGGCATGAGATCCACTGCCTCCTGGATAGAGGACGGAGCAAATACAAGAAGATGGTAGTCACCGTTTCCACCTCCCCGGGTCGCCTGATAATAATCCGCCTGCCCGGGTTGGATGCTTCCCACTCCCGGTCCGCCTCGTGACACGTTTAGGATCACCAGCGGGATTTCCGTGGAGCACAGGAATGAAAAGCCCTCCTGCATCAAAGCAATTCCGGGGGATGAAGAGGAAATGAAAACCTTTCCTCCCGCGACTGCGCAGCCGTAAGCCATGTTGATGGCTGCGATTTCGCTCTCAGCCTGAACAAAGGAACCGCCGACCTTGGGAAGCTCTCTTGACATGTATTCCGTTATTTCATTCTGAGGGGTGATGGGATAGCCGAAGTAATATCTGCAACCGCTTCGGATGGCTGCTTCTGCAAAGGCTTCGTTCCCCTTCATCAATACTTTTCCGCTCATCTTGCATCCCCCCTATTCTTCTCTCAGTACACGGATGGCTCCGTCCGGACACATCAGCGCGCAGTTGGCGCAGCCGGTACACCGGCCGGGATCCGCTACGCTTGCAGGACGATAGCCCTTTGAATTGATTTTCGTTTCATGAAGTATCAGTATTTTGACCGGACAAACAGAGATGCACAGTTCACAGCCCTTGCACCGCTCCTCGTCAAATATTACAAGACCTTTCGCCATTTTTAACTCACCTCTCCTTATGACTGCCAGCTGTCTCTCATATAAGACTTCATCAGGAACAGGCTCCCCTCGCAAAGTTCCCTGAGGTTAATCCCGATATTCTTCCAGATCTCCTCCAAGCAACAGTGGTACCTGACCGGCACCGCCAGCTTCTGAGACAGTTCCTGGCATAGTTCATATCCCTTCAGGATATCTTCGGTGCTCGTCTCCTTCAGCATGTGGGTGTTGTTGACCAAGCCTGTCATTCTGAGGTTTGTTTCAGCTTCAATCCGCCTGATATGATTCAGCGCTCCCGCAACGGAATCCGTTTCCGGCCGGTTGGCATTGATCACACAAAGCAGATCACAGTCAGGTCCCGACAGGTATTTGCCGAACTGGTTCAGAATTCTGGCACCGGAATCGTTACCGCCTGCGTCGACCACGGTCTGAAACGATTCATCCTCCAGGGGCGCCTTGATCCTCGCCGTGATAGCGGGAAGGTCGGCCGTGATATCATATCCGAAAGCATTGCTAAATACCTGGATTCCTTTGCCTTCCAGCAGTTGCCGCCTTTCCCTGCTCCTGAAATACGGATTGGCAATATCAAGATCCACAAGGGCAGTTTTCTTCCCCTGCTCCGCCAGCTTCAGCACATAATTTACCGAGAACTCTGTCTTACCACTTCCGTAATGGCCCACAATCACCCGGATTCTTTTGTCATTCAAATCCACCATGCTTCACCTTTGCCTGTCACGCTTCATTCAGAAAATACATGGATGTCAACGCGTATATTTTTGCGGTATCGATCAATTCAGGAATATCCACATATTCATCCGCGTGATGAGGAATATAGGTATTACCCGCTCCGATGACGATGACGGGGATTCCCTTCAGCGCATGGAGAAATGTTCCGTCCGTTGCGCCGGGAACACCCTGCCAGACCGGCTCTTTCCCCGTCACTTCCTGGACGGCCCGATATACGACTTTTGTGATTTCCGCGTCTTTGGGAGTTGAAGTCCAAGGTCTTTCTTCTATAATATCCAATGTCGCTTTGAAATCCGGATCCTCTTTGGCCAGCCGATCAAAGATATCCAGAATTTTTTGTTTCAAATCATTATGGTCCTGTCCGGGAACCGTCCGAATATCCAGCGTCATATACGCTTCCCCAGGTACCACGTTGATCTGGGCTTCCCCTTTTGCAGGAGAGGAAATGATGGTTGGTGTTATGCTGGGCCACTTCAGGTATTCATGGCAGCCCACACGGTCCTTTTCAGCCTGTTCCAGTTTTTCGAGCTCGCAGATGATTTTTGCCAGCCGCCAGTTTGGATTGATCCCTGTCAGCGGCATGGCTCCATGGCATTGCTTCCCGAAAACCCTGATTTCCGCTCTCATGGCGCCTTTTTGGAAAATACAGATATGATTTTCTTCCGGTTCGCAGATTATCGCGGCGTCCACGTGATCCGCCCATCCTTTCCGGATAAAATCCTTGATGCCAATCATCATCCCTTCCTCATCGCATGGGATGCAGAGAAGGATGTTGCCCTTGAAGGCTTCTCCCGAATCCTTCACCGCCTTTGCAGCGAAAATTGCAGCAGCTACATTTCCCTTGGTATCGCAGGTTCCTCTTCCGTACATTCTGTCTCCTACGATCTGCGCTCCGAAGGGATCATGTTTCCACTGGTCCCTGTCACCGGCGGTTACCACGTCGGTGTGACCCTCGAACAAAATTGTCTTTCCCGGTTCTTTCCCCCGAAGGAAAGCGATTACGTTGGGTCGTCCCGGAACCACTTCCTCAATATGAACTTCAAAGCCTTCCTTTATCAGGAAATCGGCGATATATTTCGCAACTCTTTCCTCATTGGCTCCTTCCTTGTCCGGGTCAAAAACGCTGTTGATCCGAACCAACTCCTGGGTAAATTTTATTAATTCGTCTGTTTTTACGCAGTCCGCGACGTGTTTATAATTCTTCACTGTACGGCTCCTTTCTTCCCTTCGACGACATTAATAATAATAATACGTGTATTTATTTTTGCATGAACTTGATCAGGTTGGTCAGAACCATATTCACCGGTGTATCAATACCGACCTTGGCGCCTTCCCGCACAATGGCGCCGTTGATCATATCGATCTCCGTCTGCTTATGATTCAGTACGTCCTGCAGCATGGAGGATTTATTGGCGGCCGTTGCACGGCAGACTTCCTTCGTGTGCGCGATAGGATCATCAAAGCTCAGGGTAATCCCCGCGGCTTTTGCAACCGCATGTGCTTCGGCAACCGCGGCCTCCAGAATTTTTTCGATTTCAGGATGGTCCAGCAGCTCTCCGTTATGCAGCTTGGTTATCCCGGTAAGAGCATTGATCCCCACGTTGACCAGCAGCTTATCCCAGACCAGCCCCAGTACGTTTTCGGAAATATCCGTTTCCAGACCCGCTTCCTCAAAGAGCTTTGCGATGGCCTCAATCCGATTTGTCCGTTTCCCGTTCAGCTCTCCGATGATGGTTTTTCCCTTGCCGGCATGCCGCATTGTTCCGGGCCCCAGCATGGTCGCTCCGTGAGCAGTGGTGCCTGCGATGACATTTTGATCGCCGATTTCCTCTCGGATCAGATCAATATTGCCAAGCCCGTTCTGGAGGGTTAAGGCAATGGTCTCCGGTCCGAACACCGCCCGGTTGGTTTTCATCGCTGTTCCGGTGAGGGTTGACTTTACAAAAACAATGGCAAGATCACAGATTCCTGCCTGTGCTGCTTCGGTGACTCCCTTCACTCTATGGTAAATCTTGGTCCGGCCATCTTCCTCCATTGCGAGACCGTTGGCATTTATGGCATTGATGTGGTCCTTCCAAACATCGATAAGATATACTTCATTTTCCGGCACCTCAGAAAGTTTTGCTCCGTACAGGCAGCCCATGGCTCCCGCACCGACAATCGCTATTTTCATCTCTGCCTCCTCTATTTCACCCGTTGGCTTGGGTAAATTCGATTAATACAGCTTCGGAATCTCCACTTCCTTGTTGAAACTGTACTCTTCGGTCGGGAACAAGCCTTCCTGGGTTTCTCTGTGGAATTCATTCAGAGCTTCCACCATGGCTTTTCGTAGCTGTGCATATTGCTTTACAAATTTCGGTTTAAAGTCGCCGTACATGCCCAGCATATCCTGAGTTACCAGGACCTGGCAGTCCACATAGGGGCCTGCTCCGATGCCTAAAATCGGAACGCTGACCGCTTCGGTGACAGCCTTGGCAACCACGGACGGAACGCATTCCAGCACGATGGCAAAGCAGCCCGCCTTTTCCAATGCAATGGCGTCTTCAATGAGTTTCTTTGCGCCCTCGGGAGTGCCGCCCTGAACTTTAAAACCTCCCAATGCGGATGCTGTCTGAGGAGTCAGCCCGATATGGCCCATGACATTGATGCCTGCTTTCACGATTGCCTGGATTCTGGACAGTACCTCAACGCCGCCCTCAAGCTTAACGCAGTCGCAATTGGTTTCTTTGATGAGCCGGTTGGCGTTTCTCACCGCTTCCTCATCGCTTACATTATAGGAGCCAAAGGGCATGTCTGCGACCACCCAGGTATCGGGAGCACCCTTGACAACCGGTCTTGTATGATGGATTATGTCCTCCATGGTTACCGACTCGGTTCCTTTGTATCCCAGCATGACCATTCCCAGAGAATCGCCTACCAGGATGATTTCCACATCACTTTCATTGATAATGGATGCCATGGTGTAGTCGTAAGCCGTCACAAAACTGAATTTCCGGCCTTCCGCCTTGTACTTTTTGAAATCGCTGATTGTCATCTTCTTCTTGTCGCTCATTTTGTATTCCTCCCTTAAGCATGAATATAAGAAATATTGATTAAACTGCTTTATAACCCTGCATAGCCGATATCTTGCGGGACGCCTTCACCACCAGCCCGGAATAGAATTCCAGGTGTCTGTCTTCGTCATAGCGGTATTTCGGCGAAGATATGCTGATTGCTGCCACCGGGTTTCCGTGATAGTCAAAGATTGGTGCGGCAATACAGATTAATCCGACCACATATTCCTCATCGTCGATGGAATAACCCCTTTCCCGGATTCTCTCCAATTCTTCCATCAACAGAGCTTTTTTCGTGATGGTTCTATCCGTATATTGCACTAAAGAAATGCTGTCTAAGATATTCTGCAGTTCCTCTTCAGCGGTGTGAGACAAAATTGCTTTTCCCAAGCCTGAACAATAGATTGGTACACTGGTTCCAATGCCCAGTCCGACTTTGATGGTGGAGTTACTTTCCAATTTGTCGATATAAATAATTTTATTTCCAACCCGGATACCCAGATTGATGGTTTCTCCGGTCTTTTCCGCCAGTTCCAAGATAAATGGTTTTGTGATATGCTTGACTCCCATTTTCTCCATGACACGGTTTCCCATGGCCAAAAGCTTCAGACTGTTGGAATACTTCTTATTATCCTGATTCTGGTTGACATAGCCGGCGGCCTTTAACGTATTGATCAGGCGATGCACCGTTGCTTTATCCATCATCAGCCGTTCGCTTAAATCCCCGATGCTCAGTTCTCCGTACTTATCCAGCTCTTCCATGATGAGAAACGCTTTCATTACGGATTTCACGTGGTTGGAATTGCCCTCTCGGTCGTGATGCGTCATGTTGATTCCTCCAAATCATAGGTGTTAACCTATTGAAACAAGTATTTTGATTGTTTTTCTTGATTTTATGCTTTTTTATAAACGTACCAGTACGCCATTCCCACGAAGATTCCGCCTCCGACGATATTGCCCAGAGTAACGGGGATCAGATTGTTTATGGCAAAACTTCCCCAGGTC
>ENA-UPSB01001431-UPSB01001431.1-bioreactor-metagenome-genome-assembly--contig:-NODE-1431-length-27907-cov-35.569833_pt1 | contig 27907 bp, 31 predicted proteins | sample MGYA00238182_ERZ773286 | MGnify/ENA primary metagenome ERZ773286 (study PRJEB29026, sample SAMN07631240) | bioreactor metagenome | isolation source: Switchgrass digestor | place: USA: Dartmouth...
TATATTAAACCCATCAATAATCACATTATCTGCATTATTTGTAAATACCGAATACGTTTCGACATAGTCAGAATCATAAACGTAACCAGTCAGCTTAACCCCATTACCGTACAAATGTATATTATCATAACCTAATGGAATAACTATTGCTGAACCATCTGTTACTGTACCTAAATCAATATTACCGCCCATAAAGTCAATCCTAATTGCTACATCCACACTTGCTCTCATGGTATGTAACATTGTAATTGCATTTTGTATTGCTGTTCTATCACTTGCAGGGTCACCCGTCAACACTAGGTCTGCCCTTTCTTTATTAATCGCGTCGGCAGGTGCAATAATAAAGCCGATATACCCAGCTAATCTTGATTCAATTATATCCATATTATAATTTATGTCCGCTATATTAACCAGGTCGGTACCGTCAGGCTTCTTTAATTTTAGTCTATTTGTGTATTGCATTATTACACCCTCTTTCCTGATAACTTGGCTCTTAAAGCTCCACTATATTCCAACTCTTGTTTCACGATGTAATAATCATTTTTTTCTTTTTGGTCCACAACTCTTATTTTGTCTCCTAAAAGCAGTACAGGATTACCCCGCCATTCTAATTCCATGTCACGCTGGGGATTTTTATAATAATTCAACAACTTATTTGCTATTGTTACAGCTATTGACCTTGTTTGTATTAATGGATTAGCAGGAAATTTATAAGCTATTTGACCGTTTTCCTCAATGCTTGCATCGTCCTTAACGACAATCTTGTCTTGATTTACAACCTTAAGAGGTTTTGCATTTACAATGATTTCAAATGTTCCGGCCGTCGCACTTGTAACTGTAACATTTGCACCCCAAGAATAATACGTGACATTTGATATAGTTCCGGTTCCTTGTAGCGTTGCAACGGCATCAACACATGGTATGCTATTATATCGTACTGTTATTGTCTTTGTTTCTCCCGCGCCTATACTTTCAGATTCATTGCTCCGATATACTTCTTGTGTTGCATCTGGTTTTAAAGGTTGGGTTTCCACCTCAATGTAATTAGCTATTTCCGACCATTTAACAGGATTGTCTTTTCTGAAATATTCGTCATGAGTAATAGAAAAAGGAATATTAATATCTCCCCATGTATGGGATTTTAATTCATCCCATGTATATATCGTTAAACTATTCCATGTCACAAACTCACGTGCAAAATCTTGATTTTCTATAAAAGATGGACCTTCTATTCTAATAATACCATCTCTGTCACAATAACATTGACCAACACATGCTTCTGCAATCCTACGCAAGGCTTCTCGATGCGAAATTGGTTCAAAATAGGCGTAAGGAATAGTAAAATCTTGTAATTCATTGTCTACCCAATACTCATCTGCCGTAAGTCCTGCATCTTCTAATACATTTATCGCTAAATTATAAAGACTTACATTTTGCCATACTTGAGAGTTTTCGTATGTTGTTTTCATCAGCATATCTAATCTATCTCTGCCGGTTGTCTGTGCGGTGACTTCATCATCCTTTGCTGTCCAGTCGCCACTCCAAAACACGCCAAGTGGTACCCATTCCATTTGTTCATTGTCGTGTTTTACTCCTAACCAGGCCTTTATTTTACGATTAGGTTTTAATAATTGATATAAAGAACTCTGAGTATTTCCAGCATCAAATTTTCTATTAACATTGTTAAGTGTAATTTGTATCTCATTGCTTGTTATACTTCCAATCGGCAAAGAGTTTTGTCCAACATCTCTTTCCTCTATTAAGTCGATTTTAATGATATCTTCACCTTCATAAGTTTCTTGAATAGACGTAAAAAATTCAACAATCTTAACTTGCCTACCAGCATGGCTCCACTTTGTTATTTCAAGAACCATCTTTACTACCTGAGTCACAGGATTATCGAGCGTTTTATTCCAAATTACATTAGTATTATTTGATACATTTTCGATATACAGCAATACATCATTATCTCCATATAAATAAATATTAAAATTAACCGGATATTCTCCTCTTGCGCTATCTCCGATTACTTGTAGCTTTGTGATTGGTCTAGAATTAAATTGCACTGTCAAAGTTGGATAAGGCAGAACAAAATCACCATTAGCATCAGATAATTGTGCGCCCCACCACCCCATTTGGCTCATTAACGGATCAATTGGAGCCAACACATATGTTCCGTCTAATACCCAGCTGCCATCTAAACTGGCTATTTTACCTATTGGAACTTGCACATTATCAGCGGTTTGATTCGGGTATGATATATTTGCGTTTTCATTTGTTAAAATTGATATAGATTGATCTAGGAAAGGGTCAGTATAATCTATAGTTACTTTTGCAAATACCTGTCGCTTATTAGCTCGTATCTTTTCCAAAAACTCTTGCGATACCGGATACATAACGTCACCTCTCTACTGCTCAATAAAAGCTATACTCACGTCCTGCCAGTATCTCACACCGTTCTTTCTATACCAAAGACCCGTATTTATATCACCGGAATAGCAAATCATTGTCTTTTGTCCGCCAACGTCAGGATATTCGAAACTAAAAAACGGCTTATTTGCCGTTATTGTGTCGATTATGAGCTGTAGTTCGCTGTCAGCAATCAAGCTCCATGTACAGTCAACTCGCCGCTTCGTTGCTATCAGATCCATTACCATTTTGCCTGCAGCATTTCTTTCCGATTTAGTTATATCAAACCGGCCTATTTTAACATCAGAAGGTGATTTTATTTTTACTCCTGCTATTTTAAATACTTCTGCTGCCATGGTTTACACCCCCTGAGGCCTTAAGACAAGATTTATGCCCTGACGTTGAGCTTCTCGGATAAGGGCGGGAAGTTGAATTCTTGCAAGTACAGTGTTGTCAATTTTGAATACAATTTCTTGATTTTCACTGTTTCCTTGGTTTGTTGTTGCTTGAGCAATTCTATAAGCGTCTATAATTCCCCTATATACTGCTTGTTCAATATCATCGGATACTGTGTTATTATTTGCGACCTGTCCTGCTGATGCCACTGACTGTATCGTCGGCTGAACCGTCATTGAAGATAGAGTCGATATTTCATCAGCAACTGCATTCACAGATGTATGTATGCCAGGAATACCTTTCATAATGCCTTCTCTATACATTTTCATAAGATTGGGAGCCCATTTGTCAGCATCACTTCCCGGTCCTTCTTTAGTCGGAGAAGAAAAGCCGAGAAAGTTTTTTATCCTCTGTCCTACGTTTTTAAGCGATTCTTTTAATGTGTTGACTTTTTCTTTTATGCCGTCAACAAAATTCTGTATCAAATTTTTGCCCCAAGTGAAAGCATCATCCTTAATTTCCTGCCATTTATTAGAAATGGTGTTTTTGAGTTCTTCCCATGTAGAAGGTGCGTTATTTTTCAATTCGTTCCATTTGTCGCTTATTGTTTTTCTTATGTTTTCCCATGTAATAGGCGCATCCGTTTTAAGAGCGTCCCACCTATCAAAGATTTCTTTTTTGATATTCCCCCAAACAGTTGGCGCATTAGTTTTAAGAGCGTTCCATTTTTCGCTAATACTCGTCTTTATACTTTCCCATGTAGTTGGAGCATTGGTTTTCAAATCATTCCATTTCTCGCTAATAGTCGTTTTGATACTTTCCCATTTTTCAATAGCTCCCGTTTTAAGGAATTCCCATTTTTCGCTAATAGCCGTTTTGATACTTTCCCATGTGGTAGGTGCGTTGGCTTTAAGAGCGTCCCATTTTTCTTGTATACTAGTTTTTATATTTCCCCAGGTTTCCCCGGCTTTTGTTTTAAGGTTTTCCCACTTGGTTTGTATATTTGTTTTAATATTTTCCCATATAATAGGCGCATTAGTTTTAAGGGCATTCCATTTTTCTTGAACATTCGTCTTTACACCTTCCCATATCTCACCAGCTTTAGTCCTGAAATTGCTCCACTTCTCCTGTACCCAACCTGTGAAATTGCCCCATTTGTCCTTTGCGCCTTCCCATAGGTTACCAACCCACTCTTTGAAACCGGACCATTTTCCCTTGATTCCTTCCCAAAGTGGTCCGACCCAACTTCCTACCCACTCTTTAAAGTCAGCCCATTTTTCTTTCGCTCCTTCCCATAGATTGGACGCACCAGTTTTAAGACTTTCCCATTTCTCACCGATCCATTGCCATATCCCCCAGCTTTTGACCCATTCTTTAAAGCCATTCCATTTTTCTTTTACACTCTCCCAGAGGTTGGCTGCACCTTGCTTTATCCATTCCCAAAAACCTGACAGGGTTGGCTTCGTTTCCTCAATACTTGCTCCTATATCTGGAATTCCAATTCCGCCCATATCAATTCCAGGAATATTTACTCCTAAATCGGCTCCTGAAAGTTCGCTTGTCATATCATCGGCATTTTTTGTTATATCTTCTTGGAGCTGATGCACTTCGTCAAATGACTGGATATTTTGTCCTGCAGCCTTTTTTGCGGCTTTTTCTGTTTCGCCAAATGCGTCCGCTTGGTTTTTTGCGGCATCAGTAATGCCAGTTAAGCTTCTTTGCAACTCTTCCTGTTGAAGCCGTATTTTTTCATTCATCGCCGCTTCGTTCGCCGCGTTTACGGATTTTGTGTATTTATTCCAAAGCACCATACCGCCTGCAACAGCCGCCGATATGCCTAATACAACCCATCCTATTGGGCCAAGTGCCGCCCAGAGGGACCATAGGGCTAATTTCAGTTTAGCCAGAACGCCTGTAAGGACAATACCTTGCGCTGACGCTAATGCTAACTGTACCCTATAAATACCTACAGCAGTACTTACCCAACTTAATACCGGGATATGAGCAGTCAACTCGCCTTTTAAGGCTAAAGATATTAATCGAAATGCTGCAGTAGTCATTGATGCAATTTTAGTTAATGTTATATAAGTCAAAATAGTGGTAGCAACAAATCTTACCGCTTGCCCATATTGAATAAGTAATTTCGCTGTACCGCTAACTATTGACGCTAACCAATGTATAGCAGTTCCTAATATATTCACGAGTGCCGCAACATCTCCGCCAAAATACATGGAAATAGCCGTCTGTAGTCCTAATTGCTTAACAGCACTATAAAAATTCGTAGCAAAATCACGGACGCCTTGCAGCCACGTATTCAAACCTTTAAATAGATTGCTGGTTATTGTGCCTATGGTTATCCGCCATATATCTTTTATCGACGACGTAACTCCTTGCCATGTATTCTCCATGCTGGCCATCATTCCGCCAAATCGCTGCATCATTCCCTTAGTTAACATTTCAACAGCTTTATATCCAGGAATTAAGCCTTTTGAAACCATTTTTTGCAACTCAGGTACGGTTTTACCCATCGCGTCAGCTAATATATGCCATGCCGGCACGCCTACTTCCGTAAGTTGCCGCATTTCCTCAGCTGATAGCTTGCCTTTAGCTCGTATCTGACCCAATGCAAGGGTTATTCTATCAATTCCCTCTGAGCCTGCTCCAAGTGCAGCTGCCGCATCTCCGATGGCACGTAGCGTAGGCAAAACCTCTTCTGCTGCAAAGCCATATGCAAGCATACGTTTAGATGCCTCAAGTAATTCTGGATATTCAAAAGGTGTCTTTGATGCGAAGTCAGCCATATTATCAAGGAATTTCTGTGCTCTTTCCGCACTTCCAAGCATAGTTGAAAACCCAATTTGTGCTGTTTGAAGCATAGAGTTAAAATCTATTGCTGTTCCTACAGTAGCTTTAAAACCCCTTTTCAGAGCTTCAAACATAGCCATACCGGTAGTAACTGAAAAAGCATTTTTAAATATACTACCTATCCTTAAACCTGCTTTATTGGCCTGTGCTTCTGCATTACGTAATCCTTTTTCGTATTCTTTTGGATCCAAACGTAACTTTGCTATTATCTGGCCAACTGTCATTTTTATTCACCTGCCTTTTTAAATAAAAAAGAAGGATTTTCCATATTATTGTAGAATAATGAAACTAAACCAATATTTTTACTAAGGAGTGATTTTATGAAAAAAAATATTTTTATGCTAATTACTTGTTTGGCATTAGTTTTGTGTGGAGCTGTTAGTTTTGCTGCGATGTATGGTCATTTCGAAGGTTTTCCAGTTGTCAAAGTTCTTGTTGACGGTCGAGAAATAACAGGCGATGTTCCTGCAATTGTCCTTAATGGTAGAACCATGGTTCCGGTACGATTCGTTAGTGAGGCCTTAGGCTCCAATGTTACTTGGGATGCTGAAAATGAAACCGTGCTCATTACTACTGGTAAAACAACTGTGTCTTCAACAGAAACCGGAAAAAATGAGTATATCGTAACAGACGATTCAGGAAATGCTTTATATAGTTTCAAAATTAACAAAATTACCGAAATGACTGAACGTAATCAATTTTCTGATAAAAATCCAGCACAAGTTATCATGATTGACTACACTTATACCAATATCGCAAGTAGTGAAGATGTTTATCTGTCCGATATATATTTTAAAGTAGTTGATTCTGCTGGTAATATAGGATATACATATCCTAATTCAAAAACAAAATACCCACAAAGTATACCACTAGGAGTTACATGTAACGCTCAAATGATTTTTGGCCTTGATAACAAATCTGATACTGTAAAAATTTACTTCTATAAAGATATTTTGGGCGAAGTTACTGCTACTTTTGAACTTCCTGTTGAATAATTACGCAAAGGAGGTATTTCTTGTGAAAATTGCATGTGGTATTTTATCTTTAGTTTTTTTCTTAATTATTCTTCTTCAGTCTTGTGCAGTAGGTATTGGCGGCTCAATTTTTGGGGAAGAATCCGCTACACAAGGAGGCAGTGTAGGTATCTTTGTAGCCCTTTTGTTTTTAATCGGTGGAGCTTTCTCTTTTGGACTGCCTAAAGTATCAATGGTTATAATGGCGATTGCGGGAATTTTGGGTATTGCCGCTGGTCAAACAACAACATATTCCGACATGACTTTTTGGGGAGTTGTGGCTTTAATACTTGCGGTATTAAATTTCTTCGGCAGCAGAAAAAAGAAAACAAAAAAAGATGCTACCACGGCCCCGCCAGCCCCTTAATCCTCACATCATCAATGTGCTTACTCCAGTCCTTTTGCTCGAGCTCATGCCCAAGCAAGCGCTGGAGTATTTTTTTTGCATCTTTGTTCATAAAGTCATCCGGCTCCACAAGCTTTGGCTTACGTTTCTTTCCTCCAAAAACCCCTGCAATAACAGTTGTAAATATATTAAAACCGTTTGTTATGACCGCAGCTAAAAATGCCCATTTGTTCCTTTGTTCGTTATACTGTTCAATTACTATTTGTTTTTGCAACTCATTTAATATTGCAGTCAATTCATGAATGGTAAGTTCTCTCATTTGTTGTGGTGTCCATCCAAATTCTCTTGCCAAAAGCACAACTATCTCTGCGGTAAGCCAACCTGAATCAAGCTCATCAGCGGTTTTATCATCCGCTTTAGTCCCATAAAATTTACGTCAACAAACGCCTCCACTAATGCTTCAATCTCGCTCATGTAAGCATTCTTCACATCTTCTTTTGTAATCTCTGGTATGATTTTCGGCAGTTTCTTGTAGAGTAATTCAAATCCTGCCTGTTCTAATAATTTGCTCAAGTCTATTTTCTGTATATTACCTTTGCTCTCCGGAAACAATTCAGCCACAATTTTTTCAAGCTCTCCAATCTTTTTTTCTTGTATTCTAATTTCCTTCCCAGCAAAATTTATAACTTTTTCTCGCATATTATCAATCCTCCTGTTTTAACAAACTAACTCCTTCCAAATTGATTCCCATTTCGCATATATCTTCAGTCTTTTTTAGCGTAGGCAATTCAACATGCCCAGATAAACAGCGCATATCTTCACCCTTGCCTATAAACAACCGGACAAAAGCTTGCCCTTTAGGTATCTTCTTTGCCGCCCAGTATGCTTCTGCTTTCACATGCCACCCTGTAGGTATAATGTGAAGTTCTGGGCCAAAAGTATATTCTTTCTTGTGGTGGATCTCAAGGGTCCAGTCAAAGAGTAAAGCGATATTGTCAGAAACAGGGGCGGCTTCATTCTTATATACCGCCCCAACAAGTCCTCTGATAGCCATTAGCTACTTATCCCGGATGGCGTAAGTGCACCGGTACCGGAAAAGTCACAGCTGAAACTCACTTTATCATCAAATGGAGCTTCGATGCTGAGATTTACAAAAGCATCTCCAGAAAATTTCACAGTACTATTCACTTGAAGCTCCAGCTTAACCGCTTGGCCGTTAAGCCATGCATCTATTAAAGCAGCCTGACCGTCTGCATCATCTGGCTTGAAGTTGCCTTCAAAGGATCCGGACCATTCCTTGATGCCCTGTATCCTTTCTCTCCAGCCATCACTATCAAAACTGGTAATGTCGATGTCGTCTGCTGACAAATCCAAACTCCAGTTTCCTATTTCTGCAACCTTCTTCGGCGTATCACCAATATAAACACCGCCGCCTTTACCTGCTATTGCCATAATCAATCACTCTCCTTTATAATTTCAAAATTTATGAACCATTCGGTTCTATTATTGTTGTCTCGTTTTAATATTTCCGGACTTCCTCGGGCTTTGATAAGCAAATAACGAGTCCCTGACAATTCTGTTTCATGTAGTCCATGTAGTGCCTTTCTTACTTCATCGATTTTTGCTCTGCCGGCAGCATAGCTTTTGTTGCGGACCCTTACTTGCAACCCAGGATATTCACCATTCCAGTGTAGGTCTGGTGGGCTTCCGGCGTATTCAAACAAAGCTATGCTGTTGTCCGGCTGATCCGGCATCAGGCCCAAAAATAAATCTATCCCAAGGGTCCCTATTCCTTGAGACTGTAAATAGGTACCTATATCGTTTAGCATCACGCCGGCATCACCTCACTTAGCTTTTTCCAGTGCTTTCTTAACTTGCTTTTCTGCATAGTCAAGCACCTTTTTCTCGTTGCGCCGGAAAGGGTCCTCTAAATATTTTGCTTTCCCGCCGCGAGGATGGTTATATCCAAGTTCCTCATGCTGCCTCCGGGCATAGGGGGTATTAAAACTGATATACACCGCTTTCTCTTTGCCAATTTTGCCACCATCTTTTTGTGCTGTTCCAGCCTTAGCTGCTTCATACACCTTCGCCTCGTCCGGCAGAGCTCCGACTGTCACCGTTCCGCTCCTGCGAAGGGTGCCAGTATCAATCGGGGTCTCATCTATGGCCTCTGTCAGTATTGCTTCTGCCCCGGTCCGCAGTGCCTTCAGCCCTGCTTCTTCTGCTGTCTTTACAGCTTCTTTTGTACGCCATTTATTCTGCTTAGCCATTATACCGCCACCTCTCTGTGGCTCTCCTTACCATCCAAGCCTAGAACGGTAGAGACAGTAATAACCGGCCACTCCCTGCCGGCATACTCCAGCTTATCCCCTGGCTTCACAGGGTCAATGCAAAAAACCCTTGCCTCTGATACTACTTCCCTGCCTTCGTTATCCCGGACTAGTCTTCGCTTGCCTTCCCATCTGACTTTGATTGTCTTGCTGCCAGTTTCCGGCTCCCCATATTCATTCTGGCCTGTGATATAGTGCCATGTGGCGGTTTGGTTGAGATAGTTATCTATCATCGACAACACCACCTAACCGCTTGCTGTAGTTTGCCGCAAATCCATGCTGCCAACTTGAATCGATGCGAATGGTGGCAATAATCAGAACAGGTCCATCTTATTTTGATTTTTCTTTTCCTCATGTTATGAACACGCTCCCTAACAGCCACGGCTTAAGCAGTTCCTTTGCCTCCTGGCTTAATAGTCCCTTTCCGGCGCCGGCAATATAGGTTTCGGACATATTACCCAGCGTGAAGGATTGAACTCCTTCCTGTTGTAGCTTTCTGCGCTGGCTATTGCCACGTTCAAGCAGTGCCAGGGCTTCTTCACAACAGGCTTCCTTGACTGCTTCCGGTATCTCGGTATCCGGGTATCTAGGAAATGCAAGCGACTGACGGATGTCAGTTCTTCTTCCCCTCAACGGCATGCGATCTATTGCTTTTGTTGCTTGTTTGAGGGCTTTTTCTTTGTCCCATTGGTTGGCTGCTGCCCAGGCTTCACTATAGAGGCGTCCGTCGAAATATTTATTTGCGTATTCAATTGTACAATACATCTGCATCTGTATCACCCCTTTAGGGCTTTTAGAGCTTTAATAAGGTCTTCTTTTTTCATCTTGTGATAACCTTCGATGCCAGCTTCTTTTGCAACTGCTTTAAGGTCGTTATAATCCATTTCCTCCCATACAGGTGTTCCTTTCTTTTCTATTATTAGCACTGCCTTTTTCGCCTGCTCTCTGCGCATACGCTGAAAACCTGTTACATCAACTGCCATTTACATCACCTCACAAAATAAGAGGGCACAATGCCCTCTCATATTATCCTGCAGGCTCCAACCTGTGTTTGAACTGAACAATACGCACATTCTTCGGTTCGTATACACGTTCCCAGTTAGCATAGTTTGCAAGCTCGGTGTTGCTCGGGGTTGCACCTGCCACAGAAGCATTCTTAAATGCCACTCCACGAGGATGCAAGATAAAGTGTCTACGGTGAATCAAGATGTCGTCACCAGCAAGTGCATCTCTGGCAGTTTCGGTCGGAACAGGAGCTTCACCTTCGCCCCAACCAAATGCACCAGCACCGAAAATGTATGTGGTGTATATACCATTTGCATTAGGTAATCCATCATCCACTATAACCCTTTTACCAAGGAATGTCGGTACATCAGGTTCTCCTTCTGACGGCTTGATGTACTCAATCAAATCATCTTTTGCAAGTTTTGCAACTGTAGCACTATGCATGGCGAATCCGGTCAGTTTATTGTAGCTGTCACCGAGCTTATAAATAGCATCAATAGCGGTTTTCGCATCGATTACAGCTGCTTCACCAGAAGCATTTGAAATATCATGTTTGTTGCTGTCCATCCCGGTTGCAGTGTTGCCAAAAATACCGTCAAGAATCTTCAGGAGAATAACCTGAAATCTCCTTGACCAGTAATCGGCAACCAAATCACCAATGGCCCTCATTGGGTCATCACCGGAAAGTGCTTTTGCCAAATCATTTACACTCCATGCTTTACCTCTTGCAAGCAAAGCAGCGACATCCTGTCCTGCAGTAATTTTTCCAGGGGTTAATGCCTCTTTGTCTGAAAGTACCTCATCATAACCGTCAAGATCTTCCCAAAATGGCATATTGATTAATTTACCACCTGAGCTTGCAAGTCTGTCAAGCTCTTGATTTCTCGCAATAATACCGCTCTGATAAAAAGCGGAAAGTTCTGCTGTACGTTGAATAACGTACGGGTTAAATACTTCAGGGACTATAACGTCCTGAATAATAGTTTTCGTTACTTCTGGCATATTTCATCACCTTTCCTTTTTTTTAATTATTTTACTCCCGCCTCTGCTTTCATCCGTGTTGCTTTGGCCGGATCCTCACGCAGGATTTTCCCCTGCATAGTCAGGTTCCAAGTTTCCCGCTTCCACGGATTTATTTCGGCGTTATCGACACCTGGCGGATTTGTGCCGCCGCCAATTTGTGTTTCACCGAAAAGATACGGATCAGACTTCTGAATTTCTTTCAATTGGTCGTCCAAGCCTAACAGTTTATCACCATCCAACTTTACCTTTTCAAGGTCAAGTAGTGCTTTGACAGCTTTCGGATTCTTTGCCTTGGCTGCCATGAGTGCCCTTTCCAGCGCAAAGTCAAGCTGCATTTGTGACATCTTCTTCTGCCATTCTTCAGCAGCTTCCTTGTTGGCTTTTTGCAGCTCATCAATTTGTTTTCTGAGCTCTTCATTGTTCCCAGCAGCATTTTTTAGAATTTCAAGCTGTTTGTCTCTCTCCTGGATGTCAGCCTCCAACTGCTTCTTTGCCTCTGCTACTTCGTTGTACTTGTCCTTAGGAATAAAGTGCTTTGGCAATTCTTTGTTGATGTTGGCAATTATGCCGTCAATCTTTTCTTCTTCGACTCCGGCTTGTTTGAGTAATTCTTTTAACCAATCCATACATAATCAACCTCCATACTTTTTTATACTGGTTAGTACCAGTTTTGGGTTCTTGTCTCTTTATGCCCTGACAATACGAAAGAAGGGCAAAAATAAAAACGCCCAAAGGCGCTTATTTACATTGATAACTCGCAATTTTTATTCATGTACAAAACAAAACCTCTGGTGTATAATTAAACCAGAGGTGTTTATTTATGAGTGACTTCAATTGATATATGCAACAGGACGAACTATCGGTCCATGTGGGCATTAATCATCGGCTTAGTTTAATATACAAGCAAGGTCTCATCCCCTCCTTAATTCGTCTTGGCAAGAAACATACTCGATTGTTTTGGAAAGAATGTGGCCATTGGTATATTTCCCGGCCAGGGACAAAACCGAATATGGGCAATATTGTTTGGGTACCGGAAAAAAACTGCTACTGCTACAAGAGCCGTGGTTTTCTTATCCCTATGCAGTTCAATGATTCATCCATTTACGGTATTGCCGTGGAAGGTGTACCAAAGCTGGAAACACCTAAAAAGAAAAGCACCTAATCAGATGCTTACTTTTTTATATTTGCAATAGTCTCAAATACTAAATTTCCGTCTTTGTCCAACTCTCGCACAATAGCCATTTCTGCTTTTTCTTTAGAAACTGGTTGTCGTTTTTTGTTTAAATAATATATTTCGCTACGTACCCCTCCGTTAGGAGTATTTCCTATATGCACTTCCTTTGTAATCATAAGCCAAGCCTCCTTAACGCATCTGCACGATGCGGGAAGTTCCTTTGAAATTTTCGCTTATTAAGAACAAACTCTACAACTGAATCAGCAAAATCTTCAAGATTGGATTTTGCTTGCTTAGCATAATCTGATACATATTGTTTCTTACTTATATTATAATCCTCTTTCATAGCTTCTGTCCAGTCTTTTCCTAAAGAATATTTTGTCGCAAAATTCCTGCCAAGTTCCCAATCTAAATTATGCCCCATTTCATGTGCCATTGCAGTTGGGAGGTAATCAATAACACCCTTTTTATCTTCAAATCCGTTTTCATAAAAATGAATCTTTCCATTTCCCTCTGTGGCAAATGACCTAAAGCCAGGTATATTATATGTTTTTTCCCAATATATATCGTCAGGATTACGATAATCTAAAATTTGTATTTCATCAATAGTTTCTTTTAATCTTTCTGGCATTTTCTCCAACACATCAACAATTTCTTTTACTGTTATATGCTGCTTAGTTACATCTAAATCCTCTGGAATCACTATTCTAATATGTTCAAACATATGAACTATAACATTTCTTATAGTATTGCCTTTGAGCATGTATCCTTCTTGTCTTTGCGATTGTGTGCCTTTTGGAAGTTGATCTGGTTCTCTTTCTTCCCTTTCAAGCTCCTTAATCTCCTTATCTAATTCAATATACAATCCATATGCATGTCTACAATTCGGATGAAACAATCCTGCTGCTTTTGCCTCTTCCAATGTCGGGTAGCCCGGTGTCTTTCCTGTAATACTTAGTATCTTACCTTGCCATGGCTGACACAGTTCACAAGCTCCCAAATGAGTGCTAACTTTTACTAAATCATGGCCTTGCTCAACTAATCGGTTTGCCGTACCTTGCAGATGCGCCTCCATGGTTGTTGTTCTTGCGACCATTTCCGTATAAGTTCGCATATTCCATATCCGGCCAGTACGGTCTTTAAAGCCGGTTACACCTCTTTCAGCAAGTTGTTCCCTAAATCTTCTGGCAACCTGTTTCCAAGTATCATATCCAACCACGGAGCCCCGGACATTTTCGAGGGCAAGTTCACGGTAAATATCGTTTACTTGCCGTCCTATAACCTGTGCAACGTCCTCAAATCTCTGGAAAGCATTTTCAGCTAACACTTGTGCAGCCTGCTGATGTATACCACCGAATCCAGTTGAAACAGATGCGCCTATATCTTTCAACATAGCATCGGCATTATTCAGTCCTTCAGTGTACACCCGGGGAATTGCTTGCTCACACCATGTTCTACTACCTTCCTTGAGCTGCTGCAGAATAGCCTCAACATTACGCTTCATCTGAACCAAATACTCTGTCTGATTTCCCCGGAGCAATGCCCGATTGATTTGATTCAGTATTTCACGCTCAGCCTGTTCATAGAATTTAATAAGCCGGTTTATTTCAGCATCGCTGAATTGCTTTGAATCTCTCGGCATTATTCTTCACCGCCCTCACCCTCTGCCGGCGGCAATGTGATTGATGGTAGTTCTGTCGTACCTTGACTTGATTGTTCTCCCCTGATACGTTCAATTTCTTCTTGTAGAGCTTTACCCTCCAAACCGTATAGTCTACGTAGTGCACTTTCAAGACTGGTTAATCCTGCAGTATATCTCTGAGTCTCGTTTTGAGTGAGCTCTACATCATCATCCGGTAAACCGTCTTTCCAGTCAATATGTATATCCTCAAGTACCACAGCTCCGGCCATGCCCTGAGCTTTTTCAAGCATCGACGCGAGCCAAAGAACCTCTTTTAGTGCCGGGTCAAATCTCATACGAATACGATTTACTTTCGCAAGAGGTGCCATCATCAGCCTGCGCAATGCGGTACCGCTTTCTGCCAGACCAGATTTCAACTGTCCGAATGCCGCAGCTGATGTTTCCGATAGAATGTATAGTTGCTCCATAAGCAGGTCAATCTGCTTAAACGCTGCGTCAAGCTGTCCGTCCCATGTAACATACCCTGGAGGCTGTTCTCCCTGTGCTATAGGAAAATACTTACCGCCACCACGAAATACCCATTGTCCGGTTGCATTATTATACTCAAGTGCTGAATCCGGACCGTACATATTCGGATCGGCATGCTTATCCAATATACGGCTTATTTGTGCTACTCGTACATCAAGTTCCTGGATTATGCTGTCCAAGTCTGAATAATCATCCAAACCTGTCACTCTATCAGTGGTGATGATATTATTCACTGGCACGATTAAGAATTCGTCAACACCGGTTTCTGTTTCTGCGTATTCAATCGCTTGCCCGATAATACCGTTTTCAATCGGATACTTTGCTGATGTGATTTTGCCCTTTTCGTGAATCTCAGTTTGCAGGTACTTCTTTGTAACGGTCTTGCCTCGTTCCTGTGTGTCTTCTTCATAGGTCCATGCTAAGACATGAGCTTGTATTTCCTTAATATTATCCGGCTTAACCACCGGAAACCAAATTGCCGGTTGCTGCCCTTCGATTATGGCTCGGCCATCATAACGAACTTTAAATATCCCGGTACCGTATCGTGATACGTCAAGTGCTACCTCATACGCAACATTAAAAAGTCCATTATCTTCGATAATTCGTTCAACAGCATTTTGCTCATTACTATCCTGATCTCCTGCAGAAATTCTCGGTGGTTCACCAAGTAGTAAGTCCGCAAACAGCAAAGTGAGTCGTTTATGCCAGTTTAATACAATTTCAAGTGTTGCCTGTTGGTCTTCTCGGAGTAACCTTATCCAATCTCGATATACCTGATCATGTTTTCCCTCAAAAAGTAGTTTATTTTGTGCATATCTCTCAATCCGCTCTACTTCTGTTGGCGGCGGCCACGGTTTGCCTGGAGAAAGAAAACTTAAACTTGTTAACATCTATATCACCATCCTTACCATCCTGGTGGTTTGTCTACTGGTTTTCTTGTTGTATTTATCATGTCTTCGCTTAATCCATACCTGCAAGCATCAATACTATGATTATCCTTATCCGGAAACTGGCTTTTCACTATGCCGTTTCGATCTGTTTCAAGCGAATAATTGATAAACTCCTTCGCTGCTAACGGGCATCGCTCCGGGTCAATGATTATCTTTTCAAGACCCTGCAGGAATTTGATGCCGAACTCTACGGATCCAGGACCTTTCTTTGCGCCTTTGATTTTCATACCGAAACTTCTGAGTTCAGCAATGCTCTTCGGCTCTGCACTATCAGCAATGGTCCAAACATCGTTATATCTCTGTGCTTTCTCCCACAATTGTCGGTTAAACAGATTAAGTCCGCTAATTTCGGCAAATATATAAAGCCGCCGACGTGTTCTGTCATAGTGCATCCTCTCAAAACATAACGGATCCACCGCATAACCAAAGTCAAGTCCTTGCCTGATGCGGTCAAATGTTGCAATCTCATTATCTGAGATAATTCGGAGCTCAACATTATTAAACACTTCAAGGCCGGTTCCAACTTCTTCACCAAGATATTCATGCCGGTATGCCATCTCATTGGTATTTTTTAAATGTTCGGCATCAGTTATAAATCTCTCACCTAACCATTCTTTTGGAACATCTAAATAAGTAGAATGATGCACTCTCCGCCCTGGCTTAGGTATTTTCGCTTCTTGGTTCACCCATGCCCGGCCGCTCTTTGGAGGATTGTACGAGAAAAAAACAATCCGCTTTTTATTCTCCCCTCTGAAAAGTGATTGGAGAATATTACGGATTTCTTCAAAGCTTGCGAATTGGTCAAGTTCTTCAAACCAAGCATATTTGATATAGCCACGGCCTAAGTTGATTGATTTTAACTTTTTCGGATTGTCCGCTGCCCTGAAAACAATTCGCTGGCCAGTCGGAATGTAAACAATTTGCATCGGGCTTACCTGAAACTTAAAAAGATGGGCTAAACCCATCTTTGTTATGGTCCACTCAAATTGGCCATAAACAGTATCTCTTAGTTCATTCTGATACCGGCGAAAAACAACAGCATTTGTATCTGGGTCCTTAATGATACCCAATACAATTTGTGCACTGATAAAAGTTGACTTCGTGGATCCACGCCCGCCTTTGCACCATACTTCATCATGAAGCTCTGCCTTGAGCTCTTTATGTAACTCATAGAAGGATGGTGCGATGATCTGTGACAACCTAACTGTCATCATTGATATCATCCACTATCTTAACGGACATTTCGGCGTTGACGTTTAGCTTATCGGTGAACATGCCCAGGTGTTTACCCAGGAGTTCAAGGGCCCTATTTTTATCATACAACTTTACTTCTCTTTCGACTATTTCACCATCTTCAGTAGGTATCGTTTTTACCTTCACTGACTGTATTGCAGCTAAATCATCTTCTGTTGCTTCTGCTTTTACTGTGGCCTCATCAAAATTAATAACTTTGCCTGGATTAATTAAGGCTATTCTTGCTAACTCAATAAGAACTCTTTCAGCATTTATTCCAGTACGCTTTGACCTCTCCGCCAAAGCTTTGTCTATTCGTGCGCGTATTTCAGGTTTTTTCAGGTTTTCATTCCCAATAGAATAAGCTGTATCTGGGCTATAACCAGCTCTAATTGCTGCTTGAGTGGCATTAAGATCTATTAAATATTCTTCGATAAATCTTTTCTGTTTTGCAGTTAATCTGGCCATAACGTTAACCTCACCTGCCTTAAATATCTATACAAAACACAAGGACCCATCAAAGCAGGTCCTATGAAAGGGGGTTAATCTCAATACTTTGCTATTTTAATATTAACACAAGTCAATACTGACATTCAATGACATCTTAAATATTTACTGCATCTAATGCTTGCTCATGAAGCCTATACGCATGTCTCCAAGTAATGTTATTTGTAAAAGCTATCTATTCCCATGATTTACAGTCCAAATATCTGGATTTTAATAAATCTCTTAACTTTAAATCCTCCACAGCATTTATTTTATTTTCAATTTCGTTTCTCAGATTCACCAAATTATCAATATCCTGATTAATGCTATTTTCAATTTCATCTATAACTGCAATTCCTTTTTCAATTATATTAGACCTGTTAGGATTTTTAGGCATATCTGATAAAGTACCTGTTACATTAAAAATTCTACTTTTCCAACTCTCTAACTCCTTGATTTTTCTGTCTATTTCTTTATCCAAGTACCTGTATTGATTCAGGTATTTTATTTTCTTTTTATGTTCTTCTGTTAGCATATCATTCAGACCTCCCTTACTAATGCAGCTAGTAGAAGTAAATAATTTATATGGTCAGTAATCTTTTCATCCCACAAATTTAAATTACTGCATCCATCCCGGCACATGTCATAAATGCTGACTGTGTGTTTAGCCATCATCCCTGCAAGTGCTTGTACCGGTGTTTTACCTTCAAGTGCTGCCGCAACCTTGAAATTATGCAACCGATCCTCAGTTGCGTATTCTTGTGCTTTGCGAATCAAGGTTTCTTTACATTTTTCAATCTGTTCTTCTATGATTTCATTAAATCTGTCTTCTGATGTTTTAATATTTTCGAAGTTTTTGGGAATATGCTCATAAACTTCTTGCACTCTTTTGCTTATTATTTGCCCTGCTTTCTGTACTGCTCGTTTAATGTCATTTAATACTTCATTACGTCTTTTTTCTTTTAAAATTTGAATAGCTATATCTAATGCTTGTATATCTTTATCCCAAATATCTTCTTCAAAACTTTGACAATGTGATTTTAAAGAACGTAACTGTTCTATTGTTTCTTTGATATCCATATTTAAAAACCTCACTTTCTATTCGTTATATTATTATCACCATTTGTAAGGACTCGGTGTTTCACCGACCCCGTCGTGTTTCACGACCTCGTCTCATCTTCTTAACTCACTCTCTGTTCTTGTACGTTTCTCTTATATCTCCTAATCCTGTTATAAACAGCATCTTTACTACATCCAAACATCTCACCTATTTCTTTATAACTGTAACCTTGTTTTCTCATATAACACATTTCTGATACCTCAGTATCTTCTATACGTTTAAAAGATAATCGGGCCTTTTCCAATATTTCAAAAGCCTGCTCCGGAGTACATTTTCTCAATATTGAAACTGCAAGTGCACACCAATTATATGCTAATTCAATATCCATTTCGATATCATTACGTGGCATCTTTATGCACCTCACTTCATACTCCTAATCCGTGCTTTTAAAGCTTCCAACAGTGCCTCTTGCCTCTGTTCTTTTCCGTTTAATACTTTCAAAACCTCTTCATCTACGGTACCTTCTGTAATGATATGATATATTCTTACCGTTTCCGTTTGTCCTTGCCGGTTTAACCTTGCAATGGCTTGCTGATATAACTCTAAACTCCAATTCAGTCCAAACCAAATAACGATATGGCCGCCGGCTTGAAGATTTAATCCGTGTCCTGCTGACGCTGGATGCGCCAATAAAATTTTAATCTTTCCTGCATTCCAATCTTTAACGTCCCGGTTCGTATCTAATATTCTTGCCTCCTTAAACTTTTTAAGGATCCTGTCTTTATCATGTTGAAAGTTATAAAACACTAATACAGATTCTCCATTTGCTTCGTCTATTAGTTCCTCTAATACTTCAAGCTTTTTATTATGTATCTCAATAACCTCTCTGTCTTCTGTGTATACCGCACCATTTGCAAGCTGAAGCAATTTATTTGTAACTGCTGCTGCATTAAGTGCTGTTATATCTTTCCCATCAATCTCAAGCACTGCCTCTCTCTCCAACTGTTTATATAAATCAAACTCTTTTTTATCAAGTTTAACCCTACGATTTATAAACAACGGCTCTTTCAATTTCAAGTAATCTTTTGCTTTCATGCTGATACAAATATCCTTGATTGCATTGTCTATTTCATCCTTAGCTCCGGCTTTTAGCCTATATTCGTTGTAACCGGGACGGTAAAGCGTATCAAAATAACGTCTTCGGAATTCTGTCAATGTTTTTCCCAACCGTTCTCCCCGGTCCAAGAGATAAATTTGCGGCCATAAATCCTCATAACCATTTGGTGTAGGTGTTCCGGTAAGCCCTATGATTCGTTTAATTCTCGGTCGTACCTTCCTTAACTTTTTAAATCTCAAACTTTTATTGGACTTAAAGCTTGATAATTCATCCACAATTACCGTATTAAAATCCCATTTTATCCCCAGTAAATCAACAAGCCATGCAATGTTATCTCTAGATATAATATAAACATCTGCCTCTTGTTTTAATGCGGCTTCTCTCTGCTTGGCCGTACCCATTATTTTCACTATCTTTAAATTTTTAAGATGGTCCCATTTTAAATGTTCCGTAGGCCAGGTATCCTCTGCTACACGCTTTGGCGCTATCACTAAAGCTTTCACATCTTCAAGGTAATTATTTTTTAACTCTTCAATAAAAGTTAATGCTATTACTGTCTTGCCAAGTCCCATATCTAAAAAGAGTCCTGCTGCTGGACGTTCTAAAGCAAACTGTAAAGCTGTTTTTTGATAATCATGTGGAATGAACTTCATGCAGCAACACCTTCTTTATAAATTCATCAATCTGTTCCAAGCAGTCAATTTTATAGACATCAAACCCTAATCTTTTGAACTGCTTACGTACAACCTTTTGTAAACATGTTAAATCTTCTCCTGTTTTTTTCAGTTCTACAAAATAGCATCGTCCTCTATAAAGTACAATTCTGTCCGGCACACCATTGTTACCCGGCGAGGAAAACTTATAGGCCTTACCGCCAATTGCTTGGATTTGTTTTCTGAATTCTCTTTCAATTTTGCTTTCCAACATTTCTGTCACCTTTGTTTGTTCCGTTCTTTCCGTTGACCTAATATTTCTTCATAAAGGCATTTATTACAGAGAAAGAAATCTGATTTTTTATCGTAAAACACACCTTTATCAGTTTTACATATAAAACATCTTTTGCCTTTTGCGTATTCTCCGTCTTTATAGATTTTCATATTTTCACCTCTTGTTCTTTGTCCCGTAATTTGTCCTACAGTTTGTCCTATAGTTTGTCCCTCCCTTAAATCTAATCATGTCAAGGGTTCGCTATTCTTTCGGGACAAACAGGACAATAAAATTCTGTATATTTATAAAAATTCATATTAGGCGCGCGTGTATGGCATACAGGTATATATACATAATTCCTAATTTATAAAAATTATTAAATTATAAAAAGTTTGTCCCGTTTGTCCCGTATACCTGTCAACTTCTTGATATAACTGATTTTAAGTATGGGACAAACTCTCAAAATAGATTGTCCTGTTTGTCCTGTTTGTCCCTTTCACTTTTTTCTGATATATGCTCTTTGCCTACCGTAAATCGAAAAATAATGCCTGGTTTTATCTTCATTACTCCAGCCTTCTAATCTGCTAAGTATCCCATTAATTTCCAATGAATCTGCTTTTTTCAAATCTGCTTTATTTTTTTCAAAACATTCACACCAAATTTCTAACACACAAACTTTATCTCTTTGAATAGTTCCTTCAACGTCATCTGCTCCTTGAAGAAAAGCTCTTCTTTCATATATGTCTCTATGTTCCCAATCTTCCGGTAACAACGTATCTAAATACTTTATTATCATGCCTTCTTTTTCATTAATTTCCCTATGAGCTTCTTGTTCAACCTGGGCCAACTTCTCTTCTTCTTCTGTTAGATACAATGATTCTTTTTTATCTCTCCACAATACAACAGCTTCAGCCCATATTTGATCAAGCTCTCTCGGTAAATCCTCAAATACGTTTTTTGCCCTACCTTCTTTTTTTACTTCTACCGGCCAAAATCTCCGATTACCGGTTTCATCTTTTAAAAATTCACTCTTATTAGTAGTTCCTGCAAATACACATTGTCGTTTTAAATATGAAGTTCTACGATCATATGCAAGTCGTGTTCTGTCTTCTTGTGATGTGATAAATCTTTTTATTGCATTGGATTCAGATCTACTAAAGGCTTGTAGCTCCCCAAATTCAATAATCCATGAGCCCATTAATTTTTCTATAGCTTGATTACCTTCTACATCTTGGAGAGAATCAGTAAACCAGTCTTTGGCCAATATTCGAAAGAAAGTGCTCTTTTGAATACCTTGCTCACCTGTCAGAACAAGCATATAATCAAATTTAATTCCGGGCTCAAAAATTCTTGCTACTGCCCCGCACATCCATTTCCTTGTCACCATCCTTACATATTCCGTATCTTTAGCTCCTAGATAATCAATCAGTAAAGTTTCAATTCTTTCTTGACCGTCCCATTCCAAACTATTTAGATATTCTCTAACCGGATGGAATTTGTTTTTTTCAAAAGTAAGTTTTAAAGCGTCATCTATTTTTTTAGCGTGAGTAATTCCATATACACTTTCCATATAGTTTCGAAGTCCTGCATCATCAGCATCTGTCCAATCATCACCTACTTTACAAGGCCATGGCAATTTACCTGTTATTACCGCTCGATTAGCAAATTCATTGTAAGCAATTTTACCTTTAAGAACCGGATCATTATTTAATATGGTAAATGCATTTTCTATAGAGCTTATTACCCTGCCCTTATTGTCTAACTTCAACTTGGATACCCATTCAGTATTTATCTCCATAGATTCACTTAATTCAAAATCTTCTATGGCCTCATTAAGTCTTTCAGTACCAAGGGTAAGCTTAACAGCCTCATCATTACTGGCAAATTCACTCATGGCTATAAAGCTTGGAAGTCTGTTTGTAGGAGTATCCGGTTTTGCATCCTCATCCATAGCACCAAATTTATGAATCCGGACAAGGTCAAAAGCGTTACAAAGCATTCCCGAAACAGGATCCGTTGCATGATGTGAGTATGCAAACTTATCTTCATACGTAACCAATCCGCCTACGGTGGACCCTTCTGCATAAGTGTACCGGCCTTGTATACGAGTAGGGATATAAATATCACTTAAGAATTTTTCGATTGCCTCCGTTATGCTGTAGGTCCTGCAGAACGCACCTATAATCCCCTTCTTTACAAGCGGGTCTTCCTGCTTTTTGATTTGTGTATTAATCTTGACTGCATGTCTTGAACTGGTCGGCCAAAAGGAAACGTCTTTCCAGTCAAGATATTTGTTGAGCACTTCATCCGGATCCAGCCAAGGCCCCTCTTGTCTCTTAAATACAAACTCGCCATCGGCTGAAGTACTGGGCCAATACATTAACCGGCTTGGTTCATAGGTGGTATCGTCAAACATATCAATGCCGATTTCTTCAGCAATTTTGCGTCCTATGGCCTGATATTCGTCTGGAAATACCGGCCGATCCAAAGGTATGATAAGCCTAAGCCTTGGATTCTTTGGTTCATGAGAATGGGTTGAATACATAACGATTTCAAAGTCATTCAACATGGTGATGCTATCCCATAAATCACTTACAGACATATCTACATTATCCATGTCTAAGGTAAGAAGGGTCCTGTTTGCTATATTTTCAGCTTTTCTTCTGCCGTCTTTTAAGGTTCCGCCCACAAAACCGCCTACATCTTTTATGGCATCTCTCTGTGACTTGGGCATATTTTTGTATTCTGCAAAGGTTTCACGGGTTCTGGTAGTAGTTTGTAGTTTTTCAAGCAATGATGCATAGGTAATCTCAACATTTTTCCAATTTTTTTCGGTTCTGCTTCTGCCAATGGCAATACATATTTTTCGGTTTGGTTCTGTTTTTGCTTTTATCGCTTTTTCCGGTTTCAAAGCCAAATCACCACCTAATCTTTTCGATAATAACGGCATTCGTAACCATCAGCCCTTAACGGCAACCCCTTTGCCCACGGAATTTCCTGTCCCATAATGCCGGTTATTATCTCAAGTTCATTCCTATCTTCCTCAATTTCAACGATAATTTCATCATGTACATGCATGACAATTTTATATCCTACTTTATCAAGCTTAAGCATACTATGTGCCAAGCAATCTCTGGCCGTAGCCTGGACAATGTTCTCTACTAACTTTCCACCGTATGTGTCAACTTCTTCCCATTGGTAAGTGTTTTCGTTGATCACCTGGTGCACAATCTTTTGTTTTCCTGGAAACTTATCATGTTCCATTACCTTGGGTTTCACATACGCCAATCTTCTACCACTTGGAAGTTCTATGAATAAAAATCCACTTTGATAAATAGCTTTTAAATACTTGCCTATCCTTACAGTAGATTTATTTGTTATGGCTTCCATAACTGCAGCTTCGGTGTCATACCAAAACTTTACGATTTTAGGATTTGATTTTCTCCACTGATTAACTAAATCCGGAAGTTCATCTTCGGTCAAACCCATTTTAAGAGCTCCCATGGATATTAAGGCTCCGGTAGAACCTTGATATCCTAAAGCAAGTTCAGCGACCTTTCCTTTTTGTCTTAAAGGACTGCCTTTATGAATCTGTTCTATAGGCACATGAAACATTTGAGAAGCTGAAGCCTCGTATATTTTTCCATGAGAATTGAATACATCGATTCTCCATTGCTCTCCGGCAAGCCAAGCTATTACTCGTGCCTCTATCGCTGAAAAGTCTGCTACTACAAACTTGTATCCAGGGTTGGGAATAATGGCAGGCCTTATGCATTGACTAAGTACATCAGAAGGGTTATCATACATCATTTCAAGAAAATCCAAATCTCCGTTTTTTATGATTTCTCTTGCAGTATCTAAGTCCGTAATATGATTTTGCGGTAAGTTTTGAACTTGAATTAATCTTCCGGCCCATCTGCCGGTACCGGCACCATAAAACTGTAACAAACCTCTGGCTCTTCCATCGCTGCAAGCAACATCAATCATCTTTTTATATTTAGCAATGGAAGATTTAGAAAGCCTCTCTCTTATTTCCAAAGCAGCAACTACATCCTCATATTCTTTTAATTTTTCTTTTAAATCTTTTAAATTGTGCTTCGTAATACTTTTAACTACTTTACCGGTTTTGTTTTTAATAAACTTCTTTAAATCCGTAAGGCTATTAGGATTTTCTAAGCCGGTAATTTCTTGATACTTTTTAGTAAGCCTTTCGGTTTGTTCCGTATCAATAGCAATGGCATTCTTGGCCATGTCTAAATCAATTAAAACGCCTCTGTCGTTAATCTTTTGGTCCAATTGATACAACAATTTTTCTTCCGGAATAGTTTTAAATCGGCTTAACTTATTCCTAATTGCCCTTTCCGTTTCAACGTCTCTCATGCAGTATTCTTTAAATAATCGCCATTCTTCCGGCCGATCTTCCGGCAATATTCTTATTTTATCCTCTAACAAGCTTATTTGATTATCCTTTTTAACCTTCCTAGGAATAGAAAATATCCTGATAAGGTTCTTTCCGGTCATAAGTTTTTGTTTATCCGGTTCAATTCCTATCACCTTACCTACGCTGTCCAAGTCTCCAGGAAATCCTAAAGATAAAGCTTTAACCATTGTGCATTCCCAGTTTTCAGTCTCAATGTTAAAATATTTATTGATACAAACTCTTTCAAATTGGGCATTGAATGCGGTCTTGACTACATCTTTGTTCAGTAAAGCATTCATTACTCTGTTAGGCAATGTTTCGCCACATGCCAGGTCAACGATGGCTACATCCTCATCATCAAAAGCGTAGGCAAATAATAGGATTCTGAAATTTTCGGAGTCTACGTATTTGTAGACTCCGCATTCAGTTAACGATACATCACTATAGGTTTCAATATCAATCGCCAAGGTAGTCAATATAATCAGCTCCTATTAGCTTAAAAAATCATCATCAACGTCAACTTCTTCAAACTCAAAATCTTCCTCTGCACTGGATCCGCCGCCAAGTCGTTCTCCGTCCTCTATCTTTTGAACATTACCAAGGCCACACGCTATTCCTTTATTGCCTGCTGCATTAAAACCGTAAAAGTTAATGCTTACTCTTGCATAACATCCGGAATAAACTTCATCTTCACCTAATCGAATGGCCTTACCGGTTGCTTTATCGATTTCAGTGCCTACTACGGCAGGTGGTCTAAAAGAATTAGCATTGATAAAATAACTATTCGCATAAGCTTCATCTTCGGGCCTCTCTTCGTCTCCGTCTCTTAACGGAAGTTTAAGATTAGCCGGTATCTTGCCGCCCCATTTTCCTTTATCTCTTTCCTTAGCATTTTCAATCGCCTGTTTAATCACTTCTATTTGTTGTTTATCCGATTTGGGAATAATAATGGATACGGAATATTTTGGCTCACTACCATTGATTGACTTGGGTTCAAATAAATTCGCATAACTTAATCTCACCTTACCGGTTATCACTTTGGTATCATTCTTTAAGATAGCTTTCATTATTCAACACTCTCCTTCTCTTTTATTATTTAAAATCAAATTCACTTTCTGCAGAATCAAGTTCAGGTCTTTTATCATCCTCTGTAACTAAAGTCGGTTTCCCTGGTGGTTTCTCTATCAAGTTACCTGCAAGTTCTGCAAATTTTTTCTTACCTACGAGCTTTTCAAGAGTCGTTATATTTTCAAGCATTTTCGGTTTATATATCTGCTCTTCCTGATATCCTTCTTTTATCAGGATGGCTGCAAGAGCTGCTTCATCCGTAATCTTTCTATTACTTCTGCCTTCTACAAGTTTCCATCCCGGGAACTTAACCCCTTTAAGAGCTTCTTCTAATGCGTATTCTTTTATGTCATTGGCCCATTTTATGACATCATCAACTTGGCCCAAAATTCCAGCAATCTCTTCTATGCTTAAAAGATTTGGATCTTGGTTGTAAGACTGATATAAGCCAAGGTTCATATCCGCTCTTGCTTTACAGGTAGTTTTCGCTTTACAAAAACCACACCAGGGACCGGGTACGAATTCTCCTTTCCCTTCAAAAGCTAATTTCGCTTTTGGCTTTAACTCATTTTCCGCCCATTCTTCCAGCATCTTCACATTGATATCCCATGAAGATATGTTATTAAGCCTTACTTGGGCGATTGTCATTTTAATTTTATCAATGCCATAAATAAATCCATACTTCTCATAAGCGCCTAATGCATAAAGCTTAAGCTGTGGATTATCTATAGGACTTACTTCAACCCCTTTGCCAAACTTTAGGTCTATAATCTCCATTTCACCATCTGCAATGATTATGCAGTCACCGGTACCAAATCCGTCAGGAACATAACTGCTATAATCCAATTGTTCTTCCAAAAATATTAAGGCGTCCTTTGTCTTAGCAAGTGCGGCATTATATGCTTCCATCACATAATTCGCATACTCTTCAACTTCCTCTTCCATATCAGGGAAAAACATAGGATTTTCTCTGATAGCTTTAAGTTCCTGATTAAATTGTTTAGGTTTGATAAGCTTTAATTCTTTTTTGAGTAGAAGCTCGCCTAAAGCATGTGCCAATGTACCTTCTTCTGCATAAGGACTTGTAGTATCTTCCATCTTTTCTGTAAGCCTTGCACTAGGTGTACAGTTAAGCCATCGATAAGCACCGGAGGCGCTTAACAGCGCGTGAGCTGCCATTATTCAATCGCCTCCAATTCTTTAAGAACATCAGCAAAACTTTCTTTTGGTAAATCTGTCACTTTAGCAACGTTATATTTCTTTAATATAGCTTTTAACTTGGCCGTATTTCCTTTTGAATTTTTACTCATAAAAGCTGCCCTTACCTGTTCAATGGTTATCGGTTCCTCTTTCTCTTCTGTTTCCTCGTTTGGTTCTGGCTCCATAGGCTGCTGTGCGGTTTCTTTTGTCTCAACCTCTTTATCCACTGCCTCTTTATCCACTGCCTCTTTATCCTCTGCCTGTTCTGCTGCTTTCTTCTTTGAGGCCATATCGATAACAATTTTGTCCGTTGATATAATATTCCTATCGGTAAAAGCTGCAGCAAGTTGTGAAATTGCATTTGCAAGCTCTACAGCCTTTATCTCAATCGTGATATTAAGCCCGTTATTCATGTTACACTAACCTCCTAATTTTGAATTGATTTTACTTATCTTTCATGATAAAATTAATAATGAAGTGATTTTTATTTTTGCGCTTTTGTAAGCGCTTTTTTTATGTCCTAAAATCAATATGTTCCGGTTTTTTCTTTTTGAAGAGTCTGTATTCTGTAATTTCTGAGCCCCACATCCAACCGGCAGAGAAACATACTCCGCATAATCCAAGAAGCAGTAACAAAATTTGTGTATTACTTGGCATGTTCTCACCTCTTCCTTATACAATTTTTCTATGTTTGCCCTTTGGCAACTGCACCTGC
>ENA-UPSB01001436-UPSB01001436.1-bioreactor-metagenome-genome-assembly--contig:-NODE-1436-length-27860-cov-36.256321_pt1 | contig 27860 bp, 27 predicted proteins | sample MGYA00238182_ERZ773286 | MGnify/ENA primary metagenome ERZ773286 (study PRJEB29026, sample SAMN07631240) | bioreactor metagenome | isolation source: Switchgrass digestor | place: USA: Dartmouth...
CGAGAGGCGAAGCGCTGACATAGACATAATCGAAGATATCATACCTCTTTACAATATAAAAGTGTCAATTAAAGCGGAGGGCAGTGTTAGTTCCGTGAGATGCGTGCCACAGGGGGATGAGCTGGAGTTTCAGGCAAGAGACGGCAGGATTGAATTCGTTGTGCCAGAGGTATACGGCCATCAGATGGTCGAGATAAAGATGTAATTGTTGAAAATATAAATAAAAGAGGTGATGTAATTTGTATGCATGTATTTGAAGTGCTTATGAAAGATATAAAATTTGAATTTTAAGATTTTATAAAATACAAAAAGGAGTAAGAAATATGAAAAGTATAAAGAAATTATTGCCTATATGTTTAGTATGTTGTATGATATTTTGGCTTATGTTAGGATGCTCAAATACTTCAAGCACCGATACCAATAATGAAAGTAATAACAATAGTTCTTCAGGAACTACTACAACAGAAACATCGGAAAAAAATATTAAAATAAGGGTTATTACAAGATGGTCAGATGAATCTCCTGCCAGCAAATATTATAGAATGAAAGCAGATGAGTTTACAGCGAAAAATGGTAAAGGAATTACTATAGTTCAAGATAATGTTTCTGATGAGGCTCAATTTCTTGATAAGATCCGTACGCAAATTGCAGCTAATGATCCATATGAGGTATTTATAGAATACGGTGGGGCGCGTATTAAAGATTATGTTGATGCAGGGATTGTATTGGATGTACAACCTTATTTGGATGCTGATCCAGAATGGGCTAATGCTTTTAAAGCTGATATGTTTAATAAATGGAGATATGACGATTATCCGGGTAAGACATTTGGCGTTCCAAGCCAATTTTATAGTGTAAATTTATACTATAATAAAGAGCTATTGGCTAAAGGAGGCGTAGAAGTACCCGAAAGCTTTGAAGATCTGGAAAATGTTTGTGATAAATTATATAAGCAGGGGATACAACCGTTCTTAATAGGAGAAAAAGATAATTATAGAGCTGGTCATTTTTTGAACTGTTTAGTAATGAAAAAATATGGGGCAGATGGTTGTACTGCTTTAGCGAATCGAACTATGGCTTATGACAGCCCGCAAATGATAGAGTTATATACTATTATCAAAAAGTTTAATGATAACGGCTGGTTCGGAAAAAATGTTACTGGCGTAGATTCATTGGCTGAGAATACTGCTTTTTTGAATGGGCAAACTGCACTAAAATGGGATGGCTCGTGGTTCTTGGCTGAACTGGAAGCTTCTGATATTAAAGACAAAGTAGGCGTGACTGAATTTCCGTATCTTGACAAAGCACATAGTAACGCATGTCAAGGTGGTGCTGCAGATGGTTATACTATAACTGATACTCATGACAAAGCAAGAAATGATGCAGCAGTGGAATTTGTAAAATATGTTACTAGTGCAGATTATTACGCAGAAATGGAAAAGTATTGCAAAGGTGGAGTATACCCGGTTAATTTTGACTCAATAGATCCTAATGCAATTGGTCAGTTAACTAAAGAAGTTAAAAATTTGAATAGTAAAATTACAGAATGGCGTGATGATTTGCAAACTTATGATCCTGAAACACATATGCTTGATACTGTAAGAAGCGCTTTGCAAGGTTTATTTATTGGTAATTCACCAGAACAATGTGCCAAAGAAATTGTATCTAAAATGACTATAAAAACACCTGCTGATTTGAAAAAATAATAATAACCATATTAATGTAATAGTTTAGGTTTACGACGAGGCTTGATGAAAATGTACTTCAAGCCTCGTTGTAGAAATGTTAAATAATGCATTATATAATAAATACAATAAGAAGGAAATATTATGCAGAAATTACAAAATAAAAATAACAATTTATTAATTTCTATTTTATTAATATTACCTGCATTCTCTATATATTTGATATTGCTTCTATATCCTACAGGGCAATCAGTATATTTATCATTTTTTAAGTGGAATGGTATACCGCAAGTACCTATGAAATACATTGGATTGAATAATTTTGTTAATGTGTTCAAAAATCCATATTTCTGGGTTGCAATGCGAAATTCTATATATTTTATGATTGGTGGCTTTGGCGTTTTAATGCCAATAGCTTTTGGATTGGCGTTAATAATCACTGGTAAGTATAAGTATAAAAATTTTTTCAGAACAATCTTTTTTATGCCCGTTATATTACCTATTACAGTAACTGGTTTAATATGGTCGTACGTGCTAGAGCCTAATTGGGGACTAGTAAATTCGCTGTTCAATTTAAATATCAATTGGCTGGGACAGCCAAATCTTAATATATGGGTTGTTGTATTAGTTAATGAGTGGATATATGCGGGTTTCAATATGTTGATTTTTGCTTCTGGAATTGTTGCAATTGATGAAACCCTTTATGAGGCAGCTACAATTGATGGTGCGAGTGGGCGTGATAAGTTATTCTATATTACTTTACCACTTTGTAAAGAATCATTTAAAATATTTTCAGTTTTATGTGTAACAGGTTGTTTGAAGCATTTCGACTTAGTTTATGTTATGACACGTGGTGGCCCAAATCATGTTTCAGAAATGCCAGCTACCTTATTGTATAGTGAAGCATTTCAGTATCGCAATTTTGGTAATGCTAGCGCTATATCTGTTATAATACTAGTTCTTAGTCTTATAGCTAGTATTATTTTGAATCGCTATCTTAATCAAGAAGATTTATGATTATAATGCTGGCTATTTGATGGAGGTTGACTTAATGATGGTTACTAAACAAGAAAATATGGACTTTAATAATAGCTCAACTCATAAAAGAGTGGATGTGAGTGTGATTGTTTATGTTATTGCATTCTTGTGGGCATTTATAATACTATATCCCCTATTTGTGACATTGATGTGTTCTTTTAAAACAAACAATGAAATTTTTGGAAAAATGTTTTCGTTGCCAACACAATGGGTTTGGCAAAATTATGTCGATGCATTAGTAGATGCCAAAATGGGCAGAGCACTGTTTAATTCATTGTATATAGCGGCTCTGTCAACATTAATAACTATCGTTTTAGGTTCTATGGCTTCTTATGTATTAGCACGTCAAAAATATAAATTTATTACGCCTATTTATTTGTTGTTTATAGTCGGTGTTATGCTTCCGGTGCATGCAACCATTATACCGATTAACCGTATTGCTACTTATATAGGCGGGAGTAATTCTCATTGGTTCTTAATATTAGTTTATACTGCTTTTCAATTGCCACAAGCAGTATTCTTAATTACTGGTTTTATGAAAAGCATATCTCATGAGCTAGATGAGGCAGCAACGATTGATGGTTGTAGTATGATTGGCGTACTATTCCGTATAATTATACCGGTTTCTATGCCGATTATTTCAACTGCAGCTATTTTAGCTTTTATTTTCGCTTATGGAGAATTGATATTCTCTGTTATTTTGCTTTCTGATATAAGCAAGTTTACTGTTCCCCGTGCCTTATTTTACTTTACCGGTCTTCATACAGTGCGTATGGGACCAGTCTTTGCATCCATAGTTGTAGGAGCTTTGCCTATGGTAATAATTTACACATTTTTGAATCAACGTATACAAGCTGGTATGGTAGCTGGCGCTATAAAGGGATAAAGAAAAATTAATTGTTAGTTCTAGCTTTTAAAATTAATAAAATGCTATATGCCGGAATAAATATATCCACCATAAAAATAATTTATGGTCAAAATAGAGATTATACTTTTAGATCAGCTAATTGTTGTCAAGATATTTTGTAAAAATAATTTTAGCAAGGTAGTTTCTAAAAAAGGGCATAGCAAACAAACCAACCCTAAAAGCTGAAATTAGCAGGCCGGTCAGCTGCACTTTGAAAACTAAATATCGAGCATGTTCGTATTAAACTGCCAGTTTCTTTGCTATAAGCAATTTCGCATGTTCTTCCGGGTTTCTTAACTCAAACGACCTTCTATCCCTGAGAACGGAAAAAATGGTATTGACTAGTTTATGCATAACGGCACCAAGAGCTACTTTTTTAGGCTTATTCTTGCATTTTTCATGATAATACTTATAAAGCACGGGGGTAATATTCTTACTATTGTGATTTTTGCGAATATTAGCAAGCGCTGTAGTAAAGATGCCCCTCCTCAAGAGCTTAGAGCCGAGCTTGGACATTTTGTTTTGAGTACCCTTAAATTGACCTGATTGCTTTACAGAGGGGTCAATACCCAAATATGCGGTTAACTTACCAGGCTTTGAAAAAGCAGAAAAATCTCCTATTTCAGATATAATGGTAGCAGCAGTCAATAGACCAATCTATAAGTGATATCTGCTTTATGAGAGCTATCAACAAAACTCAAAAAGGAGTTGGTCAACGATACCCAAAAGCCTTTCTTATAAACAGTGAGTTGGTCTGACAGCTTATAATAATGGCGGCAAAGGCTACGCGCAGGCAGTCGATATCCTCATTGGGTATACAAGAATAATTAAGTTACTTAAAGCGATATAACAAAGCTATCTTGAGAGCATCGGCCTTATCACTTTTTACTTTTCTAATCCCAATATTTTTGATAGAATCAGTTTGGATAGGGTTAACGACACAGACCTGATATCCAACATCAATTAGGGATTGGAAAAGGATTTTGTGGTAATGGCCGATAGCTTCCATAACGATGACAGGCTTTGCTGCGAACTCATTTTCCGCATTTCTAAGGATTTCGAGAGTCCTTTCGAAGCTAGAATAAGAATCATGATTAATGCGCAGAGGAACTAACTAAAGAGCTGGCCTCAACCAGCCAAAACGTATAAACTTACCGGGATGGATAGATAGACTCAATTACAGGTAATAGACTAAATAAGGAGTTGTCCCATGAGGAATTACATCAAATCTCAAAGCCCAGAAGATATTATATATGATTGATAAAGTTCAGGCCAGCTTTAGGTTGGCAAAATGGCTAAGATAGGGAGCCGGTTGAAGTGACATGTTTGATATTTAGAGTGCTAGTTAACACTGAGATTAACTAGCAGATTGAGGTAACTTCAGCGGTATTTTTACTGCTAATTGATTACAACTATATTGTACTAGGGGAGTTATGTATGGACAAAAAACAAATAAGCCATAGAAGATCAGATACTTTTGTTGCCACGATGTTTTTGCTGCCCAACATTATTGGCTTTGTGATTTTTACAGCAATTCCAGTAGTATTTTCTTTAATAATTAGTTTTTTTGATTGGCCTTTGATTGGAAATGCAAAGTTTATAGGATTGAGTAATTATGTTAGTCTTTTTTCAACTGATCCATTGTTCGGTAAAGTTATGATAAATACTTTCAAGTATGTAATTTTATATGTCACTTTTAATATTATAATAGCAATGGCTATAGCAATTTGGCTAACTAGTAAAATAAAATTTGCTCAGTTTTATCGATTACGGTGACCCCCATCGTCAAGACAATTTTTTATTAAATTTATGATAAAAAACCTCCTTTCATAATTGGTATATAATGGTGATTAGGGCACTGTTTTTTTATTAGTCTATTACCAGTTATTCTTTACCTCTATGGCTAATTGTTGATATTCAAAGCATTGTATACACATCTCTTCCTGCTTGTTTCCTTCCTATAACCCTCGGCACAGCCATCTTATCCCTTTGGACGGCCTTGTAAAGGGAGGGCAACGACTCCTGTGCTCTAAACTGCAGCTTTTTCATGCGTTTGGTAATATACCTCGGCAGGGGTTAGATATCTCAGGGATTGGTGAGGCCGTTCGTTGTTGTAAAATCCCAGATACTCTGAAATCCCGCTTCGGGCATCTCTTGGCGTTTCATAATCGTTTATATACACTTCTTCGTATTTGAGCGAACGCCATAGACGCTCAATAAAGATATTGTCCAAGGCCCTGCCTTTGCTGTCCATGCTAATCTTTATTCCACTGTCAAGGAGCAATTGAGTGTATTGAGGACTGGTAAAGTGGCTACCTTGGTCACTGTTAAATATCTCCGGTTTGCCTATGAGCAAGGCTTGCTTCACAGCCTCTAGTACAAACGGCATTTCTAATGTCTGAGATAATTCCCAACTGAGCACATATCGTGAGAACCAGTCCATTACGGCCGTTAGATACATCCAACTATGTCTTAATCGGATATAGGTTATATCTATGCTCCATACATGATCAGGATGATCTATAACCAGCCCGTTTAACAAGTATGGATACATGACATCGGCTATATTTCTTTTGCTCAAGTTCGGGCCGGGGCATATACCCTTTATGCCCATTTCCTGCATATAGCGCTGTATACGCTTATGGTTAACGTTCATGCCTGCACGGTTTAGTTCGACTGTAATACGTCTATATCCGAAATATGGATGTTTCGTATAGACCTCGTCAATGCGGTGCTTAATAGCTATTTCTTCATCAGATGGTTCTACTGGCTTATAATAAAGACTTAGTACAGCTTTGGAAAGCTGAAAGGTTTGATCCGGATAGTCTGATGGCCTTATATGTAGACGCTGGTGCGAAATACTTTGTCGCACAGGCAATGCATCATGATCACTTTTTCAATTATGCTTCTAAAATCCATCGCTGGAATTCTCTTAACATGGGACCGCATAAAGATATAGTAGGCATGTGGAAAGAAGCAGCACAAAAATACAATCTTCCCTTTGGCATTACCGAACACCTTGGCGCTACCTTCAGTTGGTATGGAGTTAATAAAGGGTGCGATAAAGAGGGGCCATACGCTGGAGTACCTTATGATGGAAACGATCCCGAGTATGAGGACTTGTATCTTCCTAACAGAGAGCATTATGATCCAAACAACATTGACAAAGTGGATCCATGGTATACCAAAAATCCATGGTGGCATGAGAGATGGTTCAACGTTATTAAAGAGGTCATAGATCTTTATAAACCTGATTTGCTTTATTCCGATGGACCTTTGCCATTTGGAGATGGCTCATATGAAGCCGGACTTAACATAGTAGCACATTTGTATAATACTAGTGCAGCTAATCATAATGGGATTAATCAAGCGGTTTATAATCAGAAAGATAGACGCCAAGAAATATATTCTGTAGGCATATTGGACATAGAACGCAGCCAAGAACCTGATATAAAGCCGGAACCATGGCAGACCGATACATGTGTTGGCAACTGGTTTTACGATGTGCGCGCAATTTATAAAAAGCCCGGCCATATTATAGAAATGCTAGTAGACATCGTTTCAAAAAATGGCAATTTATTACTAAACATACCGCAAAAACCCGATGGTACATTGGATGATGAATGCATGTACGCACTCAAAGAACTTGCAAAATGGAATAAAATATGCGCAAATGGAATTTATGGCACCCATCCGTTCCGCATTTCAGGTGAAGGAACGGCCAAAGTGTTCATAAGTGGATTTAAAGAGGACGAGGTTCAGTGGACCAGTTCAGATTTCCGCTTCACTCAAAAGGATAATACTTTATATGCTTTCCAGATGCGTTGGCCTGATGATAATCGTGCCGTTATCAAGTCACTTATGCCAAACGAAAGAGTTAAGTCGGTAAAACTGCTAGGTGTAGGAAATGTTCCCTTTGAGCAACCATTTGGCACATTGGTTGTGAACTTGCCAGATAGAAAGCCAACCGAATATGTCAATTGTTTAGCGGTAGAGCTTGAATGATAAATATATATTGATGTTATAATAAGCATGGTTAACAAAAAGTTGATGCTTATAGCTGCTAATTATAAACGGGAGGAAGGCTACATATCAAAATGAAAATTGAAAAGTTAGAGCTTTTTAAAGTACCACCGCGGTGGCTGTTTCTGAAGATTTCCACCGATGAAGGCATAAGCGGTTGGGGAGAGCCCATTGTTGAGGGCAAAGCTGACACGGTGGCCGCTGCTGTACGCGAAATGGAAGATTATCTCATTGGCAGGAGCCCAATGGATATCGAGGATATCTGGCAGGCACTGTACAGAGGCGCTTTCTACCGCGGCGGGCCAATACTGATGAGCGCTATATCAGGCATAGAACAGGCGTTGTGGGATATAAAAGGCAAAGCGCTGGGCATGCCTATATATGAGCTTCTCGGCGGCGCCGTAAGACAAAAAGTGCGCGTATATAGCTGGATAGGCGGCGATAAGCCGAGCGAAGTAGCGCAAGCTGCCGTAGAAAAGCACGAACAAGGCTACACAGCCATAAAGATGAATGCCACAGCGGAAATAAACTGGATTGACAACTTCAAAAAAATAGAAGAAGTAGTAAGCCGCGTTGGCTCCATACGCGATGCGCTAGGCTATGACATGGATATAGCAGTGGACTTCCATGGCAGAGTACATAAAGCGATGGCCAGAGTGCTCATGCACGAGCTGGACCCATACAAGCTTATGTTTGTAGAAGAACCGGTGCTTGCCGAAAACGAAGAAGCCTTCACAGAACTGCGCAGGCATTGCACAATGCCCATAGCCATGGGTGAGCGAAACTATACGCGGTGGGGATTCAAGAACATAATGCACAGCGGCAGCATAGACATAATACAACCGGACCTCAGCCATACCGGCGGCATATTCGAAGCGAGGAAGATAGCTGCCATGGCCGAAGCGTACGACATAGCAGTAGCACCGCATTGCCCGCTTGGGCCTATAGCATTAGCCGCTTGCCTGCAGCTTGACTTTTGTACGCCAAACGCTTTCATACAAGAACAGAGCCTGGGCATACACTACAACAAAGGCTCCGACCTATTAGACTATCTCAAAGACCCTGCCGTATTTGACTACAAAGACGGCTATGTTGCAAAATTGGCATCACCAGGCTTAGGCATAGAAATAGACGAAGAAAAAGTAAAAGAAGCAGCAAAGACCGGCCATTTATGGAAGAATCCCGTATGGCGCACAGAAGACGGCGCAGTGGCCGAATGGTGATATGAAAGAGGTAAAATGATGGTTAAAGAAATACTAGATGAGATTGGCAAAGCGCGCGTGGTTTCCATAGTGAGGGGCATAGCGCACGAAGACTTAAAACATGTAGCCGACGCACTTTATGAAGGCGGTATAAGAGCGATAGAGGTTACCTTAGATACGCCAGCGGCATTAAAGATGATAGAAGAACTAAAAAGCGAGTACAGCACAAAAATGATAATAGGAGCAGGCACAGTATTGGATGCAGAGACAGCAAGGTCGGCAATACTATCCGGAGCAGATTTTGTGCTGTCGCCAACACTGTCCACAGGCGTAATAGAAATGTGCCATCGCTATAGCAAAGTAGCTGTACCCGGAGCGCTTACGCCGACCGAGATACTCACAGCGTGGGAAGCAGGAGCGCAGATAGTCAAAGTATTCCCGGCCAGGGTATTTGGGCCGGCTTATATAAAAGACATAAAAGGCCCGCTTGCTCAAATCGAGCTCATGCCAGTAGGCGGCGTATCGCTGGATAACGCTGCCGAGTTCATAAAATGCGGAGCCTTTGCGCTGGGCGTAGGCTCTGAGCTGGTGAGCCGAACTAAGGTTGCAGCTAAGGATTTTGATTCGATAAGGGATACAGCGGCCGCTTTTATTAAAACGGCGCAATAGTATTTTGGAAGGTGGGTTTAATAATCATGGCACTACATAATGAAGATAGGATAAAATGGTTCACCGAGGCGCGATTCGGGATGTTCATACATTGGGGGCTTTATGCCATACCGGCCAGAGGCGAATGGATAAAAAGCCAAGAGCGAATAAGCGACGAGGATTATAACCAGTATTTTGAGGAATTCAATCCTGCTAAATATGACCCTAAAAAGTGGGCCAGAATTGCTAAAGCGGCTGGTCAGAAATATGTCGTTATGACCAGCAAGCACCATGATGGTTTTTGCCTTTTTGACAGCCAATATACCGACTACAAGGCCACTAATACGCCGGCTAAAAAGGATTTGATAAAGGAATATGTTGAGGCTTTCCGCAGCGAAGGCCTGCGCGCAGGTTTTTATTACTCGCTTCTCAATTGGCATCATCCCGATTACCCGGCTTATGGCGATGCTCATCACCCCATGAGGGACAACGAGGCGTATAAAGAGCAAAAACGCGATTTTGCGAAATATGTTGAGTATATGCACAGCCAAGTGAGGGAATTGCTGACAAATTACGGTAAGATAGATGTGATATGGTTTGATTTTTCATATGATGATATGAAAGCCGAGGCATGGAGGGCCACTGATTTAGTCAATATGGTGCGCCGGCTTCAGCCTAATATAATCATAGACAATCGCCTCGGCGGCAATATAAAGGCCAGAGAACCAGAGGTATATGCTGGCGATTTCGCATCGCCTGAGCAAATCATACCGCCGGAAGGCATTGTGGATGAAGACGGAAATCCCATTCCATGGGAGGCGTGCATAACGCTGAATGACCACTGGGGTTATTGCTCAGCCGATAAGAACTACAAATCGCCTAAGCAGGTGATAAGGGCGCTGGTCGAATGCGTAAGCAAAAACGGAAACCTCTTGCTCAATGTCGGCCCTAATGCTAAAGGTGAGATACCGGAGGAGTCGATATGTATATTGGAGCAAGTGGGCAAATGGATGGATAAGAACAGCGACAGCATTTACGGCTGCGGTGCAGCAGGGCTTCCTAAGCCTGAGTGGGGGCGCTATACGAAAAAAGGGAATCTTTTGTATGCTCATATATATGACAGGACGGTTGGCCCAATAAATTTAAGGGGACTGGGTGGCAGGATAAAGAAAGCGCGCCTGCTCTCTGACCGCTCGGAGGTCAAGGTGCAGTTGCCTTGGAATGCCACCGAATACCCTGACGACGCTTTTATAGATTTTGCGAGCGCATCTTTGCCTGATGAGATAGACACCGTGGTGGAGTTGGAGTTAAAATAATAAAAAACGGAATGGTTTTATAATGAGCGCAAAATCTATAATGATACAGGGTACCGGTTCATCGGTGGGGAAAAGTTTACTGGCTGCCGCGCTGTGCCGTATATTTTATCAGGATGGTTATAAGGTGGCGCCGTTTAAATCGCAAAACATGGCTCTGAATTCGTTTGTGACAAAAGAAGGCGGCGAGATGGGGAGAGCGCAGGTCGTTCAATCCCAGGCTTGCGGAATAGAGCCGTCTGTTGCAATGAATCCCATTTTGCTTAAGCCTTCGAGCGATGTGGGCTCACAGGTTATAATAAACGGGCGCGTTTATGGCAATATGACAGCTAGCGAGTATCAAGCTTTTAAGCCGCGGCTTAAGGGCCTCATATCAGAAGCATACAGCAGTTTGGCAAGGCAATATGATATCGTGGTAATAGAGGGTGCAGGTAGTCCCGCTGAGATAAACTTGAAAGAGGATGATATCGTAAACATGGGTATGGCCGAAATAGCGGATGCGCCGGTCTTGCTGATTGGTGATATTGATAAAGGAGGCGTATTTGCATCCATTGCCGGCACCATGCTGCTTTTAAATCATAGTGAAAGACGGCGGGTCAAAGGCGTTATAATAAATAAATTCAGGGGCGATGTATCTATCTTAAAGCCTGGCTTGGACATGCTGGAGTCTATAATACACAGGCCGGTTTTGGGAGTAGTTCCGTTTATCCATACTGATATAGATGAAGAAGACGGGGCGACGGACCGGTTTGATATCCAAACTTCGGGTGGCGTCCTGGATATAGCGGTTTTGCATCTGCCTCACATATCGAATTTCACGGATTTTGAGCCGCTGCGCTTATTGCCTGACGTAAGGCTGCGCTATGCGTTCAAGCCCCAGGATTTGGGCAATCCAGGCCTGCTCATACTCCCAGGCACTAAGAATACTATCGGTGATATGCTATATCTGCGTGATATAGGATGGGATAAAGTTATAAAGGATTACGCTAAAGACGGTTATATACTAGGCATATGCGGCGGATTTCAGATGCTGGGCAATGCTATATGCGATCCACTGCATGTTGAAACAAACATAACAGAAGTTGACGGCCTTGGGCTACTGGATATAGAAACGACTATGGAGTTTGAAAAGGTTACAGCTCAGGCTGAGATAACTATATTGCCTAATGATAGCCTTCTTATGAGAGAACTGGCAGGAATGCCGTTGAAAGGTTATGAGATACATGCCGGCCGGACAGCTGCTGGATCAGACGCCAGGCCGTTTACAATTTTAACCGAGCGGATGGGAATAAATGTAGAGCAGCCAGACGGCTACATGGATGCTAGCGGTCATGTAATGGGGACATACCTTCATGGTATATTCGATAATGACAATTTTACGTGCGGCGTCGTAAACGTTTTGCTGACTATAAAAGGAGTGCCGGAAATAGCGGGGGAAGCGCGTGAACCCTTTATTCAGCATCGCGAGCGCATGTATGATGAACTAGCTAATATCGTGCGAATGTCAGTAGACATAGATTCGATATACAAAATCATTGGCTTATGAGGTGGCGCATGCTAGATATAGCGCTTGGGTATATTCTGGATTTATTGGCTGGCGATCCATATTGGTTTCCTCACCCGGTTAGGCTTATAGGCTCGTTTATCTCTTTTATGGAGAAACTGCTCAGAAAGGTTGCAAAAACAGCAACTGCTCAAAAAATAGCTGGCATTATATTAACGGTTGTAACTGTAGGGCTGACGTATGCCGTTTCTTATCTTTTACTCGCGTTTGTCCACACATGGAATGCCATAGCGTTCCATGTGCTCAATATCGTCATCATATATACAACGCTGGCTACGCGCAGCTTAGGCGGTGAGTCTATGAAGATATATAAGCTGCTAAAAGACGGCGATGCAGATGGCGCAAGGCATGCTCTGTCATACATAGTGAGCAGGGATACACATAAACTCGATGTGCCGCATATAGTCCGGGCTACTGTGGAAACGGTGGCTGAGAATACATCTGATGGAGTAATAGCGCCGCTTTTTTATTTGTTCATAGGAGGCGCGCCGCTTGCTATGGCATATAAAGCTGTCAATACGCTTGATTCCATGGTAGGCTATAAAAATGAGCGCTACCTGCATTTTGGCTGGGCATCGGCGCGGCTAGACGATATAGCTAATTTTCTGCCGGCACGCATAGCGGCTGTGCTGATATCGGTTGCAGCAGCATTTTTTGGTGGTAACTTTAAGCGCGCGTTTTCGACGATGTTAAAAGAAGGCTCGCATCACGAGAGCCCGAATAGCGGTTATCCTGAAGCGGCGATGGCCGGGGCATTAGGGGTAACGCTCGGCGGGCCGAGCACATATGGCGGCAAAGTTGTGAAAAAACCGATATTAGGGCAGCCGATAAACGCTTTAGAACCCACATGTATAAAGCAAGCGGTTCATATCATGGCAGCAGCATCGCTTTTTGCCTTTGTTATTGGAGAATTGATATTATGGATAGTATAAAACATGGCGGCGGTATATATGATGCGGCCAAAAGGTGGGGCATTTCGCCTTACGATGTGGTGGATTTCAGTGCCAATATAAATCCGCTAGGCACGCCGCCGGGTTTAACTGAATGTCTGGAGGCCAATTGGCAAGCCATATTGCATTATCCTGATCCTGAATATAAAGAACTTATGTATGCTCTTAGCGCTTATTTGGGCATTGATAATGCCTATATCGCGCTTGGAAACGGCGCCATAGATCTAATATACGATTATATGCGCGTAATAAAGCCAAAACGCGTGCTCATACCTTCACCTACTTTTTCGGAATATAAGCGGGCAGCTTATATAGCCGCTGCGGGCGTTGACATATGGCCTGTAGGGGAAGACTTTGCTTTAGACGCTGATGCCCTTTGCGCCGCATTGCGAAGCAGTGACTATGATGCCCTGGTGTTATGCAATCCCAATAATCCCACAGGGGCTTTGGTGACTAAAGATAAAATTATGGTGATACTGGATTGCGCCAGGAGATACGGTGTAAACGTCCTATTGGATGAAACGTTTATAGAGTTTACCGATAATTATCCCGACAGTTCTTTAATGGGACAATTAAATAATTACCCGAACCTTTTCATTGTAAGAGCCTTTACGAAGTCCTTCGCCATGCCTGGACTGAGGCTGGGGTATTGTTTGGCAGGGCCAGAGCTTATAAAAGCTATAAAGGCTGTACAGCCGCCATGGTATGTGAACGCTATGGCGGCTATTGCCGGCACATATGTTTTGAAGGATGGCAGCCGATATATGCTGCAGACGCGTAAATTTGTCAAAGAGCAAAGGCAATTTTTAGAACAAGAGCTGGTAAAGCTCGGTTGCATAAAGGTTTATCCTAGCGATGCCAATTTCGTATTGATAAAATCGCAGCTCGAACGGCTCACAGCAGATGTTATGCAGCGGCATCTCGAAAGATACCATATCCTCATAAGGGATGCTTCTAGCTTTGACGGCTTAGATGAGCATTATGTGCGGTTAGCGGTAAAAGACCGGCAAAGCGAGGAGTTGCTAATAAAAGCCATTTCAAGCCCATTTTTCATATAATGCTTCTAAGTCGGCTTTCAGCGTGCTCAACTGCTCTGTCAAATCGCGCATCTTTTGGCCGTCGGTATATATTTCAGGATCGCACATAGCAGCTTCGATCTGCGCGATTTTATCCTCAGTGGCCATTATTTCGGCCTCTATATCGGGCTCTTCAGCTTGAACTTTTGTACCGCTTTTTTTAAGAGACTTTGTTTTAGCTTTCGCAGGGGCGGCGATACTTTGCGGTGCGGCTTGTTCGCGCTTTTGCTGCCAGTAGTAATCGTAGTTTCCGTTATATATATTTATGCCGTCATCTGTGAGCTCTATTATGATGTCGGCGATTTTGTTTATGAAATACCTGTCATGCGATACGGTTATGAGCGTGCCGTCATAATCTTTTAAAGCATCCTCTAGCGCCTCGCGTGCCGATATATCCAGATGGTTAGTCGGCTCGTCGAGCAGCAGCATATTATCGCCGGCTGGCATAAGCTTTGCCAAAGCCAGCCTTGCGCGTTCTCCGCCGCTTAGATCATCCACCATCTTGAAGGCGTCATCGCCTCTAAAGAGGAATACGGCCAATATGTTGCGCACGTCTGTTTGCGTAAGGAGCGGATAAGGGTCCCATAGTTCTTCTAATACCATATTATTCCGGTTTAGGCCGGCATGTTCCTGATCGTAATAACCCATGGATGTGTTTTGCCCAATGCGGACTCTGCCGCTTGAAGCGTCTAACTGTCCGGCTATTATTTTAAGCAGTGTCGATTTGCCTATGCCGTTAGGCCCGATTATAGCGGCTCGCTGGCCTCGGCGCAGCTCGAATGTCACATTGTTTAAAACGCATTTGCCGCCGAAGTATTTACTTACCGATTCGACCTTGAGTACCTCATTGGCACTGCGCGTGCGCGCTTTGAATTCAAAGCGTATGCTATCTTGCTCAGGCGGCTTATCGATAAGCTCCATCCTGTCTAGCGCTTTTTGACGGCTTTCGGCAGCCCGTATGCTTTTTTCGCGGTTATATGAGCGGAATCGCTCTATAACCTCCTGTTGGCGCTTTATCTCCTTTTGCTGAAGTTCATAAGCCTTGGCCTGTTGAGAAATAACCTCGCGTTTTAGCACAACATAACGCGAATAATTGCCTTCATACGCTGTAAGCCCTGTGCTTTCGATGTCAAATACTTTATTGCATACAGCGTCCATGAAATACCTGTCATGCGATATGATCATAACAGTGCCAGCGTAATTGCGCAAAAAATCCTCCAGCCACTGGGTGGCTTCTATATCGAGATGGTTAGTTGGCTCATCGAGCAGCAGCAGTTGTGGCTTTTGAAGAAGCAATCTGCCTAACGCTACACGCGTCTTTTGCCCGCCGCTCAGCGTATGGACTGGGCGATTGAATTCATCGGGAGAAAACCCCAAGCCGATGAGTACGCCGCGCGCATAACTCTCATAACTGTAGCCATCGAGATGCGCAAACATATCGGATAAGCGCGCGTATTCAGTCATGGTGGCCTTATCGGTCGCGCCTTCAGCCATTTTATGTTCTAGTTCGTGCATGCGCGCTTCTATCTTGATTACTTCCTCGAATGCCGTAAGCATCTCTTCCCAAATGCTGTTTTCAGCATCTAAGGCAGCATCTTGCGCCAAATAACCTGTCGTACCCTGTTCGGGCATGTATATTTCACCACTGTCGGCTGGTTCAATGCCTGCTATTATTTTCATAAGCGTGGTTTTGCCAGCGCCGTTCGGGCCTACTATGCCGATGCGGTCGCCGCGTTCTACGCGGAAGTTTATATCCTTTAGTATATCTTTTGAGCCATAGGCCTTGCTTATACCCCTGGCTTCAAGAATGGTCACTTTCATTATCTCCTTGTAAAGTTGTTTTCATATTATTTTATCATTACGAGCCAATAGCTGCAATGCACCTGCATGCTTATCTTCGATGCTTTGTTTATAGGTATGTTTGTGCAATGTTTCAAGGCATATTTCGGTTTTGTATGGCTTATAAAAACAAGTTGCAGCGTAGGACTATTTTCACTTTTATTTATGGCTATTAAGGTATATAATCCTTTGTGGGAGTGATTGAATGGAAAAAAGTGCTTTATACGCAAAAAAATTGAAATGCCCGGTATGCGCCGATGCTTTTACTAGCATGCGTCCTAGGTCGTCCATGCTGAAGGTGGCCAAAAGAGACAGCGATTTTTGCGTACATTATAAAAATGATATAAATCCTTTGTTTTACGATGTATATGTTTGTCCTCATTGCGGTTATGCAGCCTTGAGCGATCAGTTTGATAAAATAAGCACAGAGGGTAAAAAACTACATATGGATAATTTAGCTAAAAATTGGGTTCCGCGAGATTATAGCGGTGAAAGGACGCTTGATCAAGCGCTTGAGTGCTATAAGCTGGCGCTGCTATGTGCCCAGGTGAGGCACGCTAAGCCTTCGGAATTGGCGGCTATATGCATGTGCATAGCGTGGCTATATAGATTTGCAAAGGATGAGGAAGAAGAAAAACGGTTTCTTAAAGCTGCTTTAGACCAATATATAGCTGCTTATGAACATCAAATGGATAATTCTGAACATGAGATAAACATGATTTATCTGATAGGTGAATTATACAGGCGTTTGGGCGATTATTCACAGGCGGTGCAGTGGCTTAGCCGCGTTGTAAATCATAAAGACAAAGCGAAATATCCTGCTTTAGTGAATATGGCGCAGGATGTTTGGCAGTCGATAAGAGATGCAAAAAATACAGCGCGGTGACTTGTCCCGCGTCAGGAATGTGATATATTTATTGAAAAATTATGATGTCTTGTTTCTAATTCTAATATACCGCGAGTACCATTTTAACCCATTTCCATAAAAAGGCAGAACAGGAGCTTGAGCAAGAGGTTATCGCTCCAGCTCAAGAAGACGGGCCTTTAGCTCTAGACCGCCGGCGTAGCCCGTAAGGCGGCCATCAGCGCCTACCACGCGGTGACAGGGTATGATGATGGCTATGCGGTTTCTTTTACAGGCCGTGCCCACAGCGCGGCAAGCCCCGGGCTGGCCTATAGCTTCGGCTATTTCTTTATAGCTTTTGGTTTGGCCATATGGTATATTCCGCAAAGCAGCCCATACCCTTTGCTGGAAAGGAGTGCCGCCAGGCGCAAGCGGAAGCTCGAACGAGCGGCGTTCTTTTCTTAGATATTCTTCTATCTGCCGAGCTGCTTCCTTTATAAGCGGGGTTTCTGCGGCCTTAGCATAGCGCGCAGGGCTTTTGTCACCAAAAGAAACGGCTATTATAGCGTTGCCGTTGTCAGCTATTGTTATAGGGCCGATGCTCATATTATATGTGAATACGTGCTCTGTGTTAGTCATGGTTTGCGCTGCCTTTCTATATTTTCACATTAATTTGTCTGCTGCAATTGCTATCTGCGCAGGTGTGGTTGCCAGCTACGCCAATAATCCAAGGCTCATGGCTTTTTCTATAGCCTCCGCAGAGCAATGTGCATTTAACTTTTTGAATATCATCTTCTTATGATATCTTACTGTATTTATGCTCATTTTTAGTGTTTGCCCTATTGCATTTTCAGTTTCTCCTTTTGCAATAAGGTGCAGAATATATAATTCGATATCTCGCAGTTTTATATCGGATTTTGCTTCTAGCAGATAAGTTTTTGTGTATTCTATAAATCTATTTACGATTTCGTCATGAATTAAATCGGCGATAACGATGCTTTCATCTATCATATCGCATGATATAGTGGAAACATCGATATAGCCAAAAGTTGCTTCATCATAAGACAGAGGTCGCGCATAACAATACCATTTCTTGAATAAATCGCAATAATGATCTTCGGGCATTAAACAAACGCCCTTATTTAAGAGAATGGCAATAGAGATGGCATTCGTGCCCATCACATTTTCTGCAAAAGAGATGCCTGGTCGGATATTACAATCATGTATTTCGCTGCCGCATGTTATATCTAACAAGATTCCGTCTCGGTCTGTCAATAAAAAAATATATTTATTGCTGATGCTTGAAATTATTTTAACGGTCGCTTGCTCAAATATCGCGCTTAATAAAATATTTTCTCTGCTTTTAAGTTTTTCTATGCAGCGATTATGTGATTGTTTTTTACATGTCATCGACACAGCGTTTGCTATACATCTTTCGTGTGAGGCCGTTATCTCTTCATAAGGCCGGCGTTCGATAAAAAGAGACATTTTATTCACTTTCCTCTTCTAACCATTATCTGTCCACTAATATATTTAACACTTAACTCTGCGTTTTGCAACAAAAAATTCCAACTTGTACTGTCTAGTATGTGCTACATAAATATAGGTAATGTCTACTACATATCTACAATTCGTGATTTATATTATAGCGCGTCTACAAGCGATACAAAGCTATAATATTTCACCAGCATATGGGGCTTTGTATCGCTTACAGACGAAGTTTTTATAAATTATGAATTAAAGCTACATATTTATGTAGTAGACATATAAATAAAAGAAGTTGTAGAATTAGATAGTCGATTAAGGATGTGCAAAAGCTCATTGAACTTTGAAAATCTGATATTTTAAGCAGTAGATAATAGATGAGTGCTATTTGAAATAGAGCGTTTTCCAATTAACTAGATAATGTAAGCGAGGTAAATGTTGTGGAATATATTTTAGAGGCTGAAGATGTTACTAAAAGATATCCGTCTTTTACATTATTATCTTAAACCAAATAAAGCGCGATGAAGGAACTATAAAATTGTTTGGAATGGATAATATAGAACATGATATTGAATGCAAAAAGTCTATTGGCTTTGCTGTAGATGAGTGTTGCTTCCATAATTGCCTGAACGCCTATAATATCAATAATATTATGTGCGGCATATACAAAGAATGGGATGAATCAAAATTTATGTCTTACCTATCTCAATTTAAAATAAAGCCGCAAAAGAAAATAAGTGACCTTTCAAAAGGAATGAAAAGTAAACTAATGCTGGCTATTGCCATGTCGCATAATCCCAAGTTTTTAATCTTAGATGAGATAACATCGGGGCTTGATCCGGTAATCCGGGATGATATTTTACTTATTTTAAAAGATTATGTTTCGAAAACAAATTCATCTGTTCTATTTTCAACTCATGTGACAAGCGACTTAGACAGGATAGCTGATGAAATAGCATTTTTACATGAGGGAAATTTAATATTTTATGAAACGACTCAAGCGCTGAAAGAGCAGTACAAGCTGGTACAATGCTCTGCAGAGCATTATGAAAATCTGCCTAAGGCAAATATTAAAAAAGTATTAGTCCGGGCGGGCATGTATTCTGTGCTTGTAAGCGGCGATATAAACGCTTCGCTTGTAAATTCGGTTGGCGTGCCTAGCATCGATGACATCATGTTATTGTATATAAAGGGGGAGAATGCGTTATGATTGGGTTATTGCGCAAGGATTATTATCTAATAATAAAGAATATATAGCCTATTATCCTAATAGCATTGTTTCCTCCGGCTTTAGTAGCAGCGCAAAATACTGCTTTCTTAATGCCTATTTTATCTATTGTGATTCCGCTTATTTTTGCTTCTCAATTGTCCACAACGATGGAGCTTGATGAAACGACAAAATGGAGAAAAAATGTGACCGCTATGCCGATTTCCCATTTGGCCGAAGCGGGAAGCAAATATGTACTTTTGATTTGTTTAAGTTTGATTTCGATAATACTGCTTTTAGCAGGGGGCTGATAGCATTTGCTTTTGGCCTGATAACATTTCAGAAAATCCTGCTTTATTGCGTATTAGGCTTGTTTTATTCACTGTTTTATGGATTTATAACAATACCGACCTCATATAGATACGGAACGGCAAACAGCAAATACTTCTTTATGCTGTTTATATTTATTCCAATTTTTTGGTTGCCGGCATTATATCGTTTTATATTTGCTTGAGAGTATTAAACCGCAAAGCTTGATTATAGGTGACAGATGCCGATTTTTGTGATAATATAGATATAAAGCCGATGAGGCTTTGACAAAAAATGAATAATGACCACTGGGGGGCCGGATTAGGCCGGCTGAGATAGGAGACCGTTGAATCTCCTGACCCATCGAACCTGATCCGGTTAATACCGGCGTAGGAAAGTGGAATGCGCAAGTACAGGCCATGAACAATCAGGTTCATGGCCTTAATTTTTTGTGCGGATGGAAAGAGGTGAAAATATGAATATATGCGGGCTTTGCGCAATAGTGGGCGATTATCGGCAGGATATATCCATTGAGCAGATGGCAGAGGAAGCGCTGCTTGGCGGGGCGAGCATGATACAGCTTCGCGTAAAAAATGCGAGCGCAAGGCACTATATAGAGCTGGCTATGCGCGTTAAAGCTGTGACTGGCCGCTGTAATGTGCCGCTTATCATAAACGATAGGGCCGATGTGGCTTTTGCTGTGGGGGCTTCAGGTGTGCACTTAGGGCAAAGCGATTTGCCTATAGAGTATGCGCGCCTAATACTTGGCCGTGATGCCATAATAGGCGTATCAGTGCAGACGGTTGAGCAGGCAAAAGAGGCCGAGCGCCAAGGCGCTGATTACTTAGGCGCCGGGCCGGTATTTCCGACGATATCCAAAGAGGATGCCGAACGGCCTATAGGGCTGGAGGGCTTGCGGGCTATATGCGCCGAAGTGGGTATACCGGTTATAGCCATAGGCGGTATATACGCCCATAACGCAAAAGAAGTCATGTCCGCCGGCGCATCAGGTATAGCGGCTATATCGGCCATATTTGGCGCTGATGATATAGAAGCTGCAACGAAAGAGTTGGTCGAAGCCATGAAAGAGGGAATGTGATTTGGATGACATGGAACAGAAGGCATTGCGCGTTATAGACGCTAATATAAATCGTCTGCGCGAGGGGCTGCGCGTCGTGGAGGACGTATGCCGCTTTATGCTGGACGATGAGGATTTGAGCCAGAGATTAAAGGCTGTGCGGCATCAGGTCAGGCAGGCCGGTGAAAGCATAGCTTCATATCAGCAGATGCTGCAGGCGCGCGACGCTGCCTCAGATGTCGGCGCGTCGATTTCAAATGATGATGAGAGAGCGCGTGATGATGTGCAGCGCATATTCGCTGCTAATATAAAGCGCGCTCAGGAGTGCTGCCGCGTGCTGGAGGAATTCGCCAAGCTATACGATGGCGATGCGTCTGCAGCGTTTAAAGCGATGCGCTACGATCTTTATACATTAGAGAAGGATATATTCTATAAAATGGAGGTAAATAACGGTGATTGATGGATTATTAGAAAGGGTGCGGAGGCAAAAGCCGCTCATACATCATATAACGAACCAAGTGACGATAAACGATTGCGCCAACATAACGCTGTGCACAGGCGGTCTGCCGGTGATGACGCATGCGCTCGGCGAGGTGGAAGAAATGGTTGCAAGCTCCGATGCTCTGGTTATAAACATAGGCACGCCTACGCCGGACCAAATAGACGCTATGGTGGCAGCCGGCAAGAAAGCCAATGAGCTAAAAATCCCGGTTGTGCTAGATCCCGTCGGCCTTGGTGCTACGGCGCTGCGAACCGATGTTATAAGCAGGATAGTGGATAGCGTAGAGGTAGCAGTGATAAAAGGCAATGCCGGCGAGATAAGCATTTTAGCGGGCTATGGCGGCAGTGTCAAAGGCGTCGAGTCGGTAGGCAGATATGAGAATATAGAGCAGCCGAGCTGTGACGCGGCAAGAAAGTACGGCTGCACAGTTGTGGTCACGGGTGCGGCTGATATTATAACTGATGGCAAGCGCCTGCTTCGCATATGTAACGGTGACGCCATGATGGGCCGCGTTGTGGGGACCGGCTGCATGTCAGCGTCGGTGCTGGCCTGCTTTGCTGCTGTGGAGGGCGACCGCGCGCTCTCATCGGCCGCCGCTATGGCATGCTTTGGCATAGCAGGCGAACTGGCGGCTAAAAGGGAGGATGTGAAAGGGCCGGGCACGTTTAAGCCTGCCCTTATGGATGAGATGTATAACTTGAGTGAAGATGTAGTGAAACGGTATGCGAGAATAGAGGAGGTAGCATTGATATGACACAATTAGAAGCGGCTAAAAAGGGTATTGTAACCGAGCAGATGACGCTTGCCGCAAAGGCGGAGGGCATTGCGGCGGAGGACGTTTGCCGCAATATTGCTGACGGGACGGCAGTGATTCCGGCAAATATAAATCATAAAGAGCTGAAACCCATGGCGGTGGGCAAAGGCCTGTCGACTAAGGTTAACGCTAATATTGGTACATCAGAGGCTTATGATGACCTTTCGGCAGAGCTTGAAAAGTTGGATGCCGCGGTTTCTGCCGGAGCTCATTCTATAATGGATTTAAGCACAGGCGGGGATATAAACAAAACGCGCCGCACCATTTTAGAGCGCTGCCCCGTTATGCTGGGCACCGTGCCTATATACCAGGCGGCTGTAGAAACGCTGCGCTCGGGCAAAGCAATAGTAGATATGGACGCTGACGATATTTTCGATGCCATAGAAAAACAGGCCGAGGACGGCGTGGATTTTATGACGGTGCATTGCGGTGTTACCATGGAATCAGTGGAGCGGCTCAGGAATGAAGGAAGGCTGGCCGATATAGTGAGCCGCGGTGGTTCTTTTACGGCCGGCTGGATGCTGCACAATGGCAAGCAAAACCCGCTGTATGAGCAGTTTGACCGATTGCTGGACATAGCGCTGCGCTACGATGTCACGCTAAGCTTGGGAGACGGGCTCAGGCCGGGCTGCTTGGCTGATGCTACCGACCGCGCTCAGATAAGCGAGCTCATAACCCTTGGCGAATTGGCCCAGAGGGCTTATGAAGCGGGCGTGCAGGTGATGATAGAAGGGCCGGGGCATATGCCGCTTGACCAAATAACAGCTAATATACAGCTTGAAAAAAGGCTGTGCCATGGCGCGCCGTTTTATGTGTTAGGGCCGCTGGTTACCGACATAGCGCCGGGCTACGACCACATAACCGCGGCCATAGGGGGCGCTATAGCGGCATCGGCCGGAGCGGACTTCCTGTGCTACGTGACGCCGGCCGAGCATCTGGGGCTTCCGAATTGTGATGATGTGCGCGAAGGCGTCATAGCTTCTCTCATAGCGGCTCATGCCGCTGATATAGCTAAAGGAGTAAAAGGTGCAATGGAGCGCGATGCCGCTATGGCTAAGGCTCGCAAGGAGCTGGATTGGCAGGAACAGATAGCGCTTTCCATTGACCCGGTAAAAGCCGGACGCTATCGCCGCCAGCGAAACGCTGATGATGAAGAAGCGTGTACTATGTGCGGACGGTTCTGCGCTGTAAAAATAGTGTCAGAATACTTGTAAACTAGATGTTTATTAGCGCGGAATTATAAGTTTTTGGCCGGTATAGATTATATTGGGATTTGCGATATTGTTGGCTTTTACGATGGCAGTTACTGTTGTATTATAGCGCCTTGCTATGGCGTATAGCGTGTCGCCGCGCACTACAGTATATATTATTATCTGTGGTGCCGGTTGAGGTATCAATAGTTTTTGGCCGGTATAGATTATATTGGGATTTGCGATATTGTTGGCTTTTACGATGGCAGTTACTGTTGTACTATAGCGCCTTGCTATGGCATATAGCGTATCGCCGCGCACTACGGTATATACAATACTTGGCCTTAAAAGTTCGGATACGGTGGTTAATACATAGCCTTTGCTGCGAAGCTGGGCTATTATTTTAGGCAGAGCTTGGACGGTATTAGCGCCGCCTACATGCATGAGAATTATGGAGCCGCTTTTGGCATTACTTATCACCCGGCTGCTTATTTCAGTTGCAGATATGCCTTTCCAATCCAAGCTGTCAGTATCCCATTGTATGATATTGCTGTAGCCGGCTGAGGCTACTGCCTTTAAAACAGCTTGGTTATATTCGCCATAAGGCAGGCGAAAATACAGCTTTGGGCTTTTGCCCACTATTTTTTCAAGAATGGTCCGGGTTTTGGTTACCTCGTTTTTTATCTGCGCCGATGATAACTTTGTCATATGGGGATGAGAATAAGAATGGTTTCCTATCTCATGACCGCCAGCGTATATGGCTTTTACTAAGTCGGGATGTGCTTCTGCCCATTGTCCGGTTAAAAAGAATGTCGCCTTTACGTTATATGTCTTTAAGACATCCAACAGCTTCTTGGTATTGGTGTATTCATATGCCGAGTCGAAAGTAAGGGCTACTTTGCCGGATGTGCGCGAACCGTTTGTTATAAAGCTATAAGAAGCGGCATGAGCTTGCGGCATAATTGCCGATACGATCAATAAGGCAGCCACCGTGAGGCATATAAGGAGTTTTTTGATTTTCATGGTAATTAACCCCCTTTACCATTTCAGCTTGCAAGTGAAACGGGTACAACCTCTGGTTTGCGCCTGGCGAGCGTTTGTATTACTACCATTACTATAGTACAAAAGTCGATATATTGCAATCTCATTTGCTCATATTTTAAAATATCCCGAGCAATATATACGCGGCAAGCCCTACTATAACCGGTATGAAGAGGTTACGCTTGAATATGGCCGCAATAAATGCCGGTATAGCCGCTATAAGGTAGTGGTTGCTCAGACTTAAAGCTATATGGCCGTTTTGGACCACTATGGAAGGCAGCAGCAGGGCGGCCAGCACCGCGACTGGAATATAATCGAGAAATTCGAGGAGCCAGTCGGGTAATTTGAGCCTAGAAAGGCCAACGGCTGGCAGCATGCGCGGTATATACGTAACTATAAGCATGCCTATGACGGTTATAATGAAACCTTTGTCCATCGGTTGAGCATCACCCCCAATCCCGCGCCGGCTATGGCCGAGATTATGACGTTGCCATTGCCGGGTATCACAAACATCAGTGCCAGCGATAATAAGCCTGAAAATACAGCTATTGCGGCCTTGCGCCATCCCTTAAGCTGCATCATTATTAGCGCTATATACATGGCAGGCAAGGTAAAGTCGAGGCCCATATTAGCGCTATTTCCCAATCTTGTTCCGCATAATGCGCCTATCAGCGATGACGCTACCCATCCGGCATAAGCGGTTATAAACAAGCCGAAGAAATAACCCGGTTCAGGGCGTTGCCCGTTTTCAAGCTCGGTTATGGATACTCCATATGATTCATCAGTTATAAAAAAAGAAAGTACAGGTATGAACCGGCGGTGAATGGCTTTAAAATATGTGGACAGCGAAGCGCTGTACAGTAAGTGGCGCAGGTTTACCATAAAGACTGTCGATATAATAGAAAGTGGCGTAGCGCCAGTACTTATCATACCCGCAGCGATGAATTGAGCAGAGCCGGCATACACAAATAGCGACATGAGCACCGTTTCTAGGATGTTCATGCCGCTGTTTACTGCTATTAAGCCGTATGCTATGCCTATTGGAAGATAGCCTAACACTATGGGGAGCGCGCTTTTGATGCCTTTCTTATACATGTCTTACCTCACAAAACGATATTGATCGATTTTATGAGATAATTATATCACAAATTTCATCTGCTTCTCTTAGGGAATGGTAGCTAAGGGCTGGCATAAGCATTGGGAATTATATTTGATGCTCATACCTGTCTTGGCATTTTATATTGTTTGATGCTACGGACCTCTTTATGGTATTATAATTGCTTTTAAGGATTTTTCGCCTAGAAATATTAGCTAGTCCGTGGGCTGGCTTGAAATATTTTAAAGAATTCTTTAACAGTCCTTATGCATGGCGTGTTATTGGAAATACATTGCTGATAAATTTCTGGAATTTGGTCTTCGGCTTTCCACTTCCTATAATATTCGCGCTCATGTTAAATGAAGTGAAGAATCAATTATACAAAAGGACTGTGCAGACTATAACATATGCCGTATTTCATTTCACTGGTAGTTGTATGCGGTATTGCGGTATTATAGTAGATTTTACAGCATCCGGCGGTGTTTTTGGAACTATACTAAATCCGGTACAGTGGAGATGCGCGGGCATGGAAAGGGAGGGCTTAAAGCGGGATTTTGGCGATAAGCTCATATTTCATGGGGGGATGGATAACCAATATACTTTGCCTTTCGGTTCGCAGGAAGAAGTGAAGCAGGAAGTGATTGACAACATACGCATACTTGGGAATGGCGGGGGTTATATATTGGCTCCGTGCCACAATATTCAAGCGGTGAGCCCTGCCGAAAATATTGTGGCCATGTATGAAACGGGTTATAAATACGGATTTAATTGAAATATGAGATAGTGGTAAGTAATATGATCAGATTAGCGGCATGTATAGAAATGATATTTACTGAATCGGGCTTTTATGATAGAATTGCTATGGTTAAAGAAGCCGGTTTAGTCGCGTTTGAATTCTGGGAACTGGCAGGGAAGGACGTTGCAAAGATTCATAATGCAAGTGAAACATCGGAGCTTAATATAGCCGCTTTTACAATGAGCAGCTGTGACCAGGCTTTGTCTGTATCATGTCAAGAATATGGTCTTGCTAATCCTGCTGGACGCAGCACTGCCATTGAAGTGGCAAGAGAAAGCATTATCGCGGCGCAAAGCCTTAATGCGCGGAATATAATAGTCACTGTCGGCTGGGAAAATAAGGACTGTCCAGATCGGTTCAGCACAACAGCATAGTAGATGGGCTGAAACTCATAGCGCCATTAGCTGAGAAAGCTGGGGTAGTTATGGTTATTGAACCGCTTAATGTACTTGTCGATCATAAAGGCTACTATCTTTCTTCATCTGCAGAAGGCTTTAATACGGATAATATAGATTACCTATGGCTTAGCAGAAAGCCTCGCCATTTGTGGCGGGGAGTAGTCAGAGGAGACTTAAAGGCGATAAATGGAAGGCCAATACTGTTATCAGGCCTGTTGAATAATAAATTTTCGGAAAGGATGGTTTAATGAACTGGAAACTATTTTTCATGGCGTTCGGCATGTTGTTTTTGGCAGAAATGGGCGATAAAACCCAGCTTGCGGTTTTTACGCTCGTAACGCAGCATAAACAGCCGCTGCCGATATTCCTCGGGGCGTCGGCGGCCCTAGTGGCAGTGACGCTAATAGGAACCCTGTTCGGCGATGTTGTGGCCAAATACGTGCCCCAGTCATTATTGCAGCTCATAGCCGGAGGCTTGTTCGTCGGCATAGGAGTATTCGTGCTTTGGGGTGCTGTGCCTGAGCTTGTGAAAATTTATTTCAAATAACAACTTTTTCGTATTGTCTGTAGTCAGGGAAAATAGCATAATAAATGAATGATACTTACTCAATGAAAATGTCACTTTAACATATTAATTTACCTGCAATTCGTAATTTATAAAAGCTTCTCTCTGTAAGCGGTGCAAAGCCCTATATGCTGATGAAATATTATAGCTTTGCATCGCTTACATACACACTATAGTATAAATTACGAATTGCAGAAACTAATATTATCAGCCCTTAACGATGAAAAAAGACAAAACTACCCCTATACCTACCAATAACCGAGCTTAAACAGCTATATCGCTCAAAAGAT
>ENA-UPSB01001443-UPSB01001443.1-bioreactor-metagenome-genome-assembly--contig:-NODE-1443-length-27776-cov-5.658310_pt1 | contig 27776 bp, 26 predicted proteins | sample MGYA00238182_ERZ773286 | MGnify/ENA primary metagenome ERZ773286 (study PRJEB29026, sample SAMN07631240) | bioreactor metagenome | isolation source: Switchgrass digestor | place: USA: Dartmouth...
TATCCTGGCTACCGCATCATCAATCAGGGTGTAGAAATACTCGATTCCTGCCTCTTCAAACCTGTCCTTGTACTCACTTTCATAAATATCCTGGAAGATATCCTTAAATCTGTGGTCATAAGTTTTGGATATGGTGTCCTTTGTAGCAAACCACAGATCCTGCCTTACGTCCAGGGCATAGTTAAAACATGCCCGGGCAAAGCTTTTGATGGATTCGTCCGTGTTATGCATGCCCTGAATTACACCGGGACCCTTGAACTCATGGATGGTCTGCCTTGAAACTTCACCCTTTTCATCACTGAAGACAATCTCTGCTTTTCCTGCGCTTTCCACACGGTATTCCACGTTTTTGTAAACATCACCGTATGCATGCCTTGCTATTGTAATAGGCTTTTTCCATGTCTTTACAAACGGCTTTATACTGTTCACTATTATGGGAGCTCTGAAAACAGTGCCATCCAGTATGGCCCTTATCGTTGCGTTAGGGCTCTTCCACATCTGCTTAAGGTTATATTCCTCCAACCTCTGGGCATTGGGCGTTATTGTTGCACATTTCACAGCCACCCCATACTTCCTGGTCGCCATTGCCGCATCAATGGTGATTTGATCATCGGTCTCATCTCTTTTTTTAAGACCCAGGTCATAATATTCGGTATTCAATTCTATGTATGGTTCGAGCAATATGTCCTTTATCATTTTCCATATGATACGGGTCATTTCGTCCCCGTCCATCTCAACCAGAGGAACTTTCATCTTGATTTTATCCATATGTGCTACTCCTTTTAATTTTAATATAATATTCAATCTGCCTCGCTGGGTCGGCATTTTCGACAGCAAAACTTCGGGTTAAGGTAATTTATGTTAATATTATAACAATATTCCGGGTCACGTCAATATATCAGACAGCCTTTCCATACCAAACGATAAGCGCCTTACCTGGATTGCCCCTAGTTTTTCAGTTTGCCCAGGATGAACTTTTCCGCAAACTCCTTGCTGAAAGGCAGCTCTATTTTTGCAGAACCCGAAACAAGATATACTTTTTCCGAATCCCCCTGCTGCTCGCTCTTTATTTCAATATCCTTTGCATCAACGGTGTACTCGTTTCCCTGAATTTTGAGCACTGCTTTGGAATCCTCAATCTTGAAAGACGGCATGTTGAAGTATATTGTGGCGGCCAATACGGCCACAGCAATAAAAACAGCCAGCTTGATGAGCTTTTTTGCTATGCTTGCCACTACAAGCAACAATACTGCCACAACCACCAGGGGAATGATAAACCCCGGGTCTGAAAATCCAAAACCCTTGAAAATTTCAAACATATACATGCACCCCGCTTGTAATAAATGCTTGATGTAAAGCCATGCCGGGAAAGAAAAACTCCAATCGCTTCCATAATCACGATTTTTAACCCATTCGGCGACTTTAAGCCAGGTTATTAACTAGAATTCTATCATATAGCCTGACCCATGGCAATATTTGCGGCTTATTTCTCAAAATGCCGGTTATGGCTCATGGCAGATCGTTTTCATGCTTTTCCCATCCGGGGCCGCATCTATCTTCTTTGTTCATTTCCGTCCAGGCACACCTACATTTGCAGTACCTGGCTTAAGAAAGCCTGTGTCCTGGCATGCCTGGGATTTGAAAATATATCCTCCGGTCTGCCTTCTTCTATAATCTCTCCATTATCCATAAATACAACCCTGTCGGCCACTTCTCTGGCAAAACCCATTTCGTGGGTCACCACCAGCATGGTCATATGTTCCTGGGCAAGGTCTTTCATTACTTTCAGCACTTCCCCGGTAAGTTCAGGGTCGAGGGCTGATGTGGGTTCATCAAAAAGCATGATATCGGGATTCATTGCCAGAGCCCTGGCTATCGCAACACGCTGCTTCTGCCCTCCGGAAAGCTGGGAAGGATAGCTGTCCCTCTTGTCAATAAGCCCAACCTTTATGAGCAGCTTCTCTGCTTTCCGTATGGCATCTTCCTTTTTCTCTCCGTTCACTATAATAGGAGCCTCAATTATGTTACCCAGCACGGTCTTGTGGGGAAACAGGTTGAAACTCTGGAACACCATGCCCATTTTCTTCCGTATTCTCCTGATATCGCTTTCCTTAACATATCGGCTTTTACCGGAGCTGTCGGTTACAACCATTGGTTCTCCCTCTATCTCAATGCTGCCCCTGTCTATTATCTCCAGCCGATTTATGCAACGGAGCAAGGTGCTTTTGCCCGAACCCGAGGGTCCTATTATTGCCACCACTTCGCCTTTTTTTATTTCAAGGGATATCCCTTTTAGCACTTCCAAGTCCTTAAACCTTTTATATATATTAATAGCTCTGATCATATTCATATTACCGCTCTCTCCTATTCATGCAGGGAAAATTTCCGTTCCAGCCTGCCGAAAATCCTGGTAAGCACCAGGGTCATCAAAAGGTAAAACACCGCTGCTATTCCAAAGGGCAGTATGTTGAAATCCCTTATTACCGCAATATTGGCTGCCCTGAGAAGGTCCACCATCCCTATGGAATTGACAAGGGCGGTGTCCTTAACCAGCGTTATCACCTCATTGCTCACCGGAGGCAAAACACGTTTGACCATCTGGGGAAGGATAATGCGTCTCATGGTTTGCGAATAGGTCATTCCCAGGACATCGGCGCTTTCATATTGTCCCTTGTCTATTGACTGTATTCCGGCCCGGAAAATCTCGGCAAAATATGCGGCATAATTGAGAACAAAGGCAACAGCGGCCGCAGGAAACCTGTCCAGGACGATACCGAAACTGGGCAAACCGTAAAACACAAAGAAAATCTGCAGCAACAGGGGTGTACCCCTGGCCACCCATATATATGCATCGGTTATGTATTTCACAACTTTTTTATTCGATACCCGTACAAGAGCCACCAAAAGTCCCAGAGGTATGGATAAGGCCAGGGTGGTGAAAAAAAGTTTAAGAGTTACCAAACTGCCTTCGAGTATAGCTTGTGTTATTTTAATTATGTATTCCATCCGGCTCTCCCTCATTCAAAAAAATACAGGCCAGTGGCCAACTGCCATCAGCCCGGTTCCAGATTGATTATATACGCTCCTGCATAAGGCAAATCCCGTCTATGATTTGCAATATGCCCCACATCACTTTTTGACATATCTCTATTTAACCACATTTTCGCCAAACCACTTGATTGATATCTCTTCAGCCTTGCCGTTTTCTTTCAGCTGGTTGATAGCTTCATTCAGTTTTTCAGCGAAAGCCTTGTCTCCTTTTCTTAGCCCCACGGCAAACTCCTCAACCCCGAAATGATCCTCAAGGATTTCATATTCATCCATGTGCTTGGCTATGTAATATCTGCCGACAACCTCATCCACCACTACTGCATCCAGCCTGCCGTTCCTAAGATCCATCAATGCGTCATTATTGGACTTATAAGGGACAATTTCCCCTATCGACTCCATCGTTTCCTTATCCTTTTCCAAGGCTTTCTCGCTGCTGCTTCCTGCCTGAAGCCCGACGGTCTTGCCTGCCAGATCGGCTTTCCCTTTTATGCTGGAACCTTTGGAGACAACAATCATCTGACGGTCCTCCATATAGGGATCGGTAAACAGAATTTTCTCTTTTCTCTCCTTTGTCACCGAAAGGCCGTTCCATATGACATCTATGTTTTTATTGTTCAGCTCCATGATTACGTTATCCCATATCACCGGTTGGAACTCTACTTCAACCCCCAGTATTTTGGCGGCTTCCTTTGCCATATCAATATCAAAACCTACAATTTCTCCGTTCACATCTTCAAAACCCATCGGCGGAAACTCGATATCCAGTCCAACTATAAACTTTCCCTTGCTTTTTATGGTTTCCCATGAATCATCGGCACTGCTTTCCATGTTTCCCGACGATTCGTCGGAACCGCTTTTTGTAGTTTCCAACGGTTCATCGGAGCCGGATGTTTTTTCGGTAGAAGTGCATCCGGAAAAAAACAACCCTGCGATTACCAGAACTGCCAAAACTGCTGACAATTTTCTTTTCATAATACAAACCCCCACAAAAGTACATTTTAAGTTCATTTTCCTGATAGTATCAGATTTGGTTCTTCAAACGTTATTCCGTACTATCGTGCAATTCACTCTATATATTATAATTTAGCAAACTAAATTAGTAAAGTGTTAGATAGAAAAACTTTTTATTTCAACCAGGGGCAAAAAGGCAACTCATTATGTAAATATTTCCCATACTATCCCGACAAACATTTTCAGTCACCCTCCCCGTCAGGCAAAGTACACTCCGGTAACATAAAAGGTTTTTTCTTCATATTCTGTTATATGGCAATAACTCTTTTAATTGAGGTTTTCCCAGGGAATACCGGCTACCAAGCTTCACATATTCACCAATTTCAGGAGGGATTGAAATGTCTACGGCAGAACGTCTTACCGAAGTTTATGGGAAATCAAGGGAAATAGCTTTTGACAATCACTCCAAATTCATATTTTTCAGCGACTGCCACCGGGGCAACGGAAGCTGGGCTGACAACTTCGCAAGCAACAGAAACCTGTTTAACCATGCCCTGGAGTATTATTATGCCCGTGGCTTCACATATATCGAAGTGGGAGACGGGGATGAACTCTGGGAAAACAGAAGCATGTCGGAAATAATACAAACCCACGAGGATACTTTCCGGATCATGCACAAATTTTACCAGGACGGCAGGCTTTACATGATATTCGGAAATCATGACGCTTCCAAATCCGGGCCCAAATATAGGAACAGCAGGTTTTACCGGTATTACAGCTATCGCTCTGAAAAATATGAAACTTTGTTCAGCAACCCGGAAGTCCATGAAGGGCTGGTTCTGAAACACACCCCTACCAACCGGGAAATACTTGTGGTGCACGGGCACCAGGGGGACTTGATCAATGACAGGCTGTGGAGACTGGCCAGGTTTCTGGTGAGGTATGTGTGGAATCCCCTGGAGATGATAGGAATTAAAAATCCTACCAGTCCTGCAAAGAATCACACCAGGAAGGGCGCTGTTGAAAGAAACATCATCAACTGGGTAAAAGCCAACAAAAAAATGATCATCACAGGGCATACCCACCGACCCATGTTCCCCAAAGCTGATGATGCACCTTATTTCAATGCAGGATGCTGCGTTCATCCAAATTTCATCACCGGAATAGAGATACAGAAAGGTGAAATATCTCTGATATGCTGGTCCATAACAACAAACAGCGAAGGCATGCTGCAGGTGACCAGGAAAATCATCGCCGGCCCGGAAAAACTCGAGAAGTTCCTGGGTTAGAAACCAGGTTTACTTTTCCGGCCCCACCCGGATATCAGCCTTTTAAGTATAACCCGGATTGTACTTCACAAGTAAAAAGAGCTGATGCAAAACCGGCCAATGGCATATATGTACCTGGCGGCTTGCTTCAGCTCCTTTCCTTGACAGCATGGATACGGATACGGCATCACCCGGAATTTATTCATCTTTATAAAGGTCATCTTCCGATACCGGATTAATGAAACCTTTGTCAATCAGCCATTTCTCACACAGGCCCGTCCATAATGAAACTACAGGATCGCTTACTGCAAGACCCAACCCATGAACTCCCCTTGGAAATACATGCAGTTCAAAATCAACCTTCTTCCTGCTGAGGGCGGCAGCAAACATCAGGCTGTTTTCCACAGGTACAACATCATCATCCGCGGTATGCCACAGGAATGCAGGAGGAGTATTCTCGGATACATGCATTTCGTTGGAGAGGCTTTTCCGGAGATCATCTGGGGGATTTTCACCCAAAAGGTTTATTATTGAGCCATGGTGGCCGTATTCACCAAAACTTATTACAGGATAGCACAATATCATTGCGTCCGGTCTTGAACTAACTTTTTCCACGGGGTCTTCTGAGTTAACATCACCATCGTCAAAATGCGTACCTACTGTAGAAGCAAGATGTCCTCCTGCGGAAAATCCCAGCACTCCAATCTTTTCACTGTCTATATTCCATTTCTCCGCATTATATCTAACAAGCCTTATGGCTCTTTGCGCGTCCAGCATTGGATATGGATGCTTGTACGGCGCTACCCGGTAATTTAGAACAAAGGCTGATAATCCTATGCTGTTTAACCATAATGCCACAGGTTCTCCCTCATGGGGAGCTCTGGTTCCATACCCGCCTCCCGGTATGACAATTACTGCCCCGTGTTTGCCCACCGTACTTAATACATAAGGAACCATACTAGGTATTTCTCCGCCGGCCCCGGCGTCAAAACCCGGAATTTTGCTTTCCCATAGTCTGATCATGCTATACCTCCCCGGAATAAAATTTAAGCACCGATAAGTGCCATGATGACGCGCTGCTAATGAAACTGCAGTGTGAACTCGGATGATCGCAAAGGATGATGGCTGTTCGTTTTTGCCAAACGATCACTGCATCGTTAATTGGCTGAATTGTTTACTGACCCTTATAGTGAAGAATATTTACATAATGTTAATATTATATTTTACATTTTCATTTTACCACTATAAAAGTCCATTTGTCACTACAGACCTTGAAAAACAGGAAAAACTGTTATACACTTAAGTTGCCGCATGATTGCTTGTCACAGGAAATTGCGATTTTTTTATAAAGGAGATGTGTTAATGAGTAAAGTTGTCGAAAGATTTTTGAAGTATGTCAGGTTTGATACCCAATCCGACAGAAACTCGAGCACTTTCCCCAGCACAAAAAAGCAATATGATTTTGGGCTTTATCTGGTAAACGAATTGAAAGAAATAGGTCTCAGCGATGCTAACATAGATGAAAACGGATATGTAATGGCTACTTTGCCGGGTAACTGTGACGGGGCTCCTGTCATCGGTTTTATAGCCCACATGGACACCAGCCCGGATATGAGCGGAGCAAATGTCCAGCCTAATGTGGTGGAAAATTATAACGGAAGGGACATAGTTCTCAACAAGGAAAAAAACATAGTGTTGTCTCCGAGCGTTTATCCTGAACTTTTAAATTATGTGGGCCAGAATATCATAACAACTGATGGAACCACTCTCCTGGGAGCCGATGATAAGGCAGGAATAGCAGAGATCATTACGGCGATGGAATATCTGATTGATAATCCCCAGATAGAACATGGTACCATCAAAATATGCTTTACTCCGGACGAGGAAATCGGAAACGGGGCCAATCTGTTTGATACCGCAAGGTTCGGCGCCGATTTTGCCTATACCGTGGACGGCGGTGAGGTAGGGGAGCTGGAATATGAGAATTTCAACGCCGCTTCCGCCACCGTAACAATCAACGGAATCAATATTCATCCCGGAAGTGCAAAGGATAAGATGATCAATTCCATATTGATAGGAATGGAGTTCAATTCAATGCTCCCGCCCAATGAAACCCCGGAGCATACGGAAGGCTATGAAGGTTTCTACCATCTACACGAAATCAAAGGCACCGTTGAAAAAACCACGTTGTCTTACATCATAAGGGATCATGACAAAAGAAAATTTGTGGATAGAAAAAGTCGGCTTGAGAAAATAGCCGACTATCTGAACGACAAATACGGCAAAAACACCGTGACGGTGGAAATGAAAGATCAATATTATAACATGAAAGAAAAAATAGAGCCAGTGATGCATATAGTTGAAACTGCAAACAAAGCCATGGAAGAAGTAGGAATCACTCCTGTTGTAAAACCGGTAAGGGGTGGTACCGACGGAGCAAGGCTTTCCTATATGGGGCTTCCTACTCCCAACATATTTACAGGAGGCCACAATGCACACGGAAGGTTCGAATATATTCCCGTGGAATCCATGGAAAAGGCTGTACTTGTAATTGCAAAGATTTCAGAGCTATACGCCCGGTAGAAACATTGCCTTGGCACTGCAAAAGCCCCCTGATTCTCATATCAGGGGGCTTTACTATGGCAAACATGTGAATATTGTAAAATATTTTGCTTTTTTTATAAAAATGAAAATGCAATATCAGCATTGAAACCAAATCAATCTACTGTGCCGGCTGATTTGGGACAGCGTTTTGGCAAGCTTTTATTTTAACGGCTTTAACAACCATACTTCTTCTTTAGCCCGCAGCTTGCACATGGAAAATGCCGGCACAGCGAGGCAATAATCATTTCATGGGTTTTTGATTGCAGTGGCACTGGGACTGTTTCGAGGCGCTGCATCCACTGCAGCAGTTTTCACCTTTCCTCATGCGGATAACCATCCTCGCATTTGCCAATGCAGCCAGTCCTACTATGATTCCTCCCAAAATCCAATCTATCATTAAAACACCTCCCCGTATCAGGCTTTATACAGCCTGCCGAAAACACTTTTGCTACCCTTAATTCCAGCAATATTCACAAGGCTTATCCATGGTTCATCCTGGAACAATCAATAAGATCGCATTCTTTATCATTTAACCAGTTTGCCTTCCTGAGCACTAATTCAAACCCAGGAGCTTTCCTCCCTGGTAGATTAAGAAAGCCACAACCCACGCGGTTCCTGTTTGATATCCTATTGTAAGCAGTGTCCATTTCCACGAGTTCATTTCTCTTTTGATAGCGGAAAAGGCAGCTATACATGGTACATAAAGCAGAGTGAAAGCCATGAAAGCGTATGCCTTTAACGGAGTGAAACTGGCTTGCAGGGCCGCAGCCAGCTCTACCGAGTCTTCTGCCGCTTCCCCTATTCCATGAAGTATTCCCATGGTTGTCACCACTACTTCCTTGGCTACCAGCCCTGTGAGAAGTGCCACGGAAGACTTCCAGTCGCCAAAACCCAGAGGTGCGAATATCGGTGCTATCACTTTTCCTATGGTTCCGAATATGCTGTCTCCCGGATCCTCAACCATACTGAAAGAGAAGTCGAAAGACTGCAGGAACCAAATCACGACCGAAGCTGCGAAAATTACCGTACCTGCTTTTCTGATAAAAGCTTTTCCCCTGTCCCACATATGAATTCCAATGCCTTTAAGGGTCGGTATCCTGTAAGGAGGAAGCTCCATGACAAAAGGCTCCGCCTCGCCCTTTAAAACCGTGTTTTTAAGCAATATGCCAGACAAAACCGCCACTGCTATACCAAGCACATATATGGAAAATATGACAAGGCTCTGGTTTTTGGCAAAAAAGGCAGCTGTAAATAAAGCGTAAACAGGCAGCCTGGCTCCGCAGGACATAAAAGGAGTTAGCATGATGGTGAGCTTTCTGTCCTTTTCATTTTCCATGGTCCTGGTAGCCATTACCGCAGGAGTGGTACATCCAAAACCCATGAACATGGGTATAAAGGATTTGCCGCTTAAGCCGAACTTCCTCAAAAGGCGGTCCATGATAAAAGCCGCTCTGGCCATATAGCCGCTGTCTTCCAGCAATGAAATAAAGAAGAACAATATCATGATCTGGGGCACAAACACCAGCATGCTTCCCATGCCACCGATTATGCCGCTGACGATGAGTTCATGCAGCCATTCCGATGCGCCGGCTGCTTCCAGCCATCCTGAGATCATCTCTGCCAGCTTGTCATTGATTAAAGCATCCACCCAGTCAATGGTAAACGAACCGATTGCCCCGAAAGTTATCTGGAATACAGCAAACATCACGACTAAAAACAGAGGTATCGCCAAAAACTTGTTGGTGACAACCTTGTCAATCTTGTCGGAAAGGGTAAGCTCGTTCCTGTCACTCTTTCTTTTTACCGACTTGCTTACCATATTGCTTATGAATCTGTACCTGTTATCGGCAATGACCGTCTCCATGTCATTGTCATACTCCTTTTCCAGGGCAGCCCGATAGCTCTCTATCTCTTTTTTCAGATCAGAGGGAATCCTGATCTTTTCCTCAGCCTTTTCATCACCCTCCAGAAGCTTGATGGCCGCCCACCTGGAATAATGCTTCCCATCCAGATGGGGTAATATTTTTTCTTTTATTTGAGCGATATATTTTTCAATTTTTTCATCGAACATGCAGATGCTGGTGTTTGCTGCTTTTGTTGCCGCTGTTTGGGCTATTTCCAAAGCTTTCCGAACCACATCGGCAACACCCCGGCCCTTGCTTGCAGCCGTACACATAACCGGTACTCCGAGGAAATTTTCCAGCACCTTGGTATCTATCTTGTCACCTCTGGATTCCACCTCATCCATAATATTCAGCGCAACCACCACCGGGATTCCCAGTTCTATAACCTGGGTGGTAAGATAGAGATTTCTCTCAATATTAGTAGCATCCAGAATATTGATCAGCACATCCGGTTTTTCATCTATGATATAATCCCTGGCGATGATTTCCTCCATTGAATAGGGTGACAATGAATATATTCCGGGCAAATCTATGACCCTGACATCCTCTTTCAGCTTTCTTGCCTTGCCTTCCTTTTTCTCAATGGTTACGCCGGGCCAGTTTCCGACATACTGGGTGCTCCCGGTGATTTCGTTGAACATAGTTGTTTTTCCGCAATTCGGGTTCCCCACTAAAGCAAATCTATAATGCATCTGACATCCCCTTTACTTGAACATGATAATCATTATCATTAAATAACCAAAAAAAAGCTACTTTTCACTCCTCAAGCAACTATACCTGTTCCACCAGTATGTTTTCAGCTTCCGATTTCCTGAAAGCCAATTCATAGCCACGGATATTTACCTCGATGGGATCTCCCAGGGGTGCAACCTTTCTGACCAGAATCTCCACCCCACGGGTGACACCCATGTCCATCAGTCTTCTCTTCACAGCACCTTCGCCGGTAATCTTTTTGATAATCGCTTTATCCCCGGGCTTTAGTTCATTCAATGTTCTACTCAAAGAATAGCACTCCTTTCTTCCTACACCTGCACCATGAGTTGTTGGGCAATCCCTTTGTTCAACGCCAGTCTGGAACCTTTCACATTTATGATAAGATTGCCGTTCATTTCAGCTATAACAGATATAGACGCTCCAGGGATAATTCCAAGACCTTCAAGAAATTTCCTGGTCGACTCCTTTACCCTGCATGCATTCACAACCGCTTCCCTGCCAGGTGTTAACATTGTTAATGGCATTACCACCACTCCTCCCCTTGATGTATCGGACGTAATTGATAATTATTATCATTTTCAATTTCTTTGTCTTTATTATAACTATGCTAACACATTTTGTCAATATGACAGCAATTTTTTCTGGTTGGTCTGAAAGATGACTCAATGAAAAAGGTATTTCCACGCCAAAACTAACAAACAGTGAAAGATGGTTTTGCAAAATCAGCAAAAAGGAGAAGAATGGAAGTTGCTTCTGCAAAGGGAAATCTGATTTTTCAAATCAGGAAACCGTTAAAGACCAAAGAAGCAAAAGGATCGGCATGTTTTGCCAATAGTGGGTTTTGCCCCGTTCAATCAGTGAACAGGGCAGTTCTTCCACAGGGTTCCCGGGTTTCATCTCCTGTTTCCATGCGAAAACCGGAGAAGAACAGGGATATCAGTATCAGCGCACATCCCACAGCAGGTTTTATGCCCGCCAGTCTCTCCCCTAAAAGGATATATCCCAATATCATGGTGGTAACAGGCTCCAATGTATAGATAAGGGTAGCCTTTTCCGGTCTCAGATGCTTTAACGCCATATTCTGCAGTAAAACCGTGACCACCGAGACAAATATGCTGGCAAAAGCAAGGGCAATAAAAACAGGAGTGGCCAATCTTTCAAAATCCACATTTCTGCTGTCAGAGACGAGAGCCATGGAAAGAAAGGCTACAGAACACGTCAGGTGATAAATAAACATAAAGTGCGCTGTCTCAACTTTCTTTGAACATAGTTTCTGCCCTATCAGGAAGAGGGAAAAGAAGAACGCATTGCCAAGGGCAAATAAATCTCCGATGCTGACACTGAACGTGTTGAAGTCGCAGGTGAGCAGAAATAACCCTGTTAATGCGACAAATGTGCTCACAGATACTCTTTTGTCGGGCATTTTTCTTTCCAATACCGCCATCAAAAGAGGAGTTATAACCACCGACATCTGCACTATGAAAGCTGCATTGGTGCTTTTTGTATTTTCCAGTGCCAATATGGACATAATGTTGCTTATGACGGAAAAACCGCTTATCAGAATACAGGAAAGCGCGTCCCCTTTCCTGATGTTTCTCAGCATGGGGTAGAAAAACATCACAGTGGTAACAAGCCCTCCCAGCGAGCCCATGAACAATATGAAAAATCTCGGCAGGTACTCCAGAAGCATTTTTGACCATATATACGAGGTTCCCCATAAAAATGCGTTTATATACAGCATAATGCTCGGATTGCTTTTCTTCAGGCAATTCATAAAATCACTCCCAAATTTCCGAAAATATATCAATCAACCTGTCTTGCCGGCATTTTCAGGTGTAAGTTCCGATTAAACAGACCGAATAGACTTGCTGTATCAAAATCTGCCACAGCACTATTCCTAATTAACCGGCATAACATGTTAATGCAGTTCACTAAATATGTACTTAATTCCTAAGCCTATGATCAGTTCCTACAGCAATAGATATTATATATAAAACTTTTCCTATATTTATTGTTTATTCTGCTTGAAACATTGCAAAAGCTGTTATAGAATTAATGAGAGCAACAGAAAGGATGAATCGGATGCCGGATGAAAAGATTGTCACATACAGTAAGAGAGGATACCTGAACAGGGATTTTGAGCTGTTTCACATCAAGGACAATAAGAACCTAAGCTTTGAATTTCATTACCATGATTTTAACAAAATAATCGTCTTTATATCAGGAAAGGTCACGTACCTTATCGAAGGCAAGGCATACAGGCTAAAGCCCTGGGATGTCCTGGTGGTAGGCAGCAATGAAATTCACAAGCCCATCATAGAGCCCGGTGAGCCCTATGAGCGTATTGTCATATATATAAACTCGGACTTTTTGGAAAAGCACAGCAGTCCTGACTGCAACCTGGCCACCTGTTTTGATCCTACTGATGATGAAAGGTTCAACCTGATCAGGTACGAACCGTCGGAACTGATAACCATCAGAACCATCCTTTCCCACCTAGAGGACGCCTGCAGGAGCAATGAGTTTGGCAGCCGCATCCTGAAGAATTCCCTGTTTATGCAGTTTATCGTCCATTTGAACAGAAGATTTCTCAATGCCCGGGAAAGTTTGGAAACCAGCGATATAGAGTTTGACGAAAGCATAAGCGATATTTTAAGTTACATAAATGAAAACCTGGACAAGGATTTGTCCATAGAGAGTATTTCGTCCCGGTTCTTTATAAGCAAGTACTATCTTATGCACAAATTCAAAAAACAGACAGGGTATTCGGTGCATAACTATATTCTTCAAAAAAGGCTGATTGCTGCCGGCGAACTGATAAGAAAAGGAATGCCGACAATGGAAGCCAGCATTGAATGCGGTTTCAAAGATTACTCCAGTTTTGTGCGGGCTTTTAAGAAGATGTTTGGAAATTCTCCGAAAAAATACCACCTGAATCTACTGGAAGAACAAAAGCGCAATGGGAAAAAGCACTTTTAAATATTCATGCAGCTATAATAGGTGCCTTTGAATTTCGCTTGAAAGGCACCTATTATGGTTTCTGATGTTTCCGCACTGCTTTTATGATGTTCCAATCCTCCCGCAATAGCCTGACTTGCCTGGTTTTTTGCCGTTATTCTTTGGTATGTGCCAAGGACAATCCCTTTTATGGCATATTCCGCTGGGAGTCAATTGTTCGCAGGGACTTTTGGGATCCTTTTCTGTAAACTGAACTTCAAGATCAGATAAGCAGGGTGTTTGCCAGCTCCTCATACTAATTCTCCTTTCTTGTTAATGACTTATATTAATTTGTACTGCTCAGGCAAATTGAAACCAAATAATTGCTGTTAAAGGCCATTATTATGTGCATATCCATTATTAGTAGGGTTTAATTCTATGATCAATGAATTTCTGGCATAATAAACAGGCTGCTCGTTCCGTGTATTACATATTTTGTATTTATTTACATTATATTCAATCCGTGCTAAACTAGAAGTTAATTGTTATGCTTTAGGTAGGGAGTTTTATGAAAAAGATGCTGAAAATATCCAGATGGTTGTTCAATCATATCAAGCCTGTAATATTGCCCGTTATCGCATCTATTGCAATGAATTCTTTCCTGGCATTGCTGACTGTATACAGGGCGGTTCTCGCCAAAGACTTGATTGATGCTGCAGTATCCAGGCTGCTTTCCTCCCTGATATGGTCGATTATTGCTCTTTTGGCTGCTGTGCTCGCGGACACCATAATAAGTTCCTTGTCATCATTGCTTACCAGCTATTTTTCCACCAAACATCTTAATAACATGCAGAACAAACTCTATTCCCATATTCTATACAGCCACTGGTATGAACAGTCCGCGTTTCATACTGGTGACCTGATAACAAGGCTTAATAATGATACAGCAACAATAAATGCGTTTATTTTTCATACCCTACCCAGCGTAATATCTTCCGCCGTGCTGTTATCATCCGCTTTCACAGTTCTGTTGTTTTATGATTACAAGCTGGCGCTGACCGCATTGTTCATTGCTCCTGTCTGTATCATAATAAGCAAGGTATACGGTGACAAAATAAGAAACATCCACATCAAGGATCGGGAAAACGAATCCAAATCCATTTCTTTTATTCAGGAAACCCTGCAGAACATCATTGTTGTAAAAACTTTTTGTGCTGAAAAATGCAGCATTGATACCCTGAAAAATCTTCAGGACAACAAACTGGTGCTGACGCTGAAGCGCAGCATTTTAAGCTTGAAACTCAACTTTCTTCTTAATTTGAGTTCATGGGCTGCATACTCCATTACCTTTTTCTGGGGAGCCATAGGTCTGTTCCGGGGCTCCATCACTTTTGGAATGCTGTCAGCCTCGTTTCAACTGGTGGATGAGTTAATCTCTCCTTTCTATTCATTGGCACGGGCATTTCCCCAGACAATTTCCTCAGCTGCGTCTGCCGAAAGGCTCATTCAGCTGGAAGAACTCGGATCTGAAACTATGCATGACCATGAGTGTGCTTCGCCCATTTCCAGTTCTGTAGGCATCATCTTTGACAAAGTATGCTTCGGCTACCGAAAAGATGCTGCCATACTGAAAAAAGTGTCATTCAGCATCAATCCGGGTGAGACGGTTGCCCTCATGGGATCTTCCGGAGAAGGAAAGACGACACTTGTTCGCCTTATCCTTTCCCTCATTAATGCAGACAGCGGTCACATATTTCTCGTAAACAACGGGCAAAAAAAAGAGATTGGACCTTTTGTCCGGAACTATATTTCTTATGTTCCCCAGGGAAATACCCTTTTCTCCGGAACCATAGAAGAGAATCTGCGTTTTGGAAACCCAAAAGCTACATATCCGGCAATGGAAACTGCACTGAAACTGTCCTGCTCATGGGACTTTGTCAACAGCCTGGAAAACGGGCTAAACACAAGAATAGGTGAAAAAGGAACCGGACTGTCGGAAGGACAGGCGCAAAGGCTGGTAATAGCCAGGGCAATGCTTAGGAACATGCCGGTACTCATATTGGATGAAGCCACATCTGCGCTGGATGTTGATACCGAAAGAAAAGTCCTGCTGAATATCAACCGCCTGAGGCCAAAACCTACATGCATCATTATAACTCACCGGCATACCGCCCTTTCTCTCTGCGACAGGGTGTTCATGCTGAAAAACGGAAATCTGAAAGAGTTGGACCTTCATACCTGTGACTTTAATCTTACTTCCGGCATTGGTTGAATCCGTACTTAAAGCATATGGTTCAAAACATTTCAAATATCGGGCTTCCTTCAGTCACAGCATACGGCAGCAAACCTCGCCACTTTCACGAATTCCCTGTTTCCCTCTCCTCCGGTCACATACAGGTTACCGCTGCGGAGCCATGCATGGGCTATCATCCTGTTTCCTTCATCCTTGCTCACACCCAAATAGAGAGTGCTGTCAATTTTGCGCCTTTTAAGCATTGTCTGCGCTGTAAGGGCCTGAACAAGGCATTTGCTCTCCCATGGTGTGTACCGGCTGACAGTAGCCACTGCCCATGAAACCTTCCTTATGACAATATAATTGTTTTCAGCCATTTGAAAGGAGGTTTCCCTATTATACACACCCATATGCTTTTTGTACTTCCTGAAAGATATCACCAAAATGATCATCCTGAACATTCCCGTAAGGACAAAAGCCTCCAGCAGCATTATTCTGTCTGTTCCCTTTAATTTAAGGAAAGCCTTTAATCTTCTAAGCAATGTTAACAAGCCCCGCTTCATACATTCTCCCCAGGAATTCCAGCACTTCGCTTTCGCATGTCAGCCTGTCGATTTCATATTCTGTCAGCAGTGAATCTATGATGTTCCCTACCTTTTGCGGTTTGACGATCATGTTCCAGATTCTGCTTCCAACTTCATTTAATGCAAAATACTTGCCTTTATCAATGTTCATCATCACTATCTCACCATTCAGATCGGCAGCATCAATATCCGGATCCCGGCTGACCACCGAATCAACGTCAATTGTTTTAGCAACTCTCATATGTACCGTCCTCCTTTATTAATGCAAGTTATTTATGCAAATATAATAATGGATTAAACCGGTTTGAACAATTTGGTTTTTACCCGCAGGGTATCCATTATCAAGCCTACCTGCTCCTCAACCGTGATCTTCCCTTCAGGCCTGCTGATGCTGTATACGGGCACACTGCCTGCAATTTCAAGGCATTTTTTGAAATAAGAGCCGGAAATTCCCAAATAATGTATTATCTCCATCCTGTATACATTCCTTAAGATCAGTTTCAGTTTTTCAGCTCCCAGAACCTCGTTAATCTCTGTTTTTTGGTTAAATACCTTCCTGATCTCATATATCCCTCTCAAAACAACCTCCTTCCCGGAAAAAAACCTGTCAAGGGGCACTATGTATTTATCTCTGTAGGGATCGGTTCTTTGATAGTTTTCCGTGTCATAGCCCATCCTCTCCATGGCATCCCGGCACAACTTTGCCTGGGGGTATGACGGATGTATCATAATATTGCTGCCGTCATCCCTTGTTAGGGCACATACATCATCCGCAAGAAATTTATGTCCCTTTTCCCGAAGAGCTGAAATCAGGGTGGACTTGCCGGCTCCCGTATGTCCTGTAATTATGATGCCCTGGCCGTCTATAACTACCGCTCCGCCATGCATTGCCACTATATTTCTCTGATACAGCAACATGCCCAGACAGCTTCCCAGGAGAAAAACCTTGATCTCCTCCTCATCACCCCGCCCCTCCGGTTGCACAACAATCACACATCCGTCAGCGACATAAAACCGGGCGGTTCCTTTTATGTGAAGATAAAACTCCCTCTTCGACAGTTTTAAACAGGGGTCTACTACAACCCCATCCTCTATATCTCCGGAAACTTTGCCATAAGCGATGAAGGCATCGATCCCACAGCCCTCCCCCTGTTCAGCGGCAGGAAGCTCCGGCATGGTAATCTCTGAGGCTACGTTCAATCCATAAACCCTGTAGACATTCCCCAATGTCTTGTTTTTTCCGTACATCATGCCTTTCTCCAATAAAGTAATCATTATTTCTTTTCACATTCATATCTATGTATAAACAGCATAATCTATTCACATAATTTTTAGCCGCCAAATTTCATGAGCCGGCTATGCGCCGTATTTCTTTTACTGGAGGGATGAGTTTGAAAAACCTGGTCAATACACTAAAGTGGATAATCAGCCAAAGCAAAGGCTACAAGAAGTACATTGCCATTGTAACCGTGCTGGGAGGTTTATTGTCCGTCTGCAATGTTCACAGGGCGGTCACCTCCAAAAGGCTTATTGACTCCGCCATATCAGGCAATAACCAGCAATCCGCCAGATACTTGGCCATTTTGGCTGTTCTTATCCTGTCGGATATTTGCTTCAGTTCCGTCAACTCACTGATATCATCAAGATGTCAGGCAAAGCTTACTGCCGATATTCAAAAAAAAACATACATGCACATATTAAACAGCAAATGGCTTGACCAGTCAGCTTACCACAGCGGCAGCCTGTCAGCCCGCTTAAGCAGTGATGTGGATACTGTAGCCCATGTGATTACATATACCTTCCCCGGCATGTTTTCCCTTGCCACATTGCTGGTATCATCCTTTATCACCCTCCTGTATATGGAGCCTTCGGTGGCAATTGCTGCCATCACCGTTTCTCCGGCTTGCATTTTGTTCAGCAAACTTTATGTAAGCAAACTGAAAAACATATATAAGAGCTGTCAGGAAGCAGATGCCCGATGCCGATCTTTCATACAGGAGTCCATGCAAAACCTGCTGGTATTGAAAACCTTTTGCCTTGAAGGAAAAAACTACGCCGGGCTGGCTGAACTTCAGGAGAAAAAGATCAGCCTGACATCAAGAAGAAGCTGCATAAATACCCTTTCCAACCTTGTACTCCGAACAGGTTCATGGTCAACATTTTTTATCGTTTTCTGCTGGGGTGCAGGAAATCTTTCAATGGGGATAAAAGGCTTTGGAACTCTGACAGCACTGCTGCAATTGATGAGCAGTATACAGGCGCCTTTTTACAACCTTGCATCATCAGTACCGGAACTGGTTACCGCAGTGGGCTCATCTGAAAGGCTTATGGCTCTGTTTGACCTTCCTCTGGAAGCAAATGCTCCGGAAGGCATTGCCCCAGAGGGCAGCTCTTTAGATGACTCTTTCGGGAGTTCGGACTGTTTCCCGGAAAACGCACCTATTGATATTGAATTTGAAAATGTATGCTTTTCATATAAAAAGGAAGAGGAGTTGCTGAAAAATCTCAGCTTTACAATCAAAGCCGGGGAGATTGTAGGACTTATAGGAAGCTCCGGGGAAGGGAAAACTACCATAGTACGGTTGTTGCTTTCCCTTGTAACCCCTGATAAAGGGCAAATATATATGCGGTACAAAGGCAGGCGAATAAAAGTTTCTCCCTCAAGCCGCAGAATGGTATCCTATGTCCCCCAGGGCAATACCCTCTTTTCCGGCACCATCAAAAGCAACCTGCTGTATGGGGATTTGAATGCCACCGAGCCGGATATACGGAGAGCCGCGGCATCCTCCTTTTCAGCCGAGTTCATAGAACAACTGGAGAACAAGTATGAAACGGTCATCGGTGAAAAAGGCCTTGGGCTTTCGGAAGGCCAGGCTCAAAGGCTGGCCATTGCCAGAGCTTTTCTCAGAAAAAAGCCCATACTGATACTGGACGAAGCCACCTCTTCCCTGGACGCCGAAACAGAGAGCAGAATACTGAGATCAGTACAAAACCTGCAACATAAGCCCACATGCATCATAATCACCCACAGGTTATCTGCCCTTTCCATTTGTGACAGGGTTTTTAAGCTGGAAGATGGATTGCTGACCGAAGTACTTGCAAAAAACAGGATATTGGAAGCTGCAGCAGGGGGAAACTGATTTAACACAAAGAAAAAATATCCCAGGTGTAAAACATCCGGGATATTTTCATCTTTGCGTCATCACCAAACAGTATCAAGAGTATGACCTGTATTTTATACCGTCTTCAATCCATTCATTGTCGCAGTTTTCAGAAAGTTGATAACTGGCTTCAGTGTTTTCAATATCCAATTGATACACATCAGGCCTTAACCACATTTTTTTGTCCATACGTCACCCTCCTTTCAGGCAAAACTACTGTCAAAGCTTTTACATCCTTGACTGCAATCTATAATTGATCTATATAACTTGCCGTCCTGAAACATCCAGTCAGGCAAACTGCAGCCTTCAATACTCATATTTTCATCGAGCAATGTTTATCAATGAACCTCGAAAATACAAGGATGATTAGCAAAGTCCGTAAAGTACGCCTATTCTTTTCATCAGGTCCTTCTCTGAATGCATCCAGTTCTTTCATTAACTTATCAGCATCAATATAATGCCTGATACTGCTGTTACTCAACGCCTGTTCGATTTCTGCAAAGATCTCTTTCCATGACGGCTTCAGTCTTAAAATCCAGTCTGCAGCCTGCAGCCCTCTTTTCGAATGGTTGCATCTTACCTTATCCGGCAGTATGCCTTTCATGGCTTCCCGTATCAGACGTCTTTCCACGCCGTCTCTTACCAGCTGGTCGCTGGGCAGGCTGAGGATAAACTCTATAACCCTTTTGTCCCTGGAGGGATCCCTGTTGACTATCCCATGCACCAGGGAGGCTTTTGTCTCTGATACGGCTACTTGTGAAAATCCTACATTGTTAACAATTAACTTATGCGCATTTTTTAAATTGTAGAACTTTTCCGGATGGAGATTGTATCCTTTTTTCGTGAGCCTTTTTTTGACTTTCCATTTCTTTGCCAGTTCTGGATTTACCGGAGATGTTTCGTACCAGTTCCTGCTGTTTCCCATAAGACTGCTTGCAATTTTTCTGAGACTATAGGGCAAAACAACTCTGAGTACCTCTTTCCAAATTCTTTCCTCAGGTATGCTGTGCAGTCGGGATAAGCCTCTGACTTCCCTTTTTATGCTCAATAATCTGCCCTTTCCGAACAGGGTCTTTACATGCATATCAAAATCTCCGAGGGATATCGTAGTGTTTCCGGACTGGCCGGTTAGCAACACCTTGCAACCTTTCTGGGCTGCCCTTCTGGTAATGCCGAGCACCCAAAAAGAGTTTTCTATGGTCTTATAGGGTTGCTCCAGTATGTCAATATACTCTGATATGTCAGAGACAGAACTTCTTCCTTCATTCCTGCAAAACTCAATATCTATATTGCTGTATTTATCCACAATTGTTTGTATGTACTCCGACTCGTCGGCAATAAAACCTCCGATTTTTTCATCTTTATACCCCTCCATGGGTACTGAACTGAAAGCCTTGAGCCTTTTATCATCATTGGCCAGCTTTTCTGCTGCGATGCAGGCAATTGAGCCCGAATCCAGGCCGCCACTCAGCATGATCCCTACATCCGAGATGCTTCTCAGCCGGCAGTGAACTGCCTTGAAAAATACCTTCCTGAATTCTTCCACATACTCCGCATCCGAGTTTAGCCTCAAAGGCTTGACTTCTTTCAGAGGGTCCCAATATTTCCTTTCGCTGATCCCTCCGGCTTTTATCAGAAAGGTGTGGGCAGGTTTCAACTGATATATGCGCTCATAGGGGCTTTCGCCATATTCTATTCCATGCACTACACCTTTCAGTGCCAAAAAATCCGTAATCCATTTTTCATTCAAGCCAGGCTTCCTTTTAATCATGTCGAAGATGGGCCTTATCACCGTGCAAAAGGCAAAAACCCTGTCGTCATTATAGTAGTAAAACGTTCTCTTGCCCACATGATCCCGGGCGCAGAACAACTCTTCCTTCCTTTCATTCCAGATGGCAAAGGAAAAATCCCCCACCAGATGCCTGGGACAATCCACTCCCCATTTCTCATAAGACAGTAGTATAAGTTCGCTGTCGGTGATCCGACTTTGGTGTTCATCCCTGATGCCCAGCAGTTTAAAAAGCTCTTCCCTGTTGTCTATGATGGCATCCGCAGTGATTGCCAGCCCTTTTTCTGCATCGTAGTACGGCAGCATTTCATGCAGTGACTCGGGAGTTATGTACTGGATACCGCAGCCAAAATGGATGCTGCCTTTTTCCCATGCATCTATGCTGTCAACCTTATAAATACCAAGCCTTTTTATTACGGCCTCTTTCAGGTCTTCCGAGACCGGTTTTCCGTCTTTTTGCAATATTCCCCATATGGCGCTCATAGAATCACCCTGAACATGTTAATTAATAGCCTTAACTTATGTATATTGTTTAATCAAAGCCATCACATGTATGTGCTTTGCGCTACAACTCCAGCTTTCTGAGCAGTTTATTCCGCCTTATTGATACAAAAACCGCCGATTTAAGAAACCTGGCCTTATCTTTCAGCCCATACTCCTTGTGCCCAATGCCGGCAAGGATGTGATGAAACCATGCCACCGGCAGAAATATGCTGTTTTTTTTGGCATAGGCATACCGGTTTGATAATTTGCCTATGGGCGGAAACAGCAGCTTCAGAAAGCGCATAACTACTCCAAATGAGCTTCCGGCCCGTTTTCTTTCCGGATCATAGGCCAGTTCATTGGCAAAAACTCCGGTCAAGTCTTTTTTTCCATATGCCCCACCGTCCAAAATATCGTCTGCAAGGGCTTTTATCGTTTCAAAATCGCCCTTTTCAAAAGTTATGTGATTTTTCATTTCTTCAGGAATATCCATATGCAGCAGATGATTGCATAACAAAAACACAATGGATATAAACTTTTGAATACCCCATTTCTCGCACTTGTTATAAAACGATGTCCAGTCTATGAGGTCTCCTTTTTTCTCCACAAGCAATACCAGATCGCATAACTGGCGTATTCCAAATCCTCCGGTCAGTACATGGACAGCCATGTGTATGCACAAATGCAGGCATAAATCCTCCGGTGAGAAAGACAACGCTTCACTTTCCCCAACACGGACTTTTTCGGCACACTCCCACATCCCTTTTTCAAGATCATGTTTGTCTGCAAAGAAGCGATAATCTCCAATTGTCCAATGAACTTCAACAACGCTGTGGTTTTTATTAATAAATGATATGTGTACCGGAGATTTCTCCCTTTCGACATAGCCTTCGTTTATCATTATCTCCCTTGCTTTATCCAGATCGGATTCCCTGACCAATATATCTGCATCGCACATGGTTCTCAGCTCGGGTTTCGGATAAAGTTCCCTGATGACAAGGCCTTTGAGCAGAATTACCGGCAGTTTCGATTCATTGAATCTTTTCAGAACCTTTTCCACCTGTCTTATATGCTGGATTTGTCCTATTGAAGCAAGGACAGCATCCCTCTTCCACCGCTCATAAAGGGCATCATCCATGTCCATGGAATCTCTGCTTTTTGGAAGAACTGAATAGGCCAGGGCTTTCACTTGGTGAGCTTCTGCATATTCATGCAATTTCCCCCAGCTATATCTTTTCATTTGGTTTATATCAGGCTTTATCCCGCGTATGGCTTGGGATATCAAATGGACCAGTTGCTCCTGTATATCATTCATATGCTATGTCCCCAAATTATATTACCTGTATTTTTTACATTTCCTATGTACCCTCATCCGGTTTGTCTGCAATTGGATTACATATAAAAATATATTTTATGTAATATGTTTATATGACAAAAAAAAAGAACTGGATGCCAGTTCTGCAAAAATTATTGATTCAGCCCGTTGTGCCGGCATATGCAAGAGTGTGCCACTGGTTAATGATACGAAATGGCTGACTGTCACTGAACTTACCGCAACTCTGTTTCAAACCGGCGCAACAGAATAGTTCAGCATGCGGTCCTTGCAGTGCACCTGAAATTGCTGAATATTACGATTATGGTATCTGGTTTTCGGCTACTACCCCTTTTTTAAGTATTACATTGGCAAAACGTGCCTTTTCACTTGTTGCAATTATAGCGTATGCTTTTTTGGCCCTTTCATAAAAAGCAAATCTTTCCATATATCCTATTTTTTCAGTTCTTTCTCCATGCTTACTGACAATGGAAAAGTACTGTTTCCATATTTCCGGCTGAGTAGTGTTCCCTGCTGGCAGCGCCATAAGCACGACCGGATGATCCACTGCGTAATCCAACGGGAAAAACTTAAGTATCGCATCCAATATTACCGGCACTCCCAGCCCGTCACACCTTATAAGCCTCTGTGCCAGGGATGCTGCCGGAAAATTCCCGTCCCCTATCACAATTTCATCTCCATGGCCCATCTCCATAAGGATTTTCATCAGGTCCGGAGAGATCACTTCAGGAATGTTTTTAAGCATATGCTTCCTCCATGCAATAATATCGGTTTTTGATACTTGTCAATTTTCTTCCAGCAATGCCTTTGCCAATATTTTATCAGCCACTTCCATAGTCTTCAGTGCGTCTGAGAAGCATGAGGACGGTTCTTTCCTTGCAATGCAGCAATCCACAAACTCGCGGGCCTTTGCCTTTACGCCGGTGTATACATAGAACTCATCACTGCCGGCTGATTTGGCTGTGTTGTATACCACCGGTTCGAGATTTCCGTCGGCATACAGATACCCGTTTCCTTCATGTTCAGCCTCAACGAAAATACCCGGGGCATGCATCTCAACCGAGAAAATGCGCTTGCCGCTGGTCCAGCTGTTGATCAGGTATCCCATGGAGCCGTTGTCAAAATACAATGTGGCGGAAATGAAATTTATATCCGGCGTATTTATACGCCTGGCACAGCTTTCTATCCTTACAACCTCACCGCCGCAAATCCAGCGAAGCGTATCTATGGAATGCACGGTGTCATCCATCATATGGTCTCTGGCCAGGAGAAAAGGATTGGGTTCACATTTATAAAACCTGCAGACGGCATGTACTATGGGGCCACGCTTCAGGCACTCATTGCGCAGCTCCACCACCATGGGTGTTGCTCTTCTCTGGAATGCCACCTGGGTTATGCAGTTCTTCTGCTTAGCCATGTAATGCAGTGCCCGGGCCTGATGAATGTTTATTCCCATGGGTTTTTCTATAAAGAGGTCATAACCTTTATCCAAACAATACATCCATATATCATACATGATATGGGGCTGCCCGATTGCCACCACTGCATCCGGGCGAACTTCATCCAGCATCCTCTTGTAATCATTTACACCGTTTTGACCATAGCGCCTGGATACACCATATTTGTCCGCTGTATCATTGAGCCTTTGCATGTCAATATCGCATATTGCGGCAATTTCCACATCCTCCAGGGAATTGAACGATGGCAGTATGACCTGGTTGCACCTGTTACCTGCTCCTATGAAAACAACTCTGAATTTTTCCGACATCCCTATCCCTCCAGCAATGATTTTACATATTTTATGTCTTCAGCAACATATTTCTCTACATTGGCTTCATCGGTATATTCCGCAGGCAGGCATATGACGCCTTTGTAATCCCTCTTCTTCAGGTAGTTGGCAACTCTTGACCATGATGACAAGCCATGCCTTCCGGTGGTAAAAAATCTGTCCCAACTGGCTTCTTCAGCTTCCGGTCCGTTGGATCTTCTGTAAAAGGCCGTTTTCAGGTTTACCATGCAAAGATGGGACCAGAGGATGTCCAGTGCGAACTCCGGTTCTTCGCCGGCCAGTCCGCTGTGAGCCGCGTCCCAGATAGCTCCTATGTATTGGGGGTCGTAGGATTGGATAAGATAATATGTTTCCATGGAGTTGGATACAAATTCTCCAAAATGAGGCTGTATTCCTACTTTAACCTTGTACTTTTCGCATAGTTTTACCACTCTGTCCAGTTCCTGTTTCGTCTCCTTTATTGTTGCCATGTAGCCTTTCCTGGGATCAATGGGTACCATGATCCTGATTATTGGCACTCCTGCCTCCTGGCACGCTGCAAATATGTTTTCGTCGGTAGAAGAGGCAACACTGAATATGCTCAGCCCATATTCTTTCATTTTTTCGACAAGTTTCGGCAAATCCCTTTCCGCATTTGCCGGCTCTGCCTGATAACCAACCCTCAGCGGAAACTCTACCCCATCAAACCCCAAACCCTGAACCAGCTTGCACAGTTCATCCACAGACAGGTTCTTCCATGGTTTGGTGAAAATAGAATATTGATACTTTTTGCTCATAACATCTGACACCCCTTTTTTATTTTTAATACCAAAAGTAAACCTTTCTCCAAGTCAGTACTCAGAGATAAAGGCCAGGATCTTGTGTACCTGTATTATACCACATAGGCATCTGCATGTATCAATATATAATAATTAAAATGTGAAGTCAACCAGTTTATATAATTTTTTTGTAACCGGTACATAACATGTATATTGACTTGTTTAAAAAAACGTGTATAATAGGATGTGAAAAAATCAACAATCATGGTAAGTAAACATAACCTGGAATTTCATTTGATGGAAATAAGTCTTGTGCTGCCTGACAATTTAAAGAAAAAGCATTGGCGGCATATTGGCAATAGAGATTACAGGGGTTATGGAAGACAAAAAGCGATTAATCTGCATTGTACCTGTCAGGTTTGTTTCCGTCAAATAACTATATATAATGTCATGTGCGCATGTAAATTAAGGAGGAACATTTATGAGTGAAAATAGTATGTTGGCCATAGGCATTATAGGAACAGGTGGAATAGCCAACCACATACATATGCGCAGTTTGGCAGAAATGAAAGATATAGAAGTCAGGGCAGTGTGTGATATCATAGAATCCAGAGCCCAGTCCACCGCTCAGAAATATTCGGTACCAAAATGGTATTCCAATTATCACCAGATGCTGTCAGAATTGGATCTCGATGCAGTTCTTGTATTGGTGCAGCCGGATCAGGCTTTCCGTATAGTTTATGAATGCTTGAACCATGATTTGGATGTCTTTGTGGAAAAGCCTGCAGGCATAACATCCTATCAGACAAAAACCCTGGCCGACAAGGCAAGGGAAAAAGGTCGAATAGTGCAAGTCGGTTTTAACAGACGGTACATTCCTCTTGTTCAGGAAATCGTAAAAATAATGAAGAAAACCACAGTTATAACCCAGGTAGAGGGATGCTTTTTTAAAAACAGTTCTGCCAGATTTTATGACGGTTGCAGCAGTTCCTATGAAAGCGATGTAATACATGCCATCGATTTGGTAAGATGGATAGCCGGTGGTAATCCCCAGACCGCAGCAACTGTAGTGGGACAATACAACAGTCCTGTTCCCAACAGCTGGAACTCCATCATAAAATTCGACAACGGCGTTACAGGCATCATCAAGTCAAACTATCAAACCGGGGGGAGGGTTCATACCTTTGAGATACACGGCTACAGTGCCAGCGCGTATATAAACCTTGGCTTTTGTACATCTACATGCGAAGCAAAAATAATTTTTCATAACGGAAAGCCCTCATATTCCATGGCTTCTGCCGGCGGAGGGTCAGAAGAAGTGGTATGCTATGATGGCAGGGCATTGGCCGGAAGCGACGAATACCACAAATATTACGGGTATTTTAATGAGCTCCTACGGTTTTTTGACAGTGTGCGGACTCGCAAAGTTCCTGACACAGACCTGGATGACTCCGTAAAATCCATGGAATTGGCTGAAATGCTCTTAAAACACCAGATTTAACAATAATCATGAATATGATCAGGATACAGAATTATCCGAAGAATTTTTTATTGCCGGCAGAATGCAAATGTATGTATTGTTTCCATGCCTGGATGTACCAGGCTTTGTCGCATCAGTTGGCTTGCACATTTTTACCGGCATATCCGGGTCTTTTAGCGCATGATAATAATTAAGTTCCAGAGAACATATAACAGGTAACAGTCTAAAGGAAGCAAATCTCCCAGCAGTCATAAAAGCATCTTTATTTATGTGAACATAATGTATACGATACAATTGGTTGATAAAGCCGAACCAATAACGATGAAAAACATTCTATACGATACTAATGAGGCTTCATCCAATTTGGGGAAATATGCCTTGTATAATCACATTTAAATAACCGGTTTCCAATGTTGTGCAGGTTGATCAATTGCAGTGCCCAAACAGCAGCATGGCAACATCCCTTTTCAAATTGTTGCAGATAACTGATTTCCGAAAAAGGAGGATTCTCTAATGAGCAATACATCTGCCGCAGGCAAAAAAACTATGCCAAAGGGTCAAAAGTTAAGGAAAAAGGTCAGGTTTTACAAGGAAATATGGGATCACAAATTCTTATATATCCTGGCACTTCCGGCAATCCTATATACTTTTTATATATGGTTATTTGACATTGCCATACATAATAATTGCCTTTCAGAATTACAATTACAAAAAAGGTCTGCGCAGTGATTTCGTCG
>ENA-UPSB01001445-UPSB01001445.1-bioreactor-metagenome-genome-assembly--contig:-NODE-1445-length-27716-cov-20.196450_pt1 | contig 27716 bp, 19 predicted proteins | sample MGYA00238182_ERZ773286 | MGnify/ENA primary metagenome ERZ773286 (study PRJEB29026, sample SAMN07631240) | bioreactor metagenome | isolation source: Switchgrass digestor | place: USA: Dartmouth...
AACTTAATTCCGCTTCTTGTGAATTTGGGGTGGAAATTACTTTTTCAAATGAGGTAAAATTTCATATAATAAAGGTTAAGTAAATATCTATTGACAAATGATTACAGCATTGATATTATTTTATTGCGTGCACGTGCACACAAAAAAGGAGGTGTCAATATGAAAAAATTAAGGTTTATGTGTATGGTTATTGCTATCATGCTAGTCGTTTTACCATTAACCGGATGTGACATGACTGCAACTAAAGGAACTGGTGAAGACAAGACTAAAAGCGAAATTCTGAATGATCAAAAAACACAAACGGGCAATGCAACATCAAGCAGTCAACGATCTATAAAAATCAAATTCTGGAATGGGTTCACTTCTACTGACGGTCAAATTCTCCGGGAAATATTCAACAGGTTCAATGAACAAAACGATAAGGGTATTTATGTAGAGATGGATATTATGCCTTGGGCAAATTTGTTTGAGAAGCTTGCACCTTCACTTGCGACGGGAACAGCACCTGAACTGTTGCTTATGGGTTGTGAATATATTCCTGAGTACGCAGAAAACGGCGGAATAATCTCTATAGAAGAATTCTGGGAATGGTCAGGGCTGGAAAGATCAAATTACGATCAGACCGTTCAGGATATTTTCAAGTACAAGGGTAATTATTACGGCATCCCAATGCAATATAATACCATGTATTTATATTGGAATAAAGATCTTTTTAAGGAAGCAGGATTAGATCCGGAAAAACCACCAAAAACATTTGATGAGCTTAAAGAATACGCCGGTTTATTAACTAAAAAGGAAAAGCAACAGTATGGCTTTGGTATTGCAACAGCAAGTTCAAATATAACAAATTTTCTGTGGAGTAATGGTGGTGACTGGTTGAATGAAGAACAAACCGAAGCTGCATGCAACTCACCTGAGATGATTGAAGTTTTAAGAATGCTGCAGGATTTTGCACTGAATGGAGTTACTCCTGTAGGAATGAGTGGAGCAGAGCTTGATAATCTTCTTCTGGCGGGACAGCTTGCAATGTACATAAACGGTCCGTGGCTCATCAACGGATGCAGGCAGAATAATTTAAACTTTGGAATAGGTGCCGTTCCTGCTGCAAACAACGGAAATCTTCAGGTTCCTGCAGGAGGGTGTGCTTATATGGTTACTTCAAGCGCTTCAGAAGAAGAAAAGATTGCTGCATTTGAATGTATTAAGTACTGGCTTTCAAAAGATGTATTGAAAGAATGGTCACTGAAGAACGGTTTCCCTGTATGGTCAAGAGAGGTTTTGGAGGACGAAGAGATTAAAAATGATGAAATACAAAGCATATTGGGACCTCTTAACAAATATGGAAGACTTCCTTTTGCCGAAGTTCCCGAATACAGCAGGATGACAAATGAATATTTGGATCCGCTGTTCGAGCAGCTCATGTACGGCCAGATTAGCCCAGAAGAATGCGCAAAGAAAATGGCAGACGGAATAAATACGGTATTAAAGGGAAGATAACGGGGTTTTGCCGGTGCCTTTTACAGGCACCGGCAAAAGAGAGGAGATATAGGATATGATTAAGTCACTCAATGCATATTTCCAAAAAAACGAAGTAGCTGCATGGGTTTTATTGTTACCTTCAATGTTTTGTCTGGCGATATTCTTGTTTATTCCGTTAATTATGTCATTTGGTTTGGCTTTTTTTGATATCAATATATTTTTGAAGGATGCAAAATTTGTTTTATTTGATAATTTTATTGAGTTAATGAACGATGAAAGGTTCTGGAATGCTCTTGGCAATACTGTTTATTTTACCTTGATGGTTGTTCCGGTGGGGGTTATATTTTCGCTGATTGTTGCATTGCTTGTAAGCGGGAATACACTGTTTAATAAATTAGTGCGAGTGGTTTATTATCTGCCTGTCATATGTTCAATGACCGCGATTGGGATTATGTGGGCCGTGCTGTTGGATCCTGCCATAGGAATGTTTGCTTACTGGCTTCGTGTATTGGGATTTAAAAATGTACAATTGCTTAAAGACCCTGATCTGGCGATGCCATTAGTTGCTGTCATGACTATCTGGAAGTCTTTCGGTCAGAATATGATTATTTTTGTGGCAGGTATACAGTCAATCCCAAATGATTTTTATGACGCATCAATGATAGACGGTGCAAGCAGGTGGAAACAATTTTTTTATATCACATTACCTTCATTAGTGCCGGTTTTGGGTTTTTGTACCATAACCAGTACTATAGGAAGTTTTATGGTATTTGATCAGACATATGTAATGACACGTGGTGGACCGATGTTCAGAACTGAAACTTTGGTCCAATATGTATATACAAGAGGTTTTATTGTAAGTCCGTTTAGGTTGGGATATGCTTCTGCAGCTGCTTTTATGTTATTTATAGTTATAGCGGCGATAACCATGTTAATGTATCAGTTTTTCATGAAAAAGGAAGCGAAGGGATTATAAGCTATGAAATCATTGAGTCGGAGAAAAACAACAGGCAATATTATATATCTGCTCTTTATGGTTATATTACTTGCTGCAGTCGTTTACCCCTTTTTATGGCTTTTTCTTTCATCACTTAAATTTGAGACTGATATAGTTCAGTATCCTCCAAAACTATGGCCGAGTCAATTTACTTCTAGTCAATATGTTACGGTATGGGACAGGCTGCCGTTGTTTACAATGTTTAAGAATACACTTCTTTTTTCGTCTGCGGTTACCGTTAGTAATTGTCTGCTGTGTGCCATGGGTGGTTATGCCTTTGCGAGAATGAATTTCAGGGGTAAAAAAACAATTTTCGTAATTATTCTGTTCACCATGATGATTCCTTTTCAGATAATAATGATTCCGCTATACATACTGGAGCATTTTACAGGTATTCTTGATACGTATTGGGGGTTGATTCTGCCGCGACTTACATGGCCATTTGCCATTTATTTATTGCGCTCATTCTTTGTATCATTGCCAAAGAATCTGGAAGAGGCCGCAAGAATAGACGGTGCTAATGAATACAGAATATTCTGGCAAATTATGCTTCCGTTGTGTAAGTCCGCTTTGCTTTCTGTTGGTATTATGACTTTTACAAATAACTGGAACGATTTGGTTTACCCATTATTACTAACAAATTCGGTTAGGATGAGAACTCTTTCTGCAGGACTGGCAATGTTTATCGGTCAACGTATTATTGAGTACGGACCGACATTGGCGGCATCGATGATATCTTTAATTCCGTTATTGATTGCCTTTGTTTTTTTGCAGAAGTATTTTGTTCAGGGAATTGCATTTTCAGGACTAAAAGGCTAGGTAACCGATAAATAAGGCTAATGAAAATAAACTTTGATCAGGAGGACGGTAATGAAGAGAGCTAAAATTCATATTAGCAAGAGTTTCGTAGTTGGAAAGACTGATGACAGATTGTTTGGATCGTTTGTAGAGCATATGGGTTCTACGGTATATAACGGCATTTTTGAGCACGGGCACAGGAATGCGGATAAAAATGGATTCAGAAAAGATGTAATGGAGTTGATAAAGGAATTGAAGTTAACCCAAATAAGATATCCGGGAGGTAATTTTGTTTCAGGATTTAATTGGGAAGATAGCGTAGGACCTGTTGAGGAAAGACCCGTACGTTTGGATCTTGCATGGAAAGCAATAGAGCCAAATACATTTGGTTTAAATGAATTTATGCAGTGGATAAAGAAAATACATTCCAAACCGATGATGACAATAAATCTGGGAACAAGGGGAGTTGATTCAGCCAGAAATTTACTGGAGTATTGTAATTTTAAGGAAGGTACATATTATAGCGATTTACGGCGTAAGCATGGAGTAAATGAGCCACATAATATAAAACTATGGTGCCTGGGGAACGAAATGGATGGTTCGTGGCAAATTGGTGCAAAAACAGCTGATGAGTACGGTCGTCTTGCAAAAGAGACGGGTAAGGTAATGAAATGGTTGGATCCAGAAATTGAGCTGGTAGTTGCAGGAAGTTCAACAAACAGGATGAAAGAGTTTCCGCGCTGGGATAAAACCGTATTAATGCATACATATGAAGTTGCTGATTATATATCGCTGCATCACTATGTGGATCGCAGGTCAAGTTTTAGTGAAATAGATAATAATTCATTGATTAATAATGACAAGCCCGTTAATTTAAATACTCAGGAGTACCTTGCCAGAACAATTTATGTAGAACGCCAAATTTATGATATTATTGCCACCTGCGATTATGTTAAGTCTGTGAAACGAAGCAATAAAACCATGTATTTGGCTTTTGATGAGTGGAATGTAGTTGCTGAAAAAAAACATGAGGGGTTTGATTATAAACCCTGGGAAATAGGCTCACCTATAGATTGCGGGGCACATACCATGGAAGATGCATTGGCTTTTGCATCAATGATGATGGCAATTATCCGGAGATCTGACAGGATAAAAATTGCTTGTCAGTCACTGCTTGTAAACACCGGACCGTTAATTGTTGCCAAAAAAGACGGTCCGGCATGGAGAAATACTATATTTTATCCCTTTATGCACCTTTCTCATTACGGACGAGGGAATGTGCTGCAAAGCATTTCAAAGGCTCCCTGTTATAGTACTTTTGAATTTTCATCTGTTCCGATTATTGATGATTTGGTTGTTTATAACGAAGAAAAAGGTGAATTAAGTATTTTTGCCGTAAACAGATCTGATGAGCCAATTGAGTTAACTACCGATTTACGGGATTTTGTTGCTCCTGAGCTGAAGAAACATATTATTATGAATCACAGGAATTTAAATGCATCAAATACAGAAGACAAACCATTTGAAGTAATTCCCAGAACTGCAATAGAGCATTCCAGAATAAGCAATGGGTATGTTGAAAGCCTGATAGAACCATTTTCATGGAATGTCATATTAATTAAAGTTCAATAAAGAACGCATGGATTTGAAAGTGCCTGATGTATAAAAACAGCATCGGGCATTGTCTTTATCTACGTATAATTTTCCATAATTTCTTTTTGTTTGATAGAAAATAAGCCATGTTTCAGAGTCAAAAGCTTGGCTTGCTTTATACCAAACGATGTATATGATATAATATATTCCTGTAAGGGAGGAAAGGAATTTGAACAGATTATATATTGCAAAAGATAAAGATCCTCTTAGAATGACTCTGGATCTTCTCAACAGGATAAATCCGCTGAAAGGAAGAAACAAGGATATAAGCATTGGTATAAAGCCGAACCTCGTCTGCGCTTCCCCTGCAAGCGAAGGTGCCACAACCCATCCTGAGATAGTGGAAGGGATTATTGTTTACCTTCAGGAAAATGGTTTCAGTAATATAAAGATTATTGAAAGCTCATGGATTGGCGACAGTACAAAAAGAGCCTTCAAAGTATGCGGGTACGAAGACTTGTCTGAAAAATACGGTATTCCGTTGGTTGATCTTAAAGAGGACGGTTACGTAACAAAATCTTACAAAGGCGTTGAAATAAGCATTTGCAAAACAGTTTATGAACTGGATTACCTTATTAATGTTCCACTCATTAAGGGGCACTGCCAGACAAAAATAACCTGTGCGCTGAAAAACCTGAAAGGGCTGATACCTGATAAGGAAAAAAGGAGATTTCACACAATGGGGCTGCATAAGCCTATTGCTTACCTTAATGCATTGGTAAAACAGGATCTTATTATTGCAGACGGTATATGCCCTGATCCTTATTTCGAAGAAGGAGGAAGGCCTTTCAGACTGAACAGGATTATAGCCGGTTTTGATCCGGTTCTGGTGGACTCATATGCAGCAAAGGTTCTTGGATACGAACCTGACGATATAAAATACATCAGTATTGCAAGGGAAGAAGGTGTGGGTAATTATTTAAACGATGAAAATGATATAGTATATATCTATGACGAGGGACAGGAAAGAAAAGATGAGCCCAAAATAGTACAGAAGGACAAAAAGTACCTGAGGCTTATAGATGAAGCCGATGCATGTTCGGCGTGTTACAGCAATCTTGTAAGCGCAATGGAAAAATTATATGAAATGGGCCTTACAGACAGTATTGCAGATCAGATTTGCATTGGCCAGGCTTACAGGGGTTACAGAGGGTATCTTGGAATAGGAAACTGTACATCCTGCTTTGAAAAGTATTTGCCCGGATGCCCGCCGAAAGTTGACTCCATAATAAAATTTCTGGCTGAACTGAAGGCTGAAAATTGAAGGTTTTCCGGATTTTTACCATGCTGATATCAGGAGCACTTTACCACGTTTTGTATGGATGGCTTGCCAGGTAAGAGTTGCGATACCGGTAATCAAACGTGACTTCCTTACCAATAAAATAAGGTACCGGGAAATCCTGGTTTTCATCTTCCAGTTCAATTTCGGCAATAACCAGGCCTTCATTGTCTTTCAGGAATTCATCAATTTCCCAGATAAAACCTTTATACTCAAACTTGTATCTGTATTTCTCAATTACAGGTTTTCTGCACAGGTTACTGAGCATTTCTTCCGCGTCCCTGACGGGTATTTCATATTCATATTCAGTCTGTGCAGGGCCTGTACTTTGTCCCTTTACCGTAATAAAAGCCCTGTCACCTGCGATGCGTATGCGTACGGTAGCCCGCTCATCGGTGGACAAATAACCCTGTTTTATCAGAATACCCTTTGAAAATTCTTTGAATGAAAAATCCTTTACGAGATATTTTCTTTCAATTTCCCTGCCCATATATGCTCCATAAACGGTTTTGAAACCGCAACCTCAGCAAACCTGTTTTTATGTGTATTATAGCACAAACCATTTTCCTTATATACTGAAAACATATATTAATATAAAAAAAAGTCAGCGGAAAAATAAAAAAGGGGGGGGGGGAAGATTAAAATCATCCCTCCCTTTTGGCTGATGTATCATTTTTATTTATAGAACTGTTCAAATTTTGCCTTACGTTCTTCCTGAATGGCTCTTCCGCCGGAGTCGAGATAATCATTGTAGTAGCGATCCCATACTGCGTCGAATTCTTCAGGCTTGCAAATAACAGCGTTTACAAAGAGAGCATCACGTTTTTCCTTAAGTACCTGGCCCATACCTTCTTCGGCCTTGATTTCACCTACGTTGAAGTTTTTAACTGTGAAGCCGTCGTTATTGGCAACCAGGTAAGCTTTTTCAATAAATCTTGCATCAACACCTGCATATCCGAGAGCGACAGATTTTGCGGTCAGTGAAGGATCGCCCAGATCCAGACCGTTAATGGTGATAGTATAGTCAATGTTGTTTACCGAGTTCATAATCTTGTCGCCGGTTGCAGCAATTATCTTGATAGCGCCATCGGGCATTACTTCATGGGTTACGCCTTCTTCACCAATCTGGAGGAACTTGCGGTTTTCAAATTTTGAAATCCAGTTGAGATACAGCAGGGATGCAAGAGGTTCCTTGTTTGTGCTCGGGAAGAATACTTTACGGTCATTACGCTGATAGAGGAGTTTCTTATATTTACCTGCATCATTCTTGAACGGGTCAACTGCTATGTATGCAGCTTCCGGTCCAATCATTCTCTGCATAGTTCCATGTATGCCGTTTTCTCCGTCACGGTATGGATAATCCCAGTTATGAATGAATGAACCTACATAGCCCGCTTTAATAAGATTGTCCTCGGTTGTATCGCCTTCTTTGTACAGACCGAAATCTTTCCAAATCAGACCGTTGTTGTACCATTCGTTAATTTTGCGGACAGCTTCCTTTACACCCGGCCATTCCAGCTGTCTGCTGTCAAATCCGTAAATAAACATTTCCTCGTCCGTAATGTTGTCGGGAACAAAGGATATCAGCAGGTTATTGGCTCTCCAGCCTACGTCGAAGCTGATGGAGAAAGGAATCATCTTGTCTGCGTCGTTACCAAGAAGTACCGATGCATTATTCTTGAATGCATAAAGCATGTTTTCAAATTCTTCAAGACTTGTAGGTTCGGAAATGTTCAGTTTTTTCAGCCAGTCTTCGCGGACAAAGGTATTTATTCTCGGAACCTGGGCTCTGATTGCTTCGATAGCCCATACCGTTCCTTTTACAGGATCCCGGTTCCAGTAAATGTTTTCATCACCGAGGAGATTCCACAGATCCTGGAGCATGGGTTTATATTGTTCAAGCAACGGAGCAAGGTCTATAACTCCGCCCATGTTGGCGTAGGTCTGGATCGTCGGGTAGTCATAGGTTACGCAGATGTCCGGAGCTTCACCGGCAGCAAGCATGTTATTGAGGTGGTCAACTTCGGTCCAGCGAGGAACGGGTACGAAGGTAACCTCAACGTTATGATCCCTGAGCATACCTTCCTTGATAAAGTTTGTGTAGAAGTTGTCTTCGGGCTTGCTTCCGCCTTCATTACCTCGGTCATAAACCTCAACTGTAATCTTTCTTGTTTTGGTAAACCTGCCGTCTACAATTTCAGCTTCCTCAGTCGATGCGGCTTTTGTAGGCGTTGAAGAATCAGGTGCTTTTGTCGGTTCGGTCTTATCCCCGCCTGACGGTGTTGAGCTCGGAGCACAGCCGACCAAAAGTGATAAAATCAGGACAAAAACAATTGCTAAAGACAGGTTTTTTCTCATAATAATCCTCCTTTACTAAGTTTTTTTATTAAGATGACACATAGTGTCTTGTAGACTGAATCAGCCTTTTATTGAACCGAGATGAACACCGGTGATGAAATATTTCTGCAGCCATGGATAAACCAGAAGAATTGGAACGGTGGCAAACATTACCGTTGCTGCTTTGACATTCTCTGACATGGCAGGTTTTGTAACGCCTTCCTGTGTGGCCACTTCTATACTTGTCATATTGTTCAGAATGTTGTAAAGCAATAACTGTATTGGCCAGTATTCCCTTTTGTTGCTCATAAACATCAGTGCATCCGAGAAACCGTTCCAACGGCCAACGGCATAGAAAAGTGAAAGTGTGGCTATAACCGGAGTTGAAAGGGGCAGATAGATGGAAACCAATATACGGATTGGACCGGCGCCGTCTATTTCTGCGGATTCCCTGAGACTGTCGGGAATGCCGAAGAAAAAGCTGCGCATTATTATCATGTTGAAAACGCTTAGGCAGTAGGGAATAACAAGTACGGCAGGTCTGTTAAGCAGACTGAGGTCTTTAAGAAGCAGATATAACGGGATTGTTCCGGCATTGAAATACATCGTAAAGAGTATTAACGCATTTATGAATCTTTTTCCCTTAAGATTATCATAAATCAGCGGGTACGCGCAGATGGTGGTCATAAACATTGACAGGCATGTTCCAATAACGGTAATAATGGCTGTCCACACAAGGGACCATGTATATTTCGGATCCCCAAGAATCATTTTATATGCATCAATATTGAATCCTTTGGGCCACAGTAAAACTTCATTGCGTACCAGTGCGTCAGAAGAGCTTACAGATCTGGACAAAACATTAATCATGGGAAGCAGGCACAAAAGTATAACAATAAAACACAGGAAAGCTACTATCATGTCACCGATTTTTGATTTTTTTGTCTTAACCATTATGAGTACCCCCTTACCAGATCCCGCGCTCGCCGAATTTTTTGGCCAGGGCATTGGCTGTAAACAGGAATATAACATTCACAACAGACTGGAATATTCCTACAGCAGTTGTAAGTGAGAACTGCAGTCCCTTGATACCGTGTACATATACGTAAATGGCTATAACCGTGGATACGTCCTTAACCAGATTATTGCTGAGAGCATATGGACGATCAAATTCACTTCCGAGAAGCCGTCCGAGACTGAGAATAAGCAGCGTAATAATGGTAGGTCTCAGACCCGGTAATGTAACATGCCATATTTTTCTCAAACGGCCTGCACCGTCAATTTCAGCAGCTTCATAGAGTTCAGGATTAATTGCTGTAATAGCAGCCAGATAAATTATAGTATTCCATCCGCAACTCTGCCATACACCAAGGAAAATATACGTCCATACCCAGTGGGCAGGATCGTTTAAAAACGGAATTGTCTGAAAACCCATGCGGTTAAGCATAATATTGATAAGTCCTGATGTTGGGGCAAAAAGCTGTAATGCCAGACCTGAAATTATTATCCATGACAGGAAATGAGGCATATACGCAACGGTTTGAGTAAACCGTTTATATCTTTTATAAGGTAATTCATTCAGAAGAAGGGCCAGAATAATAGGTGCCGGAAATCCGACAATAAGGTCAAGGAAGTTCAGCATTATCGTATTGCGTAAAGCGAGCTTGAAATCCCGGTTGGAAAACGCTTTGATAAAATACTCGAATCCGTGATTGTCTGCCCACGGCATTTCCCAGGGACTCTGAATTATGCTGTATTTCTTGAAGGCTATCTGTATATAGGTCATCGGTATGTACTTGAATATAATGAAATATGTTATAGGCAGAACTAACAGAAGGTAAAGCGTCCAATAACGTCTGATGTAGTTAATACCTTTCTGAAACCTGCCGGATGACGGTTTTGCTATGATTGCTTTCATAGCCGTACCTCCCGCGGTGCAATGTAAAATTATGTAAATATGTATTATATAATTAATTACAACTATGAATTATTTGCAACTTAACAATACCACTATCTTATTTGCATGTCAATAAAAATAAACATAATTAATAAAAAATATGAAGAAGAACTTAAAATATTACACAAACTCAACAATACAAATGTTTTATAATATATATTGTAGTACAACTATTATAACAAGTCAACGGGAAATACTGGAAATATTTCATTCATAATCTTTATAAATAATTATATTACAAATAAAAACAATACAACTTAAATACAACTAATAAATTCTTGTAATTTCAACTTAGTTAATATTATAATAAAAGAATAAAGTTCCGAAAGTGAGGTTGAAGTATGTCTGGCACACCTAAATACATGCTCTTGGTTAACTGGGCTGTGGAACAAATCACTGCCGGTAAATACAGTCCGAGGGATAAATTCCCTTCGGAATCTGAATTGTGTGATAAATTCGGCTGTTCGCGCCAAACAGTACGCCGTGCGCTTGAAATACTGGAACAGCAGGGTTATATCACACGAATACAGGGCAGCGGCACGTATATTTCATCCACAAGTCCACTTAGGGAAAAAGAACGTAATTCAGATGCTCCTCCCAGGACAGTTGGCCTGATATCTACATTTATGGATAATTACATATTCCCAAGTATAGTTCGCGGAATTGAAAACGTCTTTTCTTCGGAAGGACTGGCTTTACAGCTTGCATCCACAAATAACCTGGTCTCAGGCGAAAAAAGGGCTTTGAACATGATGATGGAGAGAAATCTTGACGGCTTGATAGTTGAACCTACGAGAAGCGCACTTCCCTGTGTTAATATAGATTTGTACATGAAGATTACACAAATGGGAATACCGATGATATTTATAGATTCTTTTTATCCCGAACTGACAGTTCCCTATGTTGCGCTGGATGATGTCAGAGCGGGTTATATGGCAACCGAGTATCTGATTAAAATGGGGCACAGAAATATATCGGGAGTTTTTCCTCACAGCAACCGGCAGGCTCATCTCAGATATCTTGGTTATGTCAAGGCACTTACCGATTACGGAATTCAGATGCATGATGAGCGCGTCTGCTGGTATTCAAGGGAAAACATGATTCAAATATTGAATGGTAAGCCGCTTCTGGATTGCCTGAAAAACTCTTCAGCCATTTTCTGCTATAATGATGTAACGGCGATGATGGTTATTGATTTCATTCGTAAAAACGGGGGAAATGTACCCGATGATTTGTCTGTAATAGGGATTGATAATTCTGAACTTGCGAAATTCTCAAACCTCACGAGTGTTGCTCATCCTGCGGAACAACTGGGAGAAGCTGCAGCAAGGCTTATGCTGTCAATGATAAACGGGCGTACAGAAATAAAGAACATGCTTTTTCCGCCGCGCCTCATAGAACGGGGTTCGGTGAAAAAACTGACAGATGCCTGAAGATTAAATCGGGTCATCAAGGAAATGGGGCGAATGCATGGATAAAGAGAACCGTTGCTATGAATTCAGATATCCGGGTAAAGATCAAAAAGAGATTCAGGCATATTCATGGAATAACACTGATTATGTAAGAGGAGCAGTTCAAATTTTTCACGGCATGTCTGAACATGCCCTTCGTTACCGGAATTTTGCTTGGTTTCTGAATCAAAATGGTTTTGCAGTATTTGCCAACGATCACCGCGGGCACGGGAAAACGGCAGAAAACAAAAATGAACTTGGCATAATCGGTAAAGATGGTTTCAACATGATTGTTGAGGATGAATATTGCCTTTTTTCCATTATAAAGGAAAAATACCCGTGTAAACCTGTTTTTGTACTTGGACACAGCTTTGGCTCTTTTGTTGCCCAGGAATATATTATCCGCTACGGAAAGGAAGTATCGGGAGTCATATTATCAGGATCAGCGATGCAAAAAGGACCAGATATTGTTATGGGAATGCAAATAGCTTCCCTGCAGAGGAAACTGTTCGGAGAGGAGAAAAAAGGAAACTTGCTCGGTTTACTGAGTTTCGGAACATATAACAGAAGGATTCATGATGCAAGGCATAGATTCTCGTGGCTCAGTACAGATGAGGAAGAAGTCGTGAGGTATGAACAGGATCCTTTATGCGGAGCGACTGTATCCATTGGTTTCTATTACTATATGCTGAAAGCCTTCAAGGGTTTGTATTCCGAAAAAAGAATCGGCGATGTTCCGGCTGATCTTCCCATACTTATTGTTTCAGGCGAAGAAGATCCTGTAGGTGCATACGGAAAAAGGGTTAAAAAACTTTATAAATGGTATCAGAGCCATGATCTCAGAAATGTTCAGATGAAATTATACCCCGGCATGAGGCACGAGGTACTTAATGAACGGAAAAGACAGGAAGTCTATTGTGATATACTGAACTGGCTTAACAGGCATACCCCAAGTTGAGTTGTTTATAAACGGTATTAAAGAAGGAATCAACGCCCAAGTCCAAAAAACAAATCCAACGGAATTCCTTTCATGCGGAATGCAAGCAGAACATAGACTGCGGTTATTACCGCAAGGCCAGGGATAAATGCCGCTATACCCGGAAAAAGCCCTGCGAAGCCCGACTTCAGTACAGGTTTAACCGTCTTTGATGTATTGAGTACAAATGCCAAGATAAGGGCAGCCACAACAACTGCGCAGAATAATGCGCTTAGAGCCCATGCACCGACGGTAAACAGTTTCTGAAACACAGGCATACCTTCCAGCATATAGAAATATTCGTTCAGATAATTCATATCCGCTCTCATTGCCTGCATATCCGAAGGAAGTATTTTTCCATATATAAAATTAATCAAAACCCCAAAGGTATTATTGCAGAAGTGAGCAAACATTCCTGCAAAAATTGAGTCGGTACGATAAACTATGAATCCGATGAGAATACCCAGAAGGAATGTCCCGAGAAGTTTCTGAAAGTCCATATGGAAAAGTCCGAACAGTAAAGCTGTAACTACAATTGAAAAATATGCTCCGAATTTTTCAAAACTTCGCTGAATAACTCCCCTGAACATGATTTCTTCGCACAAACCCGCCGTTCCTCCGATTAACAGGATGTTTACAAGCAGGGGGCTCTGGCTGATTGGAAGTTCAGTCACCATTACCCTGCCAAAAACGGATTTTATCAGCCAGAGATTAAACATATTTATTACCGCAACAAGCCATAATGAAAATGCCATTATTGAGAGTATAATAAAAAGGTTCATGAAGCTTACGGGATTCAGTCTTAATATATGCCGGACATTGTACTTTCCCGCAATGAGCAGCAAAAGGGAAGGCGCCAGTATCAAGGCGAATTCGGTAATGAGTATGCCGGTATTGAAATTTTTTCTCTGTACATACGATCCCAGGGTAATAAGCAATATGGCCCCGGCAGAATAAAGCAGTCCTGTCTCAACAAGACCCGGTATTTTTATGCTGTCAGTTCTGTTATTCATACCAACCAATCAAATCCACTCCATACTGACAGTTTGCTTATAAGCATAGTATATCAGAATGGAGCCGAAAAATAAAATGATGATAGGCTGAAGTTTACCTGATAACCCTTCTTGCAGTGTAATAGGTTCTGCTGTAATATGGCGAGTTCAGCGAGGAAATTTTCACCACATCTCCTGTTGAAGGAGCATGGACAAATTCACCGTTTCCCACATATATTCCGACATGATTTACCGTTTTCCCGTCAGCTGCAAAGAAAACCAGGTCACCATACTGCAGGCTGTCTTTCGGTACGTAAATTCCTGCTTTTGCCTGATCCCTGGATACCCGTGGCAGTGAAATTCCTATTTTGCCGTACAGCGTGTACACAAGTCCGGAACAGTCATAGCTGTTAGGACCTGTGGCTCCCCACTGATATGGTTTTCCCATTTCCCTGGGTATAAGACTTTTAAGCTGTTCAATAAGATAACTTCTGCTGTCTCCGCGGAAAGACAGATCATGTGCAATATACTGCCCGTCAAATTTCTCATACATTCTTTTTACAAGAGCTATGGCTTCTTCCCTTGAAGTATATTTTTTCGGTATAAACAAGTTGTTGCCGACTCCGTTGATTATACCGGTCCCCGATAAATATAACACTTCCTTTACGGCCCAGCCTGAAATTTGGTTCTGGTCATAGAACATATTCTCAACTGTGCCCGGAAGAACTGTTTCGGGTTTAGCAGCCTTTAAAGTGCGGTAAAGCATTACTGCAATTTCTTCCCTTGTTGCCTTATTGTTCGGGGCAAACTTCTTGTTACCTACACCATAAACAATTCCGAGTTTATTTGCTATAATAACGCTTTCATTCTGTGTATCTGTAAAAGGATTTGAACCTGCTTCGGGAAAGTCATTGCCGCTGAGTGACCTGTAAAGCTTTAATGCCAGTTCACAAAATTCCTCTCTTGTAATATTGCCGGTATAATTGCCTGTAATTTTACTGGTAAGCAAATTATACTCGTTTGCTTTAACAATTTCAGTTTTTGCCCAATCGCTTGCTCCGGCCAGGTTTATATTCTGCTGCGCAAAGGATGATACGCCGGTTATTAGGCTTACCGATACGATTGCGGAAAAAACCAATTGTTTACCGTATTTTATTGCCATTTTTATCTCCTTTCCCAGGATTTCTGTTATGTAACAGGCTATATTCTCTGAGTATGTTAATGTCCTGAGGGCAGATCAGCCATTATTGAGTAAATTAAAGCCCGTAACGGGCTGATAAGGGAGTTATTAATATGTTAACATAATATACAGCTTGTTATTTTACAATTGTATTACAAGTTTATTACACAATTAAAATAAAAAATAAATTCTGGAATAAATTGTAATAGATTATAAATAAATTAATTCTCCCGATTTTATTTTAACAGGCTGCCTGTCAACGCTTATCCAAACATCTACAGAGGAAAAATTCTGCACGATTTTTCTGTCGGCGCTGAATTTGAGGTTTTTCAAAGCATACAGGTAATCCATGATCTCAATATTGGTTGCGTACCACACGGAATCATCAAAAGCAACGGTCTTGCAGAATTCCTTAATTAAATTCCAGTTGTTGTCCATTTCGAATTCAAAACTGTGCCCCCATACATAGAACAGAGTTAATTGCTCCCAGGGAGGTGTTTTTTTGAAAGTCTTGCATTTTTCCAGAATATTCTCATTGTGATGACAGGTGGGATTCCACGCCAGGAAATCGGAGGGAAGTCCGAAACCGTGTGTTGATCTGACAGTTCTTGAATACTCTATGCCGAGAGAGGGGAGCATCTTCGCCAGCTCATCGCTATAATCGCCGAAGGGATAGGACATACCACGTACCGGATAACCTACAAGGGATTCAAGATTTTTTCTGTCTTCAATAATTTCCCTTATTATTTCTTCCCTGGGTATCTGGGTAAGAAAAGGATGATTGACGGTATGGACAGAAACTTCATGCCCCCTGTAAAGATCTTTGATTTCCGAAGCGCTTACAAAACCCTTTTTGTCAAAGTTACCGGAGTTCAGGTGGAAAGTGCCCTTAATACGGTACTCATTGAATATGCTGACCAATTCCCTGTCGAAAACCTGTCCGTCGTCATAGCTCATTGTCAATGCTTTTTTTCTGCCGCCCGGAAAACAGAAACATATTCTTTCCATAAATATCAACTCCTTTATAATCAATTATACTATACGGATAACATAATGCGGTATCTAGGCAGTAAGCCGGAAACACTTTATAATCAATTATACTATACAGAACAGATAACCGGTTGGCATAAAAATTGTTATTGCGCCTGCAACTTATCCGGGAAAACGACAAACATGACAACAATAAATATTTGGAAATAATTATTCTGAATGATATAATTTTAGATAAGATTTGTAACCGACATAAGTTTTTGGAGTGAAAGCATTTCATTAACGGCAAGAGAATAATGGAAAATTGGTTGAAAACGTTGTCAGATTGCCTCTGATGAAATCGACGGATGAAGAAGGAGATCTTATTGGACGGACGGTAATTTAGGGAACCGAATATATTTGTTTTTTAAATGAATGATAGGAGGGTTAAAAATGACAAAAAAATTATTTGACAGAACCCCGGATGGTAAAGAAGTTTACCTTTTTACAATTGGGAACAAAAACGGTTTAACAGCAGAAATAATCAATTACGGTGGTATAGTTGTTTCACTGTATGTTCCGGACAAAAACGGCAAAGCTGATGATGTGGTACTGGGCTGCGACAGCCTGGAAGATTACAGTGACAGCCCGTATTTCGGTGCCGTTATCGGCCGGTATGCCAACCGTATAGAAAATGCAGTGTTTGAACTGAACGGAAAGGAATACAGGCTGGCGAAAAATGACGGTAACAATCATCTGCATGGCGGAATAAAAGGTTTCGATAAAGTTGTATGGGATGTTCTGGAGCACAGCGATAATACACTGAAACTTCATTATCTAAGCCCTGACGGTGAAGAAGGCTATCCGGGAAATCTTGATATTACGGTTACATATACAATAACCGATGACAACGAGCTTTCAATAGATTATAAAGCCAAATCCGATGCTGATACCATTGTGAATCTTACCAATCACAGTTATTTCAACTTGTCAGGACATGATTCAGGAAACATTTTAAACCATCAGTTGAAGATAAATGCCGAAAAGTTTACGGTCAGCAATGAGGAATTAATACCTACGGGCGAAATAGCAGGAGTAGAGGGAACCCCGCTGGATTTCAGAAATTTAAGGCCGATTGGGGACGGAATACAGGCGGATAATATTCATATAAAATACGGAAACGGGTATGATCATAATTTTGTGCTGAATGTAAGCGGGAAAGAACCAGAGTTTGCCGCCGAAGTTTTTGATCCTGCAAGCGGACGCAGGATGAAGGTTTACACAACAAAACCCGGGATTCAGTTGTATACCGGCAATTACATAAGCGATATAAAAGGCAAGGGCGGCATCCGTTATGGCAAGAACGGCGGATTGTGCCTGGAAACCCAGTTCTTCCCGAATTCGGTGAAACATAAACATTTTCCGTCACCTGTGCTGAAAGCCGGAGAACTGTATCACCATATAACAATATACAAATTTGAATAAATCAATGTCAGGCAGGGCAGTATAAGTCCCTGCCTGATTTAATTTTTAAATCTGTTTTTTCAGAGTCTTGCTTCTTTGCAGTGTATAATCAGATCTTTCAACAAATATGAAAGATGGGTTTCCATTTTTTGTTTATTAAATGAAAAATTTGATAATGGATTTTCATTTTTGACAATAAAAAAACATGTTAAAATCATCTTTTTTATTTCCTGGAAATAAAAACACGGTTTACTTAAGTAAAAGAGAAAAAGTTTTATATTGCGATTGAAACGATTATTGTTTTCTTTCGCATGGAAATCATTAAAACCCGGTTAAATCAGAACTTTATCAAAATTAAACATTATAGTCAAAATTAAATGTTGCAATTAAAAAAACGTGCAATATATAATTTCACTGAAATTAAAATAAAAAATTTCTAATTTTACTTATTCAATTCATATGATTTTTGTTTATTTTTACTGAAATACTTCATGGAGAACTTTATATTTTCTTATTGTCAGCTTAAATTGATTTTCATTCAAAACAGCACATCAATGCATTCTGCAAGGTGGTTTAGGTACATTCTGCAAGGCGACCCGGATATAGTCAACTTATTTGAAATTATGGCAGCCTGAAGAAAGGAGGTAGGGAGAAAAAATTAATATTGATAATAACGTTTTCAACTGAATAGAGAGAAAAGATGAAAAAAAGAAAAAAGAGAAAAAGAGAAGAAAGGAGATAAGAGTATGTTAAAAAGAACAGTGTACAAGGAAATTCTTTCTTTATTTCTGCTTGTCATGCTTCTTTTCTCAGTTTCCGTACCGGTTATGGCCGACACGCCTTTACCGAAAGCAGTATCATTTGAGTACGAGTATCTGGACAGAGGTCTGATTGCAGCTAAGTTAAGTTCCGGTGTTTTCCTGAGCTGGCGTTTGTTTAAGGAAGAAGTCTCAGGTTACTCTGACACAGGATTAACAGGTGCTGTTTTTAACGTTTATCGTGATGGGGAGTTAATTGCAACTGTAACAGACAGCACAAACTACATAGATCCTCATGGAACGATAGATAATTTTTATTCAGTAAGAGCTGTAATTAATGGTGTGGAAAAGGATGAGAGTGAATCAGTAAAACCTTTGGCCAATGCTTACATTGAAGTACCTTTGCTTAAACCAAAAAACGCGGTTGTACCCGATGGAAAAAGTTATGCATATGAAGCAGGGGACATGAGTGTCGGAGACGTTGATGGCGACGGGATATATGAGTATTTTGTAAAATGGGAAGCAAATCCCCAGGATGTGATAGGTAAAGGATTTACAGGAAATGTTCTGATTGACTGTTACAAGCTTGATGGAACACTTCTGTACAGGATTGATCTCGGGAAAAACATTCGCAGCGGTGCACACTATACACAATACCTTGTTTACGACTTTGACGGGGACGGCAGGTGTGAAATTATACTGAAAACCGCGCCGGGGACAAGTACCGTAAAAGTAGCTCCTGACGGAACTGAGATTGAATCCACAAGAAAATACATAACAATGCTGCAGGAAGATATTGAAGCCGGATACAGCCATGATGATGACTACCGGAGCACCAGTGAAAGTTATTATGAGTATCTTGTGGAAATATTCAAAAACTGGCACAACCATCCTGAAGTACTCAATGGAAACTGGCCTTCCACATTGCAGGAGTGTTTTGCTATACCGGAAACAGGACCATATGCGTACCTTAATGAGTATACTTACCCGTTATCAGATGAACATGCAAGGGAACTGGTTGATTATTTCATTGATGTCTATGCCCCTTCAAGGCACAGCAACAACAGGCTGAGAGACTTTAACGGCTATATTTTCACCGGCCCTGAGTATCTGACAATATTTGACGGCGAAACGGGAGCCGAACTGGAGACAATAAGGTACAAGCCTGAACGTGAGGATGACGGGCTTATGTGGGGCGATTATGCTATGCCGCGAATTGAGCCATGCAACCGAGTAGACAGAATGCTGGCCTGTGTTGCATACCTGGGTGGTAATAAACCATGTGCCGTATTTGGCAGGGGTTACTATACCCGAACGACACTGGTTGCTTACAGCTGGGACGGTGAACACCTGAAGGAGGAGTGGTTCGTAGACAGCGGTTATCCTGTCATGTCAAACCCGTTCAATGATTCACCCCACGGAGTGGATGGCAGAAATCCTGATTATGCGACAATAACCACACAGGGAGCTCATACCCTTCTAGCTGCCGATGTGGACGGCGACGGATATGATGAAATAATTCATGGTTCATGCACAATAGATCATGACGGAACCCTGCTTTACAGTTCATTTGATTACCTGCCTCCGGGCAGTGCAGCGCCGGGCGAATATGTACGCCTTGGACACGGCGATTCCATCCATGTAACCGATATAGATCCGTCAAGACCGGGATTGGAAATATTCATGTGTTATGAAGCAGGTACCTGGGCGCCGTACGGAGTCGCCCTCCGTGATGCGGCTACAGGGGAAGTCATTTGGGGAAATTATTCAGGACGTGATACAGGCCGCTGCATGGTAGGGGACATTAACCCCGGTGTATCGGGTCTTGAAGCATGGGGTATAGATCTTCGTTCTGCAAAAGGTGAACGCTTAAGCGGCAGTCAGCCGGGAACAAACCAGAATATTCGCTGGTCTGCGGATATGACTACACAAATTTTGAACGGTGTAAATATACAAAAATGGTTAAATGGTGTAATGGTAAATGTATTAGCCCCGACTTCTGTATCAAGCATAAACGGTACAAAAGGAAACGCAAACCTGATAGCCGATGTACTCGGGGACTGGAGAGAAGAACTCATTCTCAGGAAAACTGATAACACGGCTTTCCGTATTTATTTCAGTACAGAATTAACAAACCACAAGCTTTTCACTCTGATGCAGGATCGTTTATACCGGATCAGTGTTGCAAGACAGAACGTAGGTTATAATCAGCCTGCATATACCAGTTTTTATCTGGCTTCAGATACTGACTGGGAAGTTCTGTTTAATTCATTGAAAACGGCAGCTGACAAATCCGAACTTCTTATGCTGATTGAACAGGCCCGGCAGCTGGATGAGAGCTTGTATACTCCTGAAAGCTGGTCGGTGCTTGAAGCCGCTTTGGCTGCAGCCGTTTCGGTATACGAAGATGAAGGGGCGACGCAGGAAGAAATAAACAATGCCTCAGCGGAGCTCCGGAATGCCATAGATAACCTGGAGTTTCTTCCCGAAGAACCTAAAGCCGTTCTTTCCGGAAGCTCAACCGTACAGGTTGACAGCGGGTTTGTTGTGGATATTGCACTTAAGAATCTGAATGACAGAATTTATGCTGAAGATATCGAGGTGGAATATGATCCGGATATCTTCGGATTTACCGGTGCAGAGGGAGCGGATGAAAATATTCTGGTATTAAGTCCGGATGAAGAAACCGGCATAGAAGAAGGCAAAGTACGGATTATTGCGGCAAACAACGGAGGCATTGCCGGTGACAGTATAGTACTGAAGCTTAAGTTCAGGACAAAAGGTGAAGCAGGTGAAAGCGGAAGGATATCGGTAACCCGTGCAGAGCTGGGAACGGCGGAAGGTAAGGTAATAGATGCTGAAGGAAGTGTACTGGATGTAACCATTGCGGGAATACCGGTAGAAGGAGTAAGTCTTGACAGGACAGAACTGAAGTTCAGCAAATCCGGAGCCAGTGAAAAACTGACGGCTGTTGTTACACCTGAAAACGCAACGAACAAGTCAGTCACATGGAGTTCAAGCAATCCTGAAGTGGCAGTGGTAGACCAGAATGGTGTAGTTACAGCGGTAGGCAATGGAACGGCAATAATAACGGTGGTAACCGAAGACGGCAATTATACTGCAACCTGCGAAGTGACGGTTGTAATAGGAGATCTGAATGGCAACGGCAGGACAGATATCGGTGACCTGGCAATAGCCGCATACTATTACAACACGACCGGTGAAGACGCTGAGTGGCCGCAGGCACAGATTGCAGACCTGGACAATGACGGGGATGTGGATATTGTAGACCTGGCTGTCATTGCAAGGTATATCCTGAATTAAGTAAAAAAAGAAGGCAGAATTTGCGGTTCTGCCTTCTGAATAAAAAATAAGATGAGGTGATAAGTATGTTAAAAAACAGTGTACCAGTATCTCTATTATACTTATTTTCCTGCTGGTAATGCAACTTTGCCCGGTACAAAGTTTTGCACAAACCATACCGGGGGTACCGACTGGAATTGAAGTAAGATCGGGAGAATCATCAATAACTCTCAGCTGGGAAGCAGTGGACAGTGCGACAGGATACCGGATTTACAGGGCAAGGTTCGGTTACAACGACTTCCGGGTAATAGGCTACACGGCTGACCTGGTTTTTGAGGACACGACCATTGAAAAGGACAATACTTACCTGTACAAACTGACTGCAGTGAATGAAACCGGTGAGAGTGACTACTCGGTTACGGTTATTGGTATGCCGGTCTGGACCTTCCCCATGCTTGTAAGCAAAATAGACATTTCGGCAGCAGGTACCGGCTGCAGAATGAGAATAGGAGATCTTGACGGGGACGGCCGCTATGACATTTTAATGGCTCAGCCGGCATATGAAGCCAACGATGCATATAATCCAAGATATGTAGGATGTCTGACTGCGTATGATATTGAGGGCAATATGCTATGGCAGGTCGGGTCTGTTGATGCAAGGGTCACCAGCAGCGGAGCCGACGAGCCTGTCCAGATATACGATATCGATAATGACGGATATAACGAAGTTCTCGCCGTTATGAACCTGGGACAGGATAAAAGGTTCTACGTTTTTGACGGCAGGACGGGAGAAATAGAAGGAAGTTACCCGCTGCCAAACAGCAGGGCCCATGATGCCATCTTCATAGCCAACTTCAGAGGCACCGAAAAACCCCAGGATATCCTCCTGAAAGACAGGTACCAGCACATCTGGGCAATGTATATTGATGAAGAAACTAATGAATTTAAACAGTTATGGTACAGAAATGTAAATACCGGCCACGCCCTTCTTCCATATGATTTTGACGGTGATGGCAGGGATGAACTGGTTAACAGCTATATACTGCATGATCATGACGGATCAATTATTTGGGACCAGAAAGGTCCGGATCATTGTGATACCCATTGGGTTGCTGACATAAACAATGATGGTGAAGTTGAAATAATTCTCGGCGGTGGTGATTTGTTCTGCTATACCTATGAAGGTGAAATGCTGTGGCGGAATTCTGATCCCACAGAGCCGCAGCAGATTCTCGTCGGGGAATACCGTATTGATATACCCGGTATGGAAATAGCAGGCCTTGACAGGATTAACAGGGGCAATCCCGGTAAGGATGGAATGTTCCTGGTCTCGGCAGACGGAATAACCATGTATCATGAAGACCGTGCATGGGGTGACTGGGGTACAGTAATACGTCCGCTTGATAACTGGACAGGCACCTATGTACCGCTTATAACTGCATACAGAAGAGGCAGGGATCAGGATAATCCGGATGGTGTTGTTCCGAAGCTTTATGATGGTTTCTTTAATCCAATTGTAATTTTTAACGGACATACCGACGCGAGGGAACAGGTTATGGTTGCAGACATGTGCGGGGATTCGAGGGATGAGCTGCTTATATATAATCTTACGGGAGAACTGGCGGTATTTGTCTATTCTAACGGCCCGAGCACATTAAGGGAGCATATCACGGGAACACCGCGTATGTCGGACTTCAGAAACTATAATTTCAGCAGATACGACACCCGGGTATATGAGCTGACAATTGAAAACAAGGTACCTGCGGGCATCAAGGCCGTTGCAGCAGATGGTAATGCCCACATAACATGGATTCCGGTTCTGGGTGCCGAAAGCTATAACATTTATCGTTCCAGCGAAGAGCATGGGGAATATGTAAAAACAGGAACTTCAGAAATTCCTGAATTTACCGATGCCGCCATTTCCACCGGCACATACTATTACAAGGTAACTGCCGCAGACAGAAATGGTGAATCAAAACTTCCGATTGTAGCAGCGAAACTTGAATTGCTTCCCGAAGAACCTAAAGCCGTTCTTTCCGGAAGCTCAACCGTACAGGTTGACAGCGGGTTTGTTGTGGATATTGCACTTAAGAATCTGAATGACAGAATTTATGCTGAAGATATCGAGGTGGAATATGATCCGGATATCTTCGGATTTACCGGTGCAGAGGGAGCGGATGAAAATATTCTGGTATTAAGTCCGGATGAAGAAACCGGCATAGAAGAAGGCAAAGTACGGATTATTGCGGCAAACAACGGAGGCATTGCCGGTGACAGTATAGTACTGAAGCTTAAGTTCAGGACAAAAGGTGAAGCAGGTGAAAGCGGAAGGATATCGGTAACCCGTGCAGAGCTGGGAACGGCGGAAGGTAAGGTAATAGATGCTGAAGGAAGTGTACTGGATGTAACCATTGCGGGAATACCGGTAGAAGGAGTAAGTCTTGACAGGACAGAACTGAAGTTCAGCAAATCCGGAGCCAGTGAAAAACTGACGGCTGTTGTTACACCTGAAAACGCAACGAACAAGTCAGTCACATGGAGTTCAAGCAATCCTGAAGTGGCAGTGGTAGACCAGAATGGTGTAGTTACAGCGGTAGGCAATGGAACGGCAATAATAACGGTGGTAACCGAAGACGGCAATTATACTGCAACCTGCGAAGTGACGGTTGTAATAGGAGATCTGAATGGCAACGGCAGGACAGATATCGGTGACCTGGCAATAGCCGCATACTATTACAACACGACCGGTGAAGACGCTGAGTGGCCGCAGGCACAGATTGCAGACCTGGACAATGACGGGGATGTGGATATTGTAGACCTGGCTGTCATTGCAAGGTATATCCTGAACTGATATAAAGTCTGATAACAGTCATGAAGGCAGGAGTTTCCGCTCTTGCCTTCAGTTATTCATAATTTTCGCCGCGTGGATTAAACAAGATGCATGTAAGGAGGGAAAACTGTGTGCAGGCGGATAATAAATCCAAAGCTTTCGGGTTTTCTGATTTTTACAATACTGATATCATTTATTCTGCCTTCGGCGGCAATGGGGTTGTTTCCAGAGAAAATTGAAGCATCGGCCGAAGCATATGACAGTAAAATAGTTTTACACTGGATTGATCCGGATACCGATGATTTGGATAAAATTAAAATTGTCGGCGCAGGGAAAACATTATACATAGATAAAGGTATTCAGACGGCGGAATTTACTGGTTTGGTAAACGGTGTACCATACACGTTCCGGTTGTATGCAGTAAGCAGAAGCGGAATTCTTTATTCAGAAACTGAAATATCTGCAATCCCTGTCGATACAAAACCGCCCATGCCGGTAACGAATGCTCTGGCGAAGGTATATGACGACCATATTGTATTGAGCTGGACTGATCCTGTTGATTCCGACCTGGATCGTATCAGGATATCCGTTCTCGGCAACGATTATTATGTTGATGCCGGAGTTCAGAAGCTGACAATTTATGATATTGAGGGGTTTAAAGAGTATGAACTTAATATTGTTGCGATAGACACATCCGGAAATGAGTCCGAAAAAGTGATTGTATACACATTGCCCGGTTCTGAAGCAAAAATAACTTTGTCAGGTCCCGGAACCATAAAGCCTGAAGAAGTCTTCAGTGTAGGACTTAATCTAAGCACCGTTTGTTCCGATGTTTACGCGGTAAAAGCCAGTGTATTCTATGATTCAGATAAATTTATATTCACAGGGTATGAGGAAACAGCAGAAAACATTATTTTTGCTGCAGTCAATGAATCAGTATACGGAAAGATTGATATATGCATTGCCACAGCGACTCCGGTTACCGGATTTAATTCACCGTTGATTGACCTGATTTTTATTGCGGACAAAACAGACAAAACACATACGGGAATAATTCTGGTTGATAATGCAAGCATTGGGCTTGCCCCAAGCGGAGAGGAAATAGAGGCAGACGGTGATGTTTGCTATATTACCGTTTCAGTTCCGGAGGATCAAACACCTCCAGGTGAAGTAACCTTACTGTCGGTAGAAGCAGGAGATAAGACGGTAAAACTCAGGTGGAAGGATCCGGAGGATGAAGACTTGAAATACATTGTTATTACGGTTAATGATACCGCTGTATATAAAGTATCCAAAGGTACTGAAGAATTTATTCTGTCGGATTTGACCAACGGTGCAGAGGTTAAAATAGTTATTCAGACCGTTGACTTTTCGGATAATGTTTCATCAGGAATTACAGTTTATGCAGTACCCGTAATTCCAGGGGACATGAATAATGACGGCATTATAAATATCGGGGATCTATCGGTGGTTATGGCTCACTACGGAACCGGCAATGGAGATCCTGATTGGGAAAAGGCTCAGAAATACGATGTTTCAGGAGAGAACGGAGAACCTGATGGCGTGATAGATATATTTGACCTGATATATATTGCGGCAATAATACTGGGAAGATAAGTGAAAGGGGATTAATAAAGGTATGAAACGTCTTACGTGCACTGTACTTTTTATTTTCTTTTTCTTTTCCTTTGTTTGCTTTCCTTCCTATGCGAATGAACCGAATCAGTTTACTCTTGTGGTTTCTGAACATGGAGGACAGGAAATCAGGATTATTGTGTCAGGAAAGGGTGTAACTGACTTATATGCATATGAAGCTGTTATCTCATTTGATAAGGAAGCTCTTGAGCTGAGCGGTGTTACTTCAGGTATTAAAGGTTTCTCGGTATCACCGAAAATTAAGGGGAATAAACTTATTATTGGTTTTACCAAGGTTGGAAATGTACCAGGGGAAAAAGGCAATATAACTCTCAGCACGGTTACCTTTCGTTCCAGGAAAACGGGTACATCCAAGGTAAAACTCGAATCCGTCACCGTTGTTGATTCAAAATTGACATCGAAAACCTATTTGCCCGGCAATGAAGTATCTGTTTCCCATAAAGGAAACATATACCGGCCGGAAATTTATCTAAGCAGCGATGGTAGTGCAGTAACCGCATCTTTGACTGAACAGAACCTGGAGAAAATGTTTTCAGAGGCTGAACCTGATGAAAACGGTATTAAAACTGTAGAGGTCGAAATTACGGAAGGTAACGGTTCAAATACATTCATTCAGAATATCCCTGCCTCGTTATTTGCCGATGAAACGGTTAACAAAAGGCTTGTTATCAGAACACCGGCAGGAAAAGTATGCATACCCGGAAATATTATGAAAAAGGAATGGATTGAAGGGGCAGAACAACTTTCCGTTATAATCCGGAAAGTAGATGCATCCATGCTTGATGATCCAATAAAGGAACAGATAGGAGACAAACCCGTTATAAAACTGGGGATGCTGGTGGACGGCAATGAATTTCAATGGAGCAAAACCGATGCGGTTGTGCAGGTAACAATACCCTATTATCCTTCGGAAAATGAAGCTGTTAATCACGAACATATTGTTGTCTGGTACGTGGACGGAGATCAAAATGTTATACCTGTGCCCACAGGGCGTTATAATCCTGATCTGAATGAGATTACATTTGTAACCAACCATTTCAGCATTTATGCAGTAAATTATGTAGAAAAAACATTTGATGATATTCAGAATCATTGGAGTCAGAAATATGTAGAAGTGATGGCATCCAAAGGAGTAATAAAAGGATATTCGGACAAGGTTTTTGGAGTGCAGGATAACATAACCAGGGCGGATTACCTGACTCTGCTTATAAGGGCATTGGGAATTACAACTGAAGTGGATGATAATTTTACCGATGTTGAAGAAGACAAATACTATTATGAAACATTGGGAATAGCTAAAAAACTGGGTATTGTAAATACGAAGGACAACCTGTTCAGACCGAATGAACCCATAACCAGGGAGGACATGATGGTATTTACCGCTTCGGTGTTAAATTATTCAAACGGCAATATTTACCATGGCTCAATTGATGATTTGAAGCAATTCACAGATACTTACCTTTTTTCTCCTGAAGCGGTGGAAAGCGTTGCAGTTCTTGTTAAGGAAGGTATAATTGTGGGTAACAGAAACGAACTGTTTCCGAAAAATAATTTAACAAGAGCAGAGGCAGCCACTGTTCTTTACAGGATGTATAACAAACTGTGGAACAATTGGAAATGAATAAATCAAAAAACAC